>ERZ1026780.2075-NODE-2075-length-12048-cov-6.144251_pt1 | contig 12048 bp, 12 predicted proteins | sample MGYA00380126_ERZ1026780 | MGnify/ENA primary metagenome ERZ1026780 (study PRJEB33269, sample SAMEA4719762) | human gut metagenome | biome: human-associated habitat; feature: organic feature; material: feces | place: Cameroon | collected 2013-10 ... | reverse complement strand
CCTTGGCCCAGCGGCGGTCGTCCGACGGCGCGTCGGCGGCCGGCCGCGCGGCTGCTGCCGCCGCCGCCGCGCTCGTGCGCGTGTCGTCCTCGTGCGCGGGTGCGGCGACGACGGCCTTGACGCGCGGTGCGTCCGAGATCGCCTCGTGGCTACCGTGGTAGCCGACGGGCCAGAAGGGGTTGCGGAGCGGGATCGTCGCCGCGAGGAGGATGGGAAGCGCGCTCATTTCGCCGTCGCCCCCTTCTTCTTCTCCATCGGCCATTCGAGGACGAAGACGATCTGCTGGGCGTCCGGGGTCGCCCGCGCCGTGACGGTCAGGCCCCCGAGGGCGACGAGCGGGAACTCCCGCTCGACGCAGCGCAGGAAGGTGACGGCCGCCTGGTAGGTCCCGCTGCAGGCGATGCGGATCGGGCAGCGGGCGAAGCGCCGCGCCGGCCCCGGCGCGGTGATCGGCAGGTCGATGGGCGGCAGGGCCTCGTACTCCATGCCGACGAGCCCGCAGCCGGCGGCCAGGCCGTCCACGAGCGCCTTCGCGCGCATTGCGGTCGACTCGAGGAGCGGCTCGATGAGCGCGGGGCGGTAGGCGGCGAGCGCGTCCTCGGCCGTCTTCAGGGCGTCGCGGACCTCGTCGGCGCGCGCGAGGTTTGCCGTCAGCGTCTGGTGGCGCGCGGTCTCCTCCTGCAGGGCGCGGCGTGCCTTCACGAGCGCCGTCTCCGTCGACTCGATGGCGAAGAGGTAGATGCCGGCGGCGAACGCGCCGAAGACGAGCGTCAGCAGCAGCGCGCGCTGGACGTTCGGGGCCATGTTCTGCAGGTTCACCGGTCGAACCTCCTTCCCGTGAGGCGGTACTCGACCTCGAACGCCATGAGGCGCGCGCCGCCGGGCGTGCGCGCGGCGTCCTGCCGGAACGAGCGGATCTTCGGGCTCTGCTCCGCCGCGTTCGCCGGAGACGCCGCGATGACGACGTCGTTCGTGAAGACTTCGGAGGCCAGGGAGTCCATGAGCGCGACGATGGGGGCGTCCTTGGTCGCGCGCCCGGTGAGGACGAGCGACGCGCGCTCGACGTAGCCCGTCGGGCCGTAGAGCGAGAGGTCGGGCTTCTTCGGGCCCGTCTTCAGGGCGGCGGCGACGGCGGGCGGCAGGAAGACGGGCGGCGGCGCGGGCGCGGGGATCTCGAGCTTCACGAGCTGGACCTTGAGCGGCATCGCCTCGGCAAGGGCCGTGAGGAGGCCGCCGCGCCGGCGGATGGACGCGCGGTAGCAGTCGAGCTGCGCGCGCGCGGCCTCAAGCTCGCGCACGCGCGCCATCTGGGCGAGGACGTCCCGGTGCGCGGCGTCGCGCGCCGCCATCTCGCCCTTGAGCTGGCCGGCCTTCGCCTGCGCGAGCATGAGCTGGCCGCCGAGGATCGCCCACCAGACGGCCATGCCGAGGCAGGCGAGCGCGGCGAGGACGGGCAGCATGACGCGGAAGCGCACGGGCGAGGACGTGACGCGCTCGCTCGCCATGAGGAGGTTGAGGTGGCAGACGGGGCTCTTCATGCGTCCGCCTCCTCTTCCTGATAGGCGAGCGCGGCGCCGAGCGCGCCGAGGAAGGCGTTCGCCGCAGGGCCCGCGAGGGCGGCGTCGGCCGCGAGCCGGTCGTCGGCCGCGAGCCGGTCGTCGCGCGCGAGCCCGTCGAACGCGGGCGGCGCGACGAGTTCAAGGCGCGCGCGCTCCTCCGCGAGCGCGCGCCAGTACGCCGCGCCGGCGCCCACGCCCATCAGGAAGGCGCTCTTCACGTCGACGCCGAGCTTGCCCGCGAGGTAGTCGCGCGAGACGGCCAGCTCGTCGAAGATGGGCGCGAGAAGGGGTCCGAGGACGGGGCGCGGGTCGATGAGCGTGTCGTCGAGGACGTCCGCCACCATCGCGTCGTCGAGCCCGAGGCCCTTCTTGAGCGCGTCGCGGATCGCCCGCGCGCCCGGCGCGCCGCGGCACGTGCGCCAGAGCGCGATGTCGCCGCGCCGGTAGCCGACGATGTTCGCCGTCTCCTCGTTGACGAAGAGCGCGAGCGCAGACCCGCCCGCCGCGATGAACGCCGGCTGGCGCAGCAGGCTTGCGGCGAGGGCGGAGGGGCGCAGCTGGACGGAGACCGCCGTCGGGCGGCGGCCTTCGGGCAGGAGGCGCGAGAGCCAGAGGATCTGGTATTCGGGGAGGCCCGCCTCCAGGACGAAGTCGCCCTCGGTTGCAAGGGGCTTCATGACGAAGCGCGTGCCGCCGTTCGAGACGGGCACGCCCGGCGCGGGCGTCGGCGCGTCGGCGGCGGGGACGGCGGGGGCGGGCTTCGCCTCGCGGCGGACGCCGAGGCGCCGGGGCTTCGCGGCGGCGTCCTCGACGTGATGCATGCCGGCGGAGAAGTCGGCGCGGAAGGCGTCGTGCGTCGTCTGGGCGAGGAACATGTCGGGCGAGGTGACGGCCAGCGCGGCGTGCGGCGCCTGGAACGCGGCGGGAAGCGACCAGGTGCAGCTCTTGGCGGCGGCCTCCCACGAGCCGGGCAGGGCGTTGGCCGGTGGCGGGACGAACCCGGCGGCGGCGACGTGCAGCGCGCCCTTGCGCTCCGTCAGGCGGACGGCCGGGCAGCCGCGCGCGTCGCCCGTGAACAGGTCGACGCCGACGACATCGACGCCCCTGTGCCTTCTCCGCGTGCCGTCGCCGATTGTGATCGTCTTCGTTTTGGTCAGCTGGATCTCCATACTCAAATAGACAATGTAGCAGATTTCGTGCCAAGTGTGGCGTGCCGGTGAGGCGCCGTCTCTTCAAACACCCGCCATGTGAGGCCAGAAATATGATATAATGACGCCCATCATGACGAAGATTCTGATTGTTGACGACGAGCCACGGATTCTCCTTCTGATGAAGAGCCTCCTGAAGGCGAACGGCTACGAGGTCGAGACGGCGCGCGACGGCGCTGCGGCCCTGGAGGTCGTTCGCGCGGGCGGCGCGGACGTCGTCGTCACCGACCTGCGCATGCAGCCCATGGACGGGCTGACGCTCTTCAAGGAGATCAAGGCCCTCGACGAGGCGATTCCCGTCATTCTGCTGACTGCTGACGGCCTTCGCGAGCGTCGAGACGGCCATCGAGGCGATGAAGAGCGGCATCTTCGACTATCTCACCAAGCCGTTCAAGGTCGACGAGATGCTCGCGTGCCTCAAGCGGGCGGAGGAGAAGATCCGCACGCGCGCGTCCGTCGCGGCGTCGGCGTCGTCCGCGCCGCTGCGCTACCGCTTCGAGAACTTCATCGCCTCCTCGCCGGCGATGAACGAGGTCTGCGAGACGATCGCGAAGGTCGCGCCGACGGCGGCGACGGTGCTGATCAACGGCGAGTCGGGCACGGGCAAGGAGGTCATCGCGCGCGCGATCCACAAATCCTCGACGCGCGCGGGGCGGCCCTGGGTCGCGGTCAACTGCGCGGCCATCCCCGAGAACCTGCTCGAAAGCGAGATGTTCGGCCACATGAAGGGCGCGTTTACCGGGGCCATCGCCGACAAGGAGGGCCTTTTCGAGGCGGCGAACGGTGGGACGCTCTTCCTGGACGAGATCTCGTCCATGCCGCTGATCCTGCAGGGCAAGCTCCTGCGCGTCCTGCAGGAGCGCGAGATCCGCCGCGTGGGCGGCACGAAGAGCATCCCCGTGGACGTGCGCGTGATCGCCGCGTCCAACGCGAACCTGGAGGAGGCGGTCGTGAAGGGCGCGTTCCGCAGCGACCTCTTCTACCGCTTCGCCGTCATCACGATCGACATTCCGCCGCTTCGGAAGCGCCCGGAGGACATCCTGCCGCTCGCGCGGCACTTCATCGCGGCGGAAGTCGGCACGGGGCGGCCCGCGCCCGTCATCGGCGCGGCGGCGGCGAACGTCCTGCTGGCCTACGACTGGCCGGGGAACGTGCGCGAGCTGGAGAACTGCGTCAAGCACGCGCTCACCTTCTGGCAGGGCGGCGAGATCACGCCGCGCGAGCTGCCCGCGCGCATCGTCGAGCATCAGCCGTCCGCCGAGGCGCTTGGCGCGGGCGTTGCGGCGAACGCCTCGCTCAAGACGTTCCTCAAGCAGAAGGAGAAGGAGTACATCGGCCAGATCCTGAACGCCTCCGGCGGCGACAAGGAGAAGGCGGCCGAGACGCTGAAGGTCAACCTCTCGACGCTCTACCGCAAGCTCTCGGAAGAACGCTGAATTCGCGTTTCTGCAAAAACGCTTTTGCAGAAATGAGAATTTCGCGCGGCGGACGGCAGCTGCGAGGCTTGAGGAGCGGTTCTTTGCCGCAAAGAACGCAAAGAACACAGAGGCATTATGGACGTAGCGCCCACGCGCCCTCTCGTCTCCTGGATTGGCACGGAATCTGCTAACAACTTTTATAGCGACCGGCATTGTGCCGATTGCGGCACAAAACCTGAAACGAAAGGAAGCAAGAATGAAGATGCAGCTGAAGAGGGGCTTTACCCTCGTCGAAATCATGATCGTGGTCGCAATCATCGCCATCTTGGCGGCCATTGCGATTCCGAACTTCATTGCCTACCGCAACGAATCGCAGGGTAACGCCTGCGTGTCGAACATGAGTTCGATCAAGACGGCGGCGGAATCCTATCTGATCAAGCACCCCGGCGCGGCTCCGTCGGCCGAGCAGCTCGCCCCGGCGGATGGGAAGGGCTTCCTCAAGAAGATGCCGAAGTGCCCGAAGACGAACAATGACTATACGATCGCCTTGGGCACCGACGGCGGCATCACGGTCACGTGTGGGGCCCACAACGAGGATGGCAGCGAGAAGACCGGTAACTGATTTCGGCCAGGCCGTTTCAACGGCGCGCGGCAACGGCGCCTGAAGCGAAGAAGGGCGGGTGGCCGCCCTTCTTTTTTTTTGTCGGCGGCCCGCCTTCCTTGGCACGGCATCTGCTTTTACAACAAGAAATGGCACTCCACGTACTCAAGAAGCTCGGCCGGCGGTCGATTGCGGAGATCAAGGCGATCGCCGACCCGGTCCAGCGCGTCCTGGCGGCGGCGGACTACTTCTCGATGCCGCCGCTGGCGCTGCCGCCGGGCTTCATGCCCGACGAGGCGCTCCTGTGCGGCCGGGGCGTCGAGTTCTGGTCGAAGGCGAAGGCCCTGCCGCTCGTGAAGGTCGCGGGGCGCCTCACGGTCGCCTTCGCCGACCCGTTCGACCTGCCGTCCCGCGAGGAGGTCGCGCGCGTCGCGGGCGGCAACATCTGGAGCGTCGTCGCGGACGACAACGAGGTCGCCGAGGCGCTCGCGCGCGTCAAGGCGAAGGAAGACGCGGCGAACCCCGCGCTCGCGCTCGAGAACGTCATGCGCGGGCAGGAGACGGACGTCGAGGTCTCCGCCGTCGACACGGGCAAGGCGGACGAGTTCGACGCCTCGCTGGACGCGGCGGGGGAGGCCCCCGTCATCCGCATGGTGAACTCGATGATGATCGAGGCGCTGAAGACGAAGGCGTCCGACATCCACTTCGAGGCGATGGAGAAGACCTCGCGCCTGCGCTACCGCATCGACGGCGCGCTCGTCGAGCGCCCCGCGCCGCCGAAGGCCCTGCACAACGCCGTCGTCTCGCGCATCAAGATCATGTCGAACCTCGACATCGCCGAGCGCCGCCAGCCGCAGGACGGCCGCTTCAAGATCCGCGCGCTCAAGAAGGAGGTCGACGTGCGCGTGTCGATCCTGCCGACCGTCCACGGCGAGAAGGTCGTCATGCGCATCCTCGACAAGGCGAACCTCGCGCCGGGCCTCGCGTCGCTCGGCCTCGACGAGTACGCCTACAAGGCGATGAAGTACGCGATCGACCAGCCGCACGGCATCATCCTCGTCACGGGCCCGACGGGTTCGGGCAAGACGACGACGCTCTACTCGTGTCTGCAGGACCTCAACCGGGGCGACGTCAACATCGTCACGGCCGAGGACCCCGTCGAATACGAGCTTGCGGGCGTCAACCAGTGCCACGTCAACGTCGCGCAGGGCCTCACGTTCGCGGGCATCCTCCGCTCCGTCCTGCGCCAGGACCCGGACATCGTGCTCGTCGGCGAGATCCGCGACGGCGAGACGGCCGACATCGCCGTGAAGGCGGCCCTGACCGGCCACCTCGTCCTCTCGACGCTGCACACGAACGACGCGTGCGGCGTCGTCGCGCGCCTCTTCGACATGGGCATCCAGCCGTTCATGCTCGCAAGCTCGCTCATCCTCGCCCAGGCGCAGCGCCTCTACCGGCGGCTCTGCCCGTACTGCCGCAAGCCGGTCGCGGTCGATCGCGCGCTCCTGGAGGCGAACAAGGTCGATCCCGCGCCGTTCGAGGGCGTGGAGGTCTTCGGCCCCGGCGGGTGCCCGAAATGCCACGGCACGGGCTACAAGGGGCGCGGCGCGGTGATGGAGGTGCTGCCGATCTCGCCGAGGATCCGGCACATCGTCGAGAAGGGCGGCAACGCCGAGCAGCTGCGCGCGGCGGCGCTGGAAGAGGGGATGGTGACGCTGAAGGACGCGGGCATGATGAAGGTGCGCGCGGGGCTCACGTCGCTGGCGGCGGCCTTCGCCGTGACGGGAGGGGAGTAGGTTTTAGGTTTTAGGTTTCAGGTTTTAGGTTTTAGGTTTTAGGGAGTAGGTTTTAGGTTTCAGGTTTTAGGTTTGAGGTTTGAGGGGGCAGGTGGAGGAAATGGCGGAAGAAAAGGAAATCAAGATCAAGGGAGCCAAGCGCATCCGGCAGAAGGAACTTGTGCCGTTCACGAAGCAGCTCGCGGCGATGAACGGCGCGGGCATGTCGATCCTCACGACGATGCAGACCCTGGAGGAGCAGTGCGAGAACCCCGCGTTCAGGAAGATCCTCCGCGAGCTGCTGGAGACGATCGAGGGCGGCGAACCGCTCTCGAAGGGGCTGGCGCGCTTTCCGGTCGTCTTCGACGAGATGTACGTCAACATGGCGCTCGCGGGCGAGCAGTCCGGCCAGTTCGCGCCGATCCTGAAGCGCCTGGCGGACATCCTGCAGGGCGCCGCGCGCCTGCACCGCAAGGTGAAGAGCGCGATGACGTATCCGACCGTCATCCTGTCGATCGCGCTGGTTCTCTGCTGGGGCCTCATCCAGTTCGTCGTGCCGACCTTCGCGGAGATGTTCGCGGGCTCGGGGAAGAAGCTGCCCGCCCTCACCCAGGCGCTCGTCGACATCTCCGACTTCACGAAGGCGTGGTGGTATGTGATCGTCCCCGCGCTCGTCGCGGTCGTCTGGCTCTTCCTCAAGTGGAAGCGGACGGAGCGCGGCCACTACGCCTTCGACGAGTTCATGCTGAAGATGCCCGTCTTCGGGCAGCTGAACCTGAAGTCGTCCGTCGGGCGCTTCGCGCGGCTCCTCGCGCAGATGCTCGGCGCGGGCGTGCCGATCCTGAAGTCGCTCGACGTCGTCGCGCGCGCGCTCGGCAACCGCGTCCTCGAGAAGTCCGTCACGCTGGCGCGCCAGGAGGTCGAGCAGGGCAACCAGCTCAACACGGCCCTCACGGGCAAGCCCTACATGCCGCTCATCCTCATCCGCATGATCGCGGCGGGCGAGAAGTCGGGGCGCGTCGAGGACATGCTCAACTCCGTCGCGGACGCCTACGACGAGGAGGTCGAGACGCTGCTCTCGACGCTGACGGCGCTGATGGAGCCGTTCCTCATGGTCTTCCTCGGCGGCATCATCGGCACCGTCGTGATCGCGATGTTCCTGCCGATCTTCAACATGGGCTCGCTGGCGCATTAGCGAGGGAAAGGAGGCGTCATGGACGAACAGGCTGACATCTCAAAGCGGCTGGCCCTGGCCGAAATCCGGGCCGAGCGCTCCCGCGTCGTGATGGAGTCCCTCGCGGGGTTCTGTCACGCGCTCGGCCAGCCGGCGACCGTCCTCCTGAGCGCGGTCGAGCTGCTGAAGATGGACGGCGTCGACGCGGAGACGAAGAAGGGCGTCCTCGACATGTGCTACGACGCCGCGCTGGAGATCAAGTCGCTGCTCGCGCAGATGAAGGAGAAGCGCGAATACGCCAACGAGGCGTATCTCGCCGGGAACGAGCGGGCCGGGACCATGATCGCGCTGAAGGAATGGCGCGAGAAGTCGCCGCCGAAGTTCGACTGGGAGGGGGCATGAGCGACGAGACGCCAAAATTCGACGCGCGCCTGAAGGAGGGCGTCGCCTACTTCGAGGAAATGCTCAAGGTGATGCCGGACGACCGGACCACCCTGGAGTTCCTCGCCGTCGTCTACCCGCAGCTCGGCGAGGCCGAAAAGGCCGAACGCGCGCTCGCCGCGCTCGCGCGCGTCCTCCTGAAGGAGGGTGACCTGGAGGGCGCAGCGGCCCTCCTGCCGCGCCTGGAGGCGTGTACGCGGCCGGAGGCGAAGGCGATGGCCCTCAAGGTGCGCGCGGCGTCCGCGCCGAAGCCCGACCTCTTGCCCGAGACGCCGAAACCGGCGGACGGCGCCGCGTTCGCCGCCGCCGTCGCGTGCGAGGCGGCGCTCGCGGAGGAGCTGGGCGAGGCGTCCGTCGCCGAGCAGCTGCGCGCGCTCGCGCCCGCCGAGCGCCCCTACCTCGTCTCGGCCCTGGCGACGCTGGCGAAGGACCGCCCCGGGGACGGCGAGGCGGCGCTCGCGCGCCTTGCGGACACGTACGGCCTCGCGCCGGTGCCGCTCGACGCCTTCGCGCCGGACGCCGCGCTGGCCGCGCGCCTCCCCGACGCGCTCGTCGCCGGGCGCGGCGTCGTCCCGTTCGCGCGCCTTGGCGAGTGGGCGCTCGTCGCCCTGCTCTCGCCGCACGACGCCGACCTGCGGCGCCGGGTCGGCGAGGCGCTGGGGATGAAGGTGCGCTTCTACCTCGCCGATCCCTCGGCCGTCGAGGCCGCGGTCGAGAGGCTTCATCCGGCGGATACGAAGGCCTAAAGGCTCCGACACCATGCGCGACGGCTTCACACTTCTCGAATGCACGCTGGCGGGGGCGCTCCTCTGCCTCCTCGCGGTGGCGCTCCTTGAGGGCATTGGCGTGACGACGCGCGTCGCCCGCGAGAACGCCGAGATGCTTTCGGCCGACGCCGTCGCGTGGGACGCGCTCTGGACGGCGTTCAACATGGACGACCGCTCGCTCGCCCTGGCCACCTCCGAGCGCGCGCTCTCCGAGGCGGCGGCCCCCGACCTCTACCATGCCGCGCATCCGGCCCGGCTCAAGCTCTGGGTCTCCCCCGTGCCCGGCTTCCCGTCCCTCAAGGGGATCACCGCCGCCGTCGAGTGGGGGGCGGCGCCCCGCAAGGCGCTGACGAACTTCGTCTACCGCTCCAGCCTCAGGAGGGTCCCGTGGTAATGAGGCAGCGCGGCTTCACGCTCATCGAGATGATGCTCGCGACGGTCGTCACGGCCGTCCTCTCCGTCTCGCTCGCGACGCTCTTCGTCGGCATCCGGCGGCTCGTGCGCCAGGCCTACGACGATGCGTCGCTCTCGCTCGCGCTGCGCGCGGAGCGCGAGCGGGCGCTCTTCAACACGGTCGCGGAAGGCGGCAGCGTCCACTGGGGCGGGCTCCTCTCCGCGAAGGACACGCGGCTGCCGGGCGGCGACGCGGTCGCCTTCACGGCGACCGGCGTCCAGACGGAGAGCGGCGCGCCGCAGGCGCGCGCCCGGCAGCGGTGGACGCGCGCGGCGGTCGACGACGACCCGCAGACCGTGCGCGGCGCGCCGTCGCTCTACGCGCTGACCGTCGAGCGGGCGTCCGGGGACGAGGTGCGGCGCGCGCGGCTCGTGCTGCCCGTCTTCGGCGTCGAGCAGCCCGCCGACGCGCTGCGCATCTTCTCGGAAGGAGGGGGCGAATGACGGCCTCCCCGTCCCGTCGCGGGTTCGCCCTGCCCGTCACGATCGTGATGATGGCGGTTGTCGCGATCGTCGTCGCGGCCGTCGGCGGCTTCGTCTCGAACGCCGCGCGCCAGACGCGCATCCACCTCGCGCGCACGCGCTGCCGCCTCGCCGCGCAGAGCGCGCTGGAGCAGGCGAAGGTCGAGATCCAGGCCGGGTTCTCCGCCTACGCCGGCGGCAGCGGCGCGGCGACGGTCAAGATCGACCCGCGCCAGGCCGAGGTCTACAACTGGTTCGACACCGTCTCGGCCGACCGGCGGACGATCGGCGCGCCGGCCGAGAAGGCCATCACGCTCACGGACCCGGCGGACGGCGTCAACGGCTGCCGGGTCCGCGTGGCGATCGGCCGCTACGTCGAGCACGCGCACAACAGCAGCCTCGCGATCGTGCCGGTCGTGGCGACGGCCGCCTTCGCCTACCCGGACGGACTGGAGGTGACGGCGACGATCCAGGAGCGCGTCGTGTTCGGCACGGGCCAGAGCCCCGTCTTCGACTACGCCTACTTCGTCAACAACTACGGCTGGATGAACGGCAGCTCCATCACGATCAACGGCGACATGCGGGCGAACGGCAACGTGAGCCTCTCGGGCTCGACGGTCAACGGGCGCGTCTGGGCGGCGGCGAACGACGAGCTGAACGTGATCGGGCGGATCACGCTCTCATCCAGCCCCAAGATCAGGGACCTCGCGTCCTACCGCTCGTCCGCCGGCCGCCGCGCGCGCCCGGACATCGCCGACTACGACACGCCCGGCGCCTACGACGCGCCGCTGCAGGGCGGCACGATCCGCCGGCCCACCTACTATCCCGGCGAGTACGACGCCGACGGGCGCTGGCGGCCGATCCCCGTGCCGGGGACGGGCACGGTCGGCGCGCAGGAGGGCAAGCCGATCATCAACGAGGGCGCGGACTCCCTGCCGATGCCGTTCGTCTCGGACCTCGACGCCTACGTCGAGTACGCGCGCGCGCACAAGGCCGGGGCCGGCGGGACCCTCTCCTATCCCGGCTACACGTACACCGACGCGGCGGGGGCGGAGAAGGCGGTCGCCGGCGGCACCGTGCGCGCGCACCACGCGGGGACCGGCCCCTCGGGCGACGCGGCGGGCGCCGACAAGGGCGCGCTCGTCCTCGTCGGCACGCAGGCGAACCCGATCGTCATCGACGGGCCCGTCGTCGTCGACTCCGACGTCGTCATCAAGGGCTACGTGAAGGGGCAGGGGACGATCTACGCGGGGCGCAACATCCACATCATCGGCGACGTCAGGTACGTCGACGCGCCGCAGTGGTCGCACCCGGACGGCGACGACGCGGCGGTCGAGGCGGGCAACGCGAAGAAGGACATGCTCGGGCTCGTCGCGAAGGGGAACATCGTCGTCGGCGACAGCACGACGGATGCGTGGATGAACCGGATGTGGGACTACATCCGCACGGACGGGCGCTCCTCCGTCGTCCACCAGTACGCCTGCGACCCGAGCGACGCGAACATCGGCTACCCCGCGACGTTCCGGGGCGACTACACGGCCGTCGAGTGGGTGCCGGGGCTTCCGGGCGACCAGGCCGCCGCGGCGCCGGGCGGGTACGACGCGGCCTCCGGCCAGTTCGGCAAGATCCGCACGCGCCTCGTCGAGCTGGACACCTGGCACAACGAGCCCGTCTACGACTACTGGGGGCGCTACCTGGGCATGCGCCCGGTGCGCGACACGGCGGCCGAGAACTACGTCGCCTACGACCGGCGCTACTACGAGACGGTCTGCGACGACCAGATCATGCGCTCGCTCAAGGACACGGCGGGCGTCGTGCAGATCGACGCCGTCCTCTACAACAACCACGGCATCTTCGGAACGCCCGGCCGCAGCGGCGCGACGTTCAGCCTCAACGGCTCGCTCGTCTGCCGCGACGAGGCGCTCATCTTCACGGGGAACGGCAGCCGCTTCAACTGGGACATCCGCCTGAAGGCGAAGAGCGGGAATACGGTGACGGGGAACCTCGGCCTGCCGGTCGGCCCGCAGGAGCCCTACGTGACGGAGTGGATGGAGGTTCCCGACGCGCTCAACGCGGCCTTTGGGGAGGCGGCGCCATGACGGGTGGCGTTCTGGCCCTCCTCGAAGCCGGGGTGGACCCCGACTTCGCCGCGTTCGAGCGGGCGGAGGCGCGGCGGGGGTCCGCCCCCCC
>ERZ1026780.2067-NODE-2067-length-12100-cov-7.077709_pt1 | contig 12100 bp, 9 predicted proteins | sample MGYA00380126_ERZ1026780 | MGnify/ENA primary metagenome ERZ1026780 (study PRJEB33269, sample SAMEA4719762) | human gut metagenome | biome: human-associated habitat; feature: organic feature; material: feces | place: Cameroon | collected 2013-10 ... | reverse complement strand
CAGGTATCCAGATAGTTTTCCACATCAAAGGGCTCCGGGGTGGAATCCTTGCGCAGGTACAGCGGGTGGTGCGGGTGTCCCTTTTTGCTGCGCTTGCCAAAGGTGACCCACGGGATCTCCCGCTCCCGCGTCAGGGCCACCATCTCCCGCATCAGGCCGGGCAGGTAGTCCCGCTTTTCGATCAGGGTGCCCCATGCCGCCCACATGGTGGGCTCGGTCTGCGCCAGCACAGCCTGCAGCCAGCGCAGGTTTTCATCGCACAGGGCGCGGTCGGGGGTCTTATCCATATCGTTGGGGTCGGTGGCGCGCTGGGGGTAGACGTTGAACATGATCCAGCTGTCAAAGCCGTTGGCGGCAGCCAGACGCTCCACGCTTTTTAAGGTGGGGTCCAGTGCGCCGGGCTGGGCGGTGCTGGGGTTGATGCCGATGCACACCAGCGGGTGTCTGCCCACCCGCCCCAGAACATAACGGTAGTTTTGGTAGGTGTGGGGCTCGTAATACCAGACGCCGCCGGCGTATTCGCCCGCCTCGAGCACGGGCAGAGAAACGGTCTGCATGATAGTAAACTCCTGTCGGTTTTGAATAGCATTATTATCGTACCTGAATCTACCGGGAAAATCAACAGTTTTAGCTCCAAAATACTGCCTTATTTCTGTTTTTGTGGTATACTGGGGGTGTTCCGGTGCGGCAGGGGGACTGCGGCACCGCGCTTTGATAAAAAAGGAGTTCTTATGCTGGAAGATTATAAAAGTGCACTGCGCGCAGGGCAGCGCGCCTATCGTGCCCGCATAGCCCGCGGCCAGTCGCCCTATCTGGCCGTGCTGGACGATGTGCTCAAGGGCGTGGATATCGTGGCGCAGGAGCCGCTGGGTCTGGTGGAAATCCCATCGGACAGCCTTGTGGGCACCAAGACCAGCGGACGGCACACCGCCTTTTCGTATGACTTTATGCCTTTGCTGGAGCCGGACACCGAGTTCGCCGCCAAGTGGTCGAACCTGTGTGACGCGCATTTGGAAGAGGGCATCCAGACCCCTATCATCGCCTTTGAGTACATGAACCGGTTCTATGTGCAGGAGGGCAACAAGCGGGTCTCGGTGCTCAAGTATTACGGCGCCGTCAAGATCCCGGGCACGGTCACCCGGCTCATCCCTGCCCGCACCGAGGATCTGGAAAATAAGATCTACTATGAGTTTCTGGATTTCTATAAGCTGTCCAAGGTAAACTATGTGCATTTTTCCAAGCTGGGCGGCTATAACAAATTGCAGACGCTGGTGTGCAAGGCCAGCGGCGAGGCATGGTCGGAGGATGACCGGCTGAACTTTGCCGCTTTCTACACCATGTTCCACCAGCAGTTCGAAGCCTTGGGCGGCACCTCCATGGGGCTGACCACCGGAGATGCGCTGCTGGTGTACCTGTCGGTGTACCGCTACTCCGACACCTACGATGCAACCCCTGCACAGGTGCGGCAGAACCTGGAAAAGCTGTGGAACGAGGTGAAGGTGCTCACCGAGCCCCACGGCGTGGAGCTTTCGCTGGACCCGCCCAAGAGCCCCGCAGAGCCGCTGCTGTCCAAGCTGAATATCTTCAGCCCCAGCAAGCAGCCCAGCGAGCTGCGGGTGGTGTTCCTCCACGAGTACAACGCCAAGATCAGCGCATGGGTGCGTGCGCATGACGAGGGGCGCGAAGCACTGGCCAAGGTCTTCCCGGACAAGGTGTATATCAGCTGCTACGAGGATGTGAACCCGGAGGTGGACGCGGAGCAGGTGCTGGAGGAGGTGGCCCACAACAATGCGGATGTGGTGTTCACCACCAGCGTGCGGATGTACAACGCCTGCCTGAGGGTGGCGGCGCAGCACCCCAAGACCCGCATCCTGAACTGCTCGCTGAACGCGCCGCACCCGCTGGTGCGCACCTACTACCCCCGCACCTATGAGGTGACCTATCTGCTGGGTATGCTGGCCGGTATCATGACCAAGACCGGGCACATCGGCTATGTGGCGGCAAACCCCGTGTACGGCGTGCCCGCAGCAATCAACGCCTTTGCGCAGGGTCTGAAGAGCGTGCGCCCGGCAGGCCGCATCTGGCTGCGCTGGGCCTGCCAGACCGATGCCGCCCACCCGCTGGATTTTGCCGACTGCCCGGAGATCGATCTGGTCTACGCCCGGGACAGCCGGGAGCCCGCCGACACCAACCGGGACTATGGCCTGTGCCGCAAGCTGCCGGACGGCAGCTTGCAGCCGCTGGGCCTGCCGATCTGGCGGTGGGATACCTTCTATGTGCAGATCGTGCGCTCCATCTTTGACGGCAGCTGGGACAACGCAGCCACCACCCGCGCGGTGAACTACTGGTGGGGGCTGCGCAGCGGCGCAGAGGATCTGGAATATCAGGAATCGCTGCCTAGCGGCACGCGGCAGCTGCTGGACCTGATGGAAACGCTGCAAGGGTCGGACAATGTGCATATCTTCCCGGAAAAGCTGTATGACAACGAGGACAACCTGCACTCCCCGGAGAATAAAGTTTACAGCCCCAAAGAGCTGATGGAGATGGATTGGCTGGATGCCTGTGTACACGGCAAGCTGCCCCATTACGATGAGCTGGATGTAAAGACCCGTACCGTGCTGGCGATCAATGGACTGGACAACGTAAAGGGTCTGAAGAAATGAGCCGGTCTGACCGGAAAAGAATGGAGCATACGAACGTGAAAATTCTTGCCATCTCAGATGTCCCGTCCAAGGCGCTGTGGGACTATGACACCCGTGCCCGGCTGGAAGGCATCGACCTGATCCTCTCCTGCGGGGATCTGCCCAAAAAGTATCTGGAATATCTCACAAACTTTACCGCTGCGCCCATCCTGTATGTGCACGGCAACCATGACGGCAGCTACCAGACCGAGGGGGAACCCGGCGGCTGCATCTGCGTGGACGATCAGGTGTACACATGGAAGGGCCTGCGCATCATGGGGCTGGGGGGCTGTCAGCGCTATAATAAAGAGGACACCTACCAGTACACCGAAAAGGCCATGCGCCGCCGTGCGCACAAGCTGGAGCATCAGGCGCACAAAAAAGGCGGCATCGACCTGCTGCTGACCCACGCCCCGGCAAAAGGGCTGAACGATGGGGACGACCGTGCCCACATGGGCTTTGCGTGCTTCAACGAGATTCTGGACGAGTACCAGCCTAAGTGGTTCATTCACGGGCACATACACCTGAATTACGATGCAAAGCTGCCCCGGGTGTGCACCCGCGGCAACACCACTGTCATCAACGCTACCGAGCGCTATGTGTTCGAGATCCCGGACCCGGACCCGGCTGAAGAACGTAAGACCCTTTGGCAGATGCTGGGGCTCTGACTGGTTGTCGGCGATCGAAAAAATGATTTGAAATGCCCGCCGCCTTTACGACCCCACTTGTGAAAATGGGATATCGGAACGCCCGCAGGCGTTCCGATATCCCGAAATTCAAAATCGTCCCGGCATAAAAAGAGACCGCTGCACAGCATTTGTGCAGCGGCCTTTTTGGTGATGGAGCCTTATTGTGGGAATAGCGGGCGCAGCAGCAGTGCGGTGCTGCCTGCGGCCCTGTGAAAAAAATTACAGTTCCAGCTTACCGGAGAACTTGTTGATGACGTAGTAAGCTGCGCCCTCCTCGGGCTTGACGTACACCTTGCAGGACTGCACGCCGACCTTGTGGGTGGTGCGGTAGTCTGCCTTGGCGCGGTCGATGATGTCGGTGATGTTGTACTGCTCACCGCCCATCTCTACATACAGCTCAGGTGCCAGCGGCGGACGGCCACGGCGGGCGGGAGCCTTGGTGGATTTGCGGGTCTTGCCCTCGGCAGCCGGAGCTTCGGCTGCGGGAGCAGAAACTTTCTTTTCAGGCATAATACATGACCTTCCTTCTGTATTTGATCTGATGCAGCGGGGCTGCACCGATGGGCTCCAATGATCTATCGCAAGGCAGAAGCGGCGCGGAAAGCGCAGACCTCGCTGCCCCATACGAACCGGAACGAAAATGTTTGCGTAAAGAAGTTGAACTTATAATTATATAATAAGTTTTTAAAATTCATTTGTAAAGACTTTTTTATAAAAAACATTGTAAAAACGGGAAGAAACAGTAGAATAAATGGCCGGAGCAGTGCTCCGATGCTTTTTTCTTGGGGATAGTACGACCTTTCGGCAAAACAGGCAGCCATTTCCGGGAAAGCCGGGCAGCGCTGCGGCCACAAATACGGCGGGCAAAAACGACCTTTTGCGGGGGCGGAATAAGGCAGAACGGAACTGTCGGCGCACGCAGGGGCGCAGCGGAGAAAAAGCAGAAGCTGCCGCACAAAAAACAGTGCGGCAGCTTTCTTTTGCTGCGGCAGGTCGTCGCTCGTGTTATGGAACGCCATCTGCGTAAAATCAACAGGATTTCGAAAATATTTTTGTAGAACTTGCGGCTGGCAATTAAAACTGCTTGAAAAAATATAATAAATACAGCGAAAAGAAACCGTACAAAAATGTGATGGCGCTGAAAAGCGGGAGCAATGATATCAGGCCGCGCTCAACACAGAAACAGTACCAGAACCTGAAATATGGCAAACAACACGACTAACAGTATCGCAAGGAAGCCTGCCCAGCGCACCAGCGCCAGCAGCACCAGCGCTCGCCGCCCGTCTGCACCCCGGTGCAGCAGCTGCCGCCAGCGGACAGGCTGTGCAAAGGTGATCTTTGCCAGAGCGGCAATACTTTCCACCCCGAGCCGTGCCGACAGTGCCGCTTCGCCGTCATGCTGCGCGAGCGGAAGCAGTTGTTCCGTGATGGAGAAAATGTGGCATACGCTCGTTGCAACGAAAACAGGGCGGTTCCATACTGTGCCCAAAAGCAGCAGTACGCCCGCGTAAAGACTCTCTGCGCGTACGCCCGCCAACGCCTGTTGCACCCCTGAACGGTCGTTATGGTGTCTATCCATGTTTACATAAGCACTGGTCACCCGCCAGCCGCAGACGTAGAGCCCAACCTCGTCCACGGCACACCCATCGGCTATGGCTGCAACCATGTGGCCGATCTCATGCAAAGCGATCCCGGGCAGCGCCAGTGCCAGCGCCACCAGCAGTTCTGTCATACGGAGCTCTAAGAGCAGCTGCCGCAGCGACAGCTTTTCCAGTGCCATGGCGGCGCAGCCTGCCAGCAGCGAGAGCGGACCGCACCACGGCAGCAGCCCACTGACCAGCCTTGCCAGCGGCCGCAACCTGCGTATCCGCCGCTGGTCAAAACGGATGAGCGTTACGCGCCTTTCCTTTTTGCTCATTTTCCTCCTCCTTGACTGGATGTGCAGCTTTCGGCTTTATGATACCATATTTGTGCTGCCGACTTCCCAAAAACGCCGCATAAAGCGCGAAGGGACTGCTGCAGCGTTTTTTGTGCAACAGTCCCTTGCTTTATGGCGCAGGCGGCGGGGTGGATTGGATACTGCAAAGCTTCTGCAGATCGCCTTGTTCCTCCGGGTCAAGTTCCGGCAGCGTTTCCATTGACCGCAAAGAGCACCGAACCCCGTCTTAAGGGGAACGCTTGTGTTGTCCATCCAGTGTCCAGAAAACTGGGTGCATATCATGATCCGGCAGGGTTCTCAGGGCCTTTTTTTGCTTGTTGCTCAGTCTGTACTCAGAACAGCATTTCCGGTGCTTTCAATTTGTTTGGCAATCATGCTTTCCAGTTCCTGCGTGATCGTTGCACAATTTGCAACACGGTAATTCCAGAAATAAGAAACACCTTCGCACTCTTCCACGGACAAATCGCTGTTGACCAAAAGCAAGCTTTCTGATGTCACGTTCAGCTTTTCGCACAGAGAAGCATATTTTCCATAATCAATGCTTCGGCTGGAGGATTTGGCTTCTACCCAGAAAAATTTTCCATTGATGGAGAACACGACGTCCAACTCGTGCGTGCTCCCTGCGGATGCCGTTTCTGAAAGAACTACATTGGAGCAAACCGAAACTTCTGCGCCCTGCTCCTCCTGATAGTGGTTCAGGATCTGCTGAACCTGATGCTCTACAAAAAGCTCCAGCCACTTTCCGCTCAAAAAATGCCGGACGGTTTCATTTTGCGCAAGTTCATAGACGATGTTCTGCGGATAAATCACAATGGATGCAAAAAGTCCCATTTTGTCCCATGTCTGAGCAATCTCCGAAAGTGTGGCAAACGATTTTTTGGACGCACCCTTTGGGATACGGAACGAAAAAGAACCGTCGCTCTGCATATGTGTTCGGATAAACTGCAAGAAATCCACCACTACCGGGTCGCAAAGAGCCTCGCCTGTTTTCCATGCCATCCGCTGAACAGCAATCGGTGGGAGCTTTTCCGGCACGACCTGCTGAACGATTTTATACCCACAGCGTTCCAGATGCTCCAATGCGGTCAAAGGCTTCTGGATTTTTGCTTTGACTTCGGGCTTTTCTGCTCCGGATGTATTCTCGGGCAGATAGTTGAACTTCCATCCGTATTCCAAAGCAGGCGAACGGGTCAGTACTCCGACCGCATGAAATCCGCTGTCATGCTCCTCCATCGGAAAAGTAATCTTGTTCTTATGAACATTGATTTGGAGCGTTTTGTTTTTTAGTGCTTTCTGATAAGCGTCAAGAAAAAATTCCTTGCCCTTATACGCCAGCTCAGTGGAATTATTTGCGGAAAGACCAGCATTTTTTGCCAAAGAGAGGAGCAGACAGGTCGCTTTGGGCTGCTCAAGGATATGTTCCATCTGCGCACTGTCCGGAATAGTTGCATGATCGGACTGCGACGATTCGTCTGCCGGAATCTCCTTTGCTGGTGCAGGTGCAGAAACCTCGGGTGTCTTTTTTGAAGCAGTCTCAGACTTTCCAGACTTGGGCAAAGGCTTTGGCTCCGTGTAAACTTCCGCAATGAATGATTCATAGGAATCGATGCACGGAAGTTTTCCTGCGGCTGCAAGTCCTACATAGATTGCCGCCGCCCGTGAGGAATCGCCATAATACTTTTTAGAATCCGCTGCGGCAGCAATATCAGAAAAGGCATGATATCTGCTTAGCTGCGCAGCCTTTTCCGGGAACTGCTTCAACGCACGGCAGTAGAGCCACTCGAAAAATGAATCCGGGTGCGGCTCTATCGGATACTCACTTCCTTCCAGAGAGTAGCGCAGCAACCTTCCATTGGTTCGCAGACGAGCGTCCTTATGGACTTTGGATGACGCACAGGTCAGAAGGTCAGCGAATGGCCCACCATGTTCAAATACCTTGGCGGCTTCAAAAACCGTGCTGATGGGCACATCCTGCGCAACAGAATCCAGACGCAGCAGAAGCCGCAGAGAAGAAACAGCCTCACCCTCCGGCTGAGCGGAAGCAGAGCTGACTTCCAGAATGGAAACATCCGGGTCTGTTGTATGGACGGCATCATGGACGGCACGAATATTCTGCCGCTTGCTACCGTTTATCCATGTGAACGTCACCGGCTGTTCTTTGCAATAGGGGTAGTCGGATATGGGAAAACAAATGGTTCGTGTAGCCATGAACACCTCCAATTTTTTAGGACAAACAGGTTTATATGAATCAAGTATAGCACAATTCTGGATGTGCTGCATAGCACTATTTTCTGCTTCCGGGAATCCATCTGTGCAAAAAGTGCCGATACCACAGGCATCGGCACTCAGATAAAAAAGCGTTTTGCAAAAATGCGCAGCCTGCATCGCACGATGCAGAACGATAGGGGTTTGGGCACAGCCCAACAAGCATTTTGAATTTGGATTTTGAAAAATCCGATTCAAAAATCGCAAGTTGGTACCAAGTTGCACTGCTTGCGACGTAGATGTTTCCGTTAACTACTGCGTCAGAAATTTTAAATCACTTCAGCTTTGCGAGGATATCGTCTGCGCTCACGCCGCTGGCCAGCAGCTTTTTCAGCACGTCCTCTGCTTCAGCTTTCTTTGCGGATTCCGCCGCTTTGGTTTCAGCTTTGACCTTTTTGGCTTCAATTCTGGCGATTTCCTTGTCGATAGATTTCAGCTCGGCTTTCTTGGTTTTCAGGTCAGCTTTCAGTGCATCGATGTTCGCAGTGATGGATGCGATTTCGGCGGCAGCGGCTTCCTTTGCGGACTGCTTTTCGGCGATCTGCGCAGTAAAGTCAACGGTTGCTTTTACGGTCTTGGTCTTGTTCTTGCTTCCTTTGGGACGGGGCATAGGTGACACCTCCAATGTTTTTTGATGGTTTCAGTATAACACTCGTTTTTTATGTTCGCAAGAGGTGTAGTTTGTAGAATAAAAATATATTTTGATTGAAACAATAAATCGATTTGGAAATATGAATATTTGAGCTGTCTTTACAGCCAGAAAGCTTCTCTTAGCTCCTCAATCTCATCATACGGAAAACATTCGGCAGTACTCTCGATCTCTTCCAGATACTTCACGATTTGCTTTGCAAGTTCGATTCCCTGATGGCTGTGCCGTACATCGCCATCTTCTTTCTGCACAGTGTCCTCCAGGTTTCTCGCTGCCCATACTTGATCGTAGATTTCCAGCTGCGAGATAACTTTTCCGACACCGGAACAATAGGCAGATTCATTCCTCTCGGTTGAATAGCCGAGTGTGCTATGCAGCGAGTATAGCTGCCACATAATAATGTCAGCATTCAGATCCATCGGCACATAGATCCTCACATTGTCGTCCGGGAGGATTCCACCACTTGACTTTGTCCTTCCGGTAATGGCTTTGTCCATACATAGAGCACGCCCGTCGGGATGGGATGGATATCTAATTTGTGGTGCATAGTTTGTCTCCGTGTTAATTAGCTTTTAGGCTCTCTTTCAGTAAACGTACAACCGTATGTGTGCTGGGATTAGCATTCGGAAGGGGGCAGAGATGTTATCGATACAGAGTTTTGCGTTTCAAGTTTACTGAATATCACTTGCATCCATCTCTAATTCGCCATTCAACTCACCATTCGATTTGCTTGATCTTATAGTATAAGATATTTTTATCACATCTGCTTTGGGCTTTAAAATAACGAGATGCGATAACCATTTTGCTTCACCAGCATGAAGCGCTGAAATATGAAACGAACAGCTTGTGCGTTCCGTCTCCAATGGCGTTGCAACATACCGAGAAAGTTGCTTTTTGTAATCATTCTGTGTATATTCTAGACTTCCCCAAAAGCCGACCTTATTTTGAGCCGCTGTCTGACTATGGGCATCCTCAATTCCCCAGAAACGATCATCGCGTTCATTTTTTATATCTGCCGTATCATATTGTGCCAAAAAAGACTCCACGAATTTTTTCTCGCAGATCAATCCCTCAAAACCACTCAATTTATCACAAAGTCGATCGGCCGAAGCGGGAACAATGTCGGCTGTTGATTCATCCACTTGTATTGAGATGTGTATGTCTTCGTCAGAAACGTGTGAAACGTTTTTTGCTGCTAAGGGCACAAGCAACAGTCCACTAAAAATCTTGATAAAAAACTCAGCAAACTCAATGTCTGCGAAAACTCCACCCAATTCTACATAGTTGCTATATTTTCTTTGTTCATCATCTGTTCCGCTATACTGTGTTGGCATATTTGGAAGCACACTCAATTTTTGTTTCAAGTTTCCAAAACTAAAAAATTCATCTCCTAGCTCACTTCCAAAAAATTTTTTTATATTATTTCTCAAGTCTGTTTTTTCTTTTTCAGACAACCGAACCGATTTCCACGTGTTAATCCCTAATTGATCAAATGAGGGAATCTGGGCAAGCTCTTTTTTTATGATTTTGGGCATTTTTGCATCTTCGGTTTCTTCTACTTTCTGCTGCTGGTCTTGTATGGGTTCGCTTGCTAGTAACTCGATAGATTGGATGGCATCTATAAGCTCTTTTGCCTTTTTAAGAAGATCATCAATATAACTCTGTACTTGTTTACCCTTGCCAAGATTATAAGGAACTAAATTACCCGATACATTTTTCTCCAGTGGCTTCCATGATCCTATCAATATATTCGAGAACTGTGGCAGAATTCGTCTTCCGCTATCAAGCACATTTAATATTGTACTTGATATTATGTTACGAAGTTGGCTATGCACCTCCGCTTTATTATGCTGATTCAGCGAATATTTGGTTAGTCTATGGTGCTCGATATCAAAAGGAAGCTCTCCTCCATTTGTATAATCGTCATTCATAATACAAATGACGTTTTCCCATCCCAAGACTCGAACAGCATATCCTAACTCAACCAAAACATTTGGATTTGGAGTTGCCTTTATTCTATCAGTTGGATGACCTTCAGAATCCATCACATGGTATGTTGTGACAGCACTAACATCTGCAACAAATATATCGCAGTTATCAATTTTAGAAAAAATAGTCTCTACAATATCGGGGGAACCATAAACTCCTTGCGTATCTCGGTCTGCAGTAACTTCGACCGTGTCTCTCATGTTCCTCACAGCAGCCTCTATGCTATTCTGAATAAGTCCCCGTGTAGTACTATTGGGCAAATCAGATTGCCATGAATAAAAAACTTTAATTTCTCTTTCTGGCACTATTTTTTCCTCGTTAATATTAATATACACTTTAACCGCAGCATCCGCGCTGCGTTGCCTGCCACTCCCACTACGTAGAAGTGTGCAAAGTTTCGAGCGGCAAAGCCGTGAGAAGTTTCCTACGGTTCAAATATAACCCTTTAAAACCAAGTTTTCAAGAGCACAGCTGAAATATACATCAAGCAGTATTGCGGTATCAAGGCTACATTCAAATAACTCAAGTCCTAATAGTAAGCCGATTTATGCGGGGCGTAGAATTCTCCAGTACATACTGGTGAGCCGCTGCTGCTTTGCCGGGGAGAGCAGCGCAGAAATTTTGCTGATAAATTTTGGCAGCGTTACTTCAAGGCTCCATCGGACGAATCAGGTACCGTGTCGGGTTGCAAAAACCTGCCTCCGCTTTCTCTGAATCAGCATTTGCTGGACGGTAGAGCAGGCCGCTCCATTTCTGGTTCCCCCTGCGGCTTGGACACCTATCTGACCACTTATTTTGTCCATCGTCGTTTTAAGCTGTTCTTTTCATGCGAAACTGGGCAATTTGCAAAAAACTTTCAGTTTCTGCGAGTTTTTTTCTAAGGCAATGTGGGATACATTTGTAAGGATTTCTATTGATTCCCAGATATAACTATGATAAAATAATGAAAGAATTCAAACAACGATGTCGAAAAATCGGTGTCTTCCATTTTCACTGTGGAGGATATCCCTTTATGCGGGAAGGGGTGAACAAGGTGGCATTATGTCTGTTTGAGCACAATGAGAAAGCATATCGCGCAGCAGTCCGGATGATGGAGCGGTACAGTGAAGCCGATATTGTCCACCCAACCTGCACCGGAAAAAGCTACATTGCAAGTGAAATGACCCTTGGCGAATCAGTCGTCAGGGGCTTTTTGCCTGCTCCGAAATATGCGACTAGGGTCCATCGGAACCAGAAAACACTTGCAAAGTATCAGGCGCTGGTGGACAACTTGTGGCATCTGAGCAGGCGGCGCAAGCCGAAACCGTTACGGCTAAAGTGAGTTAAAACAAGAAACTTATAAACAAACGTGAATTTAGATGAGGAGTAAAAATGGCTACGAATACTGTCGGAATCGATAAGGAAGTTGAAGTTGACCACAAGGAAAATCTGCGCGACCATCGCCTGTACTGGATCGGGCGTCGGACGCAGGACGTGATCTTGTCATCGCTGGCACTGGTGGTGCTGTCGCCGGTCATGCTGGCTACGGCTATCGCAATTGTGGTGGATGACCCGTCTGCTGGCCCTGTCTTTAGTCAGGAGCGTATCGGTCGCAACGGTAAGCCCTTTAAGTTCTATAAGTTCCGCTCCATGTGCCCAAATGCAGAGGCAAAGCTGGACGACCTGCTGGATCAGAACGAGATGGATGGTCCTGTGTTCAAGATCAAAGACGACCCGCGCATTACCCGTGTGGGCAAGTTTATCCGCAAGACCAGCCTGGATGAACTGCCCCAGTTGTGGAACATCCTGAAGGGCGATATGAGCATCGTTGGCCCTCGCCCGGCACTTCCCCGTGAGGTGGAGCAGTACGGCGACTACGAAAAGCAGCGTCTGTATGTGACCCCCGGCC
>ERZ1026780.2065-NODE-2065-length-12104-cov-4.013860_pt1 | contig 12104 bp, 6 predicted proteins | sample MGYA00380126_ERZ1026780 | MGnify/ENA primary metagenome ERZ1026780 (study PRJEB33269, sample SAMEA4719762) | human gut metagenome | biome: human-associated habitat; feature: organic feature; material: feces | place: Cameroon | collected 2013-10 ... | reverse complement strand
GCTGAATGAGGATTTGCTCCGCCGCGATTTTACCATGAACGCCATTGCCTATCACCCCAAGGAGGGCTTTCGCGACCCCTTCCATGGGCAGGAGGATATTGCCGCAGGCATAATCCGCGGCGTGGGGGAGCCGGCAAAGCGGTTTCAGGAGGATGCCCTGCGGATGCTGCGCTGTGTGCGCTTTTCCGCGCAGCTTGGCTTTGCGATTGACCCCGAAACATGGGCGGCTCTCTGCGCCAATACAGCGCTGATTCAGAAAATCAGTGCGGAGCGAATTCGCGAGGAACTGCAAAAGCTCTGGCTTGCCCCCTTTGCGAAAAAAATGCCCCTGCTCTGGGAAAGCGGTCTGCTCGCACAGATAGATGCGACCCTTTCCGCAAGCCTTATCGCAAACAGCCGGACCCTTTTGGAGGAAATTTCCATTTGTCCGAAGGATAGTATTCTGCGGTGGTGCATTGTTTTGCAGCATTACCCCATCGGCGAGGTGAAGGGCTTCTTAAAAGGTATGCGGCTCGATAACCACTCCCTCAAGCGGATTTCCCTGCTTCTGGATGAGCTGTCCGCGGATTTGCCGACAGAGCCCTATCCGCTCCGCAAAAAGCTCAGCACCATCGGGCAGGAGGCAACAGAGCAGCTTCTGCTTCTGCAAAGCATCCTGCGCCCTGCCTCTCCCCACACCGAGACAAAAGCCGCCTTGGAAAAAATCCTTGCGGCAGGGGATTGTCTTTCCCTCAAAACCCTTGCCCTAACGGGGCAGGACTTGATGGCACTCGGCGCGCCGCACGGCAAAATTCTAGGCATTATCCTTGCAGAGCTGCTGGATATCGTTCTGCGTGCGCCCGAAAAAAACACAAAAGAAACGCTGACAGCACTTGCACTTGCGCTGTTGGAAGAATTGTAAGGAGGAAACAACCATGATTAGTGAAAAAGGCTTTATTTTGGAAAACGGTACGGAAATGCCCTTCCTTGGCTTTGGCACCTGGCTTGTAAAGGAGGAAAAAATCATTCTGGATGCCTTGGCATCCGGCTACCGCCATATCGACACCGCCAGAAGATACGAAAACGAAAAAATGGTCGGCAACGCCCTGCGGCAGTGCGGCATCCCCCGCAGAGAGCTGTTCCTGACCTCTAAGGTCTGGAAAACGGACTTAGGCTATGATAAGACCATGGCAAGCTTTGAAGCCTCCCTCAAGGATTTGCAGGTGCAGTATCTGGATTTGTTCCTCATTCATTGGCCCCTGCCCTTCCCCGGCGCAGATTGGAAGCCGCTGGTAACGGAAAGCTGGAAGGCACTCGAAAGGCTCTATGATGAAGGGGCTGTGCGTGCCATCGGTGTCTGCAATTTCCTGCCGCAGCACCTCCTGCACGTTCTGAAAAACGCCAATACCGCCCCCATGATTGATCAGTTTGAATTCCACCCCGGCTATCCGCAGTATGAAACATTGCAGTTCTGCCAGAGCCACGGCATACAGGCGGAGGCATGGAGTCCCCTTGGCAGAGGGCGGCTTCTGGAGGACCCTCTGGTTCTGGAGCTTGCGAAAAAATACGGCAAAAGTCCGGCGCAAATCTGTCTGCGCTTCTGCCTGCAAAATAACGTCCTGCCCCTGCCGAAATCCTCCGCACCGGAGCGCATGAAGGCAAACCTCGATATCTTCGATTTCGAAATAGAGCAGGAGGATATCTATCGTCTGCTGACCATGCCCCAGACAGGCTGGTCGGGGCTTCATCCGGAGCATTTTGAGTAAAGTCGAAAGCAGGCTTTCGACTTATTTAGACAGAAGAATACCCTGATAGCGATTGTTCTATCCATATAAAATCACTCGAAATTATTTGCAGCCGCTTGACTGGGTATTTTCCTTGTAATAAAATAAAAATTGTCAAAAAACAGCAAATTTTATCGAAAATCATTCATAGCAGAAAGGAAGGAATCTCATGAAAACACGCATACTCTCTTATCTTTTGGTGTTTTCCATGATACTCGCCCTTTTGCCTGCTTCCGCATTGGCAGAAGAGGAAAGTACCACACAGTCGCACATCACCGCCACAGTGGAACACGCTTTTGACAGCAGCGGAACGGAAACGGGGCAGATTACAGCGCAAATCGAAGCCTATCTGACGGATACGAAAAACCAATCCCACACCGTTAAGCCCTGCGATATCATCTTCTTGATAGAGCAATCCACCTTTATGAATACGCAAAACGATACAACGCAGTATGGGCAGGAGCGAGCGGATATTCTCAAGTCCATGGAAAGTCTGCTGCAAAATCTTCCTACCCCCACCACAGACGGCGAACATCGGGTGGCAATCGCAGGCTTTGGGCGTATCAATAACGACGGCGCATCCGATTCATACATCGAAAATCAGCACCCCGGCACAAAGCTATCTGCAACCCAAAACCCCAGCTTGAACACAGGCTATTATACCTGTGACACAAAGGGCACAGATAAATCACCTGTATTCCATTCCAAAAGCGGTTGGACAGAATGGGACAAAATCACAGATCACAACGATACAACCCTGCCGCAAATGCCGGAAGGCTATCTTGCCGATGAAAGCGGACGATATGATGATGTTTTTATGAGCATTGACGATGCAAAGGATGTCATTGATGTTGATAAAATGGTATCTTGGCACGCAGGTGCCTCCCGTATGGATGCAGGTCTGCAAATCACAAAGCAGTTGGCAGAAATTGCACAAGCACACAAAGCAGGCGGCGAGGACCGCAACCTTATCATCTTTGTTGCCGCCAGCTCTCTGCCCTATCAGAATGGCTTAGGCGTTCAGAGTCTCCGCTCTGAGGCGGCACAGGTAGCGGCAACGGAATTAAAGGAAACCTATAAAGCTACCATCTTCGGCTTTGGCGACTTCCGTCCGCTGACCTTGCAAAGCGGAATGTCCTCAGAGGAACAGCGTACACAATTCAATGAAACCATGGCCGAAATCTGCGGCAATTCCAACACACTGGATGGCACACCCTATTTCAAGGGCTTGAGCCAAGTGCATAATATTAATGAGGCGCTCAATGAACTGCTGATTCAGATTGACGCAAATGTCAATCCAAATGCGGAAAGCCTGCATATCAATGTGGATAACTTCCAAGAAAAATCCACAGCGCATACCTCGCATACTTGGAAGGAATTGAAAAAGAATCACCATATTCTTACAAGCAGTGCCATCAACGAAACTGCCTCTGTGGATTATTACCGCTTTACGGGGTATGATGCAAACAACAATCCGCAATTTGACGCAACCCCCTTTCTGCGCATCGAGCGGAGCCTTTCCGATATCGGCAGTGGCGACAGTATTCAAACGGCACTCAGCCTTCAGCCGATTCCCCCTGTAGGCACAAAAGGGACTGCCTACGGCGTAAAAGCAGTCATTACCATTACCGATCCCGTCTGTGTGGACTATAAATGGGCAGGGCGTTGGGAACCGAAATTCGATCCGCCCAAACACGAGCACGCCGCGCGTGGCGTGAAGCACAGCCCCGCAAATCCGGAACAAAATGAAACCACCCTCGACACCATGAAATTAAAATTTGACGGTTGGTATCGTCTTTGGGATGACCGCATTGACCATGCGGGAGACGGAAAGAAAACTTGGACGACGTATGACGGAACAACATACGTTGCCTATCAGGATACCGTATATGATGCCTTCGGCAGTGATTTCACCCTGTATGGGCGTTGGATTCCTTCCATTGATGTAAATTTCCAATGGATTGGCTCTGTCATCCCCGAAGGCGCAGAGTTGCCTTCCACCGTTTCCCTTCCACTGAGCGACAGCGGAACCGCCTCCTTTACCCCCGCCGTACCATCCCAAGAGGGGTATGAATTTGACGGCTGGTATAAGGATTCCGCCTGCACAGAGCGTTATGGTGAAAACGGCGAAAACCTAACAGAGAATACCACCCTTTACGGCCGTTGGACGAGAATCGGCACAAAAGAGGTTACCTTTACCGTTGTAAACGGCAGATGGAATACGGGCAGCGATTGGTACAAAAATAACATCGGAAATGCAGATGCAGATACAGCTACTAAAACCATTACCGTCAATGTTCCCCTGCGCAACGGCAAAGGCACGCTGACACCCGATTTGGTTCCTCATGTAGATAATCGGGATATGACACCGTTGGACGGCTACAAAGCACCCGGCACTTGGGGAGATAAGGCCCCCGATACCAATACGGATGCCATCACCGAGGACGGCACCTATGCGTATACCTATACCTTCCCCGAGGCGAATACCTATACGATTACCTATCGTTGGGTAACAGGCACAGAGGTACCTGAGGATGTGAGACTGCCTGCACAGCAGGAAAAGAAGGAAGATGGCAACGGCACAAATCCGACCTTTACGATTAAAAGCGTAACCTCTGATGATGAAAAATGGAGTTTTAGCGGTTGGTATACAAACGAAGCATTAACCGGCACAGCAATTAGCGACAGGTATACCTTCCCTGAAGACAACGCAAATGACACAAAAAACCTCACGCTTTACGGCAAATGGACACATGACCCCTGCACCGTAACCTTCTATGCGGACTACTTCCAGCCTGCACAGGGGCATTTTAATACAGATGATTATAATACAGATGGTTATTCAATAAGCTGTCCCGTTCCTTACGGCTCTACACTTGCCAAGGAACATAATACCGTTCCCACACCCGTCACAGAGCTTGCGCACACCTGCTACTTCGAGGGTTGGAGGGATGATTTTCAACCACCCGATACAGAGGGAGAGCAGGAGGATACACAGGGAGAGCAGGAGGATACACAGGATGCAGAGGACGCAGACGAGCCTGCGACCCATGCGGCGGATTCCTCTGCCGTCACAGGCACCTTCTACACCAGTAAGGCAATTCAGGATATGACGATAAAGTCTGACTTGAATTTCGTGGCACAATGGTGGCCCATTGTTACCTTTGATGCCAACGGCGGTGATTGGGAGCTTACGGAGGGCAGACCTACCGAACGCTATGTCCCCGTACCTGCAAACAGCGACCATATTGATGCCCTGCGTCCCCCCGCAAGGGAAGGCTACACCTTCCTTGGATGGTATGACAGTGCAGAAAATACTTCCGGAAAACCCATTGATTTTAGCACCAGAACCTTCAAGGGTGCGGCAACCGTTTATGCACACTGGGCAAAAAATGCCACCGTCACCTTCAAAATCGTAAACGGCTATTGGTCGGGCAATACCGCAGAGGATAAAACGGTTACCGTTGTACTGCATCCGCAGGCAAATGGTTCTGCAAGCGGCACATTGGATGCAAGCCATGTTCCCACCATTATGATTCCTGCCGCAGGCTATGAAAACACCCCCGGTCATTGGGATGTGACACCAAATACCGAAGAAAACGGTATCAGCGGCAATGTAACCTATACCTATATCTTCGGCAAAAAGCACCACAGCAGCAGTGATGACAACAGCAATAGCAGCAAAGACGAAAACAAGGACAAGGATAACAACAAAGAAAATAACAAAGACAACAATACCGGCGAAACCACGCCGACAAAGGTTCCCGCTTTGCTCAACGGCAGCAATCATTTTGCTTATGTTGTAGGCTATAAAGACGGCAACGTAAGGCCGCAGGGCAACATCACCCGTGCGGAAACCGCCGCTATCTTCTTCCGCCTGCTGAAGGAGGAGGTGCGCAGCGAAAACCTCAGCAAGCACAACGATTTTGCCGATGTAACAGAGGACAGCTGGTACAACACAGCAGTTTCCACCATGGCAGGCATGAATATTCTCAAGGGCCGCACAGCAAACAGCTTTGCACCGCAGGCCCCCATCACCCGTGCGGAATTTGCCGCCATCTGCGCCCGCTTTGACAGCGGCAGAGCAGAAGAAAACAGCAGCTTTACGGATATTTCCGGCCATTGGGCGGAAAAGGAAATTGAGCGTGCCGCCACCCTTGGCTGGGTAAGCGGCTATACGGACGGCAGCTTCCACCCCGATGCCCCGATTACAAGAGCAGAGGCAATGACACTGATTAACCGTGTGCTTTGCCGTATGCCCGAAACAAAGGCCGACCTTTTGGACAGCATGATCAAATGGCCCGATAATCAGCCCGGCGCATGGTATTATCTGGCTGTGCAGGAGGCAACCAACAGCCACACCTATGAGCAGAAGGATTCCAAGTATGAAACATGGACAGCACTGACCGCAGAGCCGGATTGGAGCAAATATTAAACGAAAGCAATCAAAAAGACTGTCATTCCGGTAAAAGGGATGACAGCCTTTTTCTTTTCTTTAAAACAGAAGATTTAACTCCGTTTTCGCCTTCTCAATATCCTGCAAAATCGTCTTTTGCTTTTCATCAAACAGCAATTCCGCGTTATACCGATAATATTTCTCCGAGCCATTCTCGCTGATGAATTTCACGCTATAGAAGTTCGTGGTCAGCTCCGTAATGAAGATAACCATTTCCTGCCCTGCGCCGAAGGCCTCCTCCAGAAATGCAAAGGCATTGTCCAGCATCGCAGACGCATCCGCAATGGCGTTTTCCCGTCCTTCCGCCTCTTTTGCGAAAAGTCCCTTCACCAGCGCAAACGCATCCTCTTTTTCCCGACAGCCGTTCCGCTTGCCCTCCGCAAGGAAGAAATGCAGCCGCTCCAATTCCTTCAAGCAGGCATACTCCGCCGTTTTTTCCAGAAGCCCTGCCTTCCGCTCCTTCGCAAAGGCGGCTTCTCTTTCCTCCACCAGTCCCGTAAAGAGGTTCTCCCAAGGCGTTTCCTTGCAGTAGGGGCTGTTGAAGCGCTCCTTCAGCTCCAGCAGCGCGCCATGCAGTCCCGTTACGGTCAAATCCGCCTCGTATGCCCCTTGGAAGCCCTCGGAAAGCCTGCTCAGCAAAAGTCCCATCACGCTCAGTCGCTCGTCAAACGGTGCATCCTGCAGCTTTGTCACCGCCTGCTTGGTATATTTCCCCTGCAAAATATCGTCCACGCGGTAATCGGTGCGATATTTGCGGTACAAATCCAGATAATTCGCAAAATCCTTTGCAATCCTGCGGTGCTGCAAATATTGATAAATCAGCCCTTCCTCCACAGGCAGATCCATATCTTCGTACACCTTGAGAATGGTCGAAAGATCCTCCCATCCTCTCGCCGTCACAAACCGCTTGCCATCCACCGTTGTCTCCATGGCATAAAAATGATCCTTGCGAATTTCCAGATAGGACAGAATCGCCCCATGGATGCCCTGCTTATAGGCATATTCCTTCCAGACGGAAAAATCAGGCTCTACGTCGATTTTCTTCACACGGTCAAGCGTTACCACGTCAAATTCGCGCACGCTTTTGTTGTATTCGGGGGGATTGCCTGCCGCGGCAATCAGCCACCCCTCCGGCACCTTATGCGCCCCAAAGGTCTTGCACTGCAAAAATTGGAGCATGGCAGGCGCAAGCGTTTCGGAGGCACAGTTGATTTCATCAATAAACAAAATCCCCTCCTGCAAGCCGGTTTCCTCCATTTTATCATAAACCGATGCAATAATTTCGCTCATGGTGTATTCCGTTACGGTGTATTCCTTCCCGCCGTATTCCTTCTTGCTGATAAAGGGCAGCCCGATGGCAGACTGACGCGTATGGTGCGTAATGCTGTAGGATACCAGTGCCACGCCGCACTCCCTCGCCACCTGCTCCATCACGGCGGTTTTTCCGATACCGGGCGCGCCCATCAGCAGAACGGGTCTTTGTCTGACCGCAGGAATACGGTATTCCCCAAACTCGTCCTTCGCCAGATACGCCTGAATGGCATATTTGATTTCTTCCTTCGCTTTTTTAATATTCATGCTATCCTCCTAACGCCCATGAGACGGCAGTCCCAAGGACAAATCCTCTTTCCCCAGTATCAGCTTCATCGCCCATGGCGGCACGCCGACATCCGTATAATCCTCATGATAGAACACAAATGCGGCATCGTATGGCGGTCTGCGCTTCGGGAAGGTGCCGTAGCCGTCTGTGAAATAAATCAAACCCTTGAGGTTCTGAAACGCCCTTTCGGCAATCAATTTATCAACATATTGGAACACAGGGCGGAAATCCGTACCGCCGCTCCCTCTCAATTCAAAGTCCTCCATAAACTGCGCCAGTTCTTCCTTGGAGGTGATCCTTTTATCCATCTGCACCGCCGCATCGCACTGTATGATATGCACGTTCATTTTATGGAAAAAGCTTTCACTGCTTGAAAGAATCGCGTAGGTTTCCTCTAAGAATCGCTTCACCGTTTCCCCCTCGCAGGATTCGGAGGTATCAATGGCAATCACCAGCTCCTCCACCTTCTTCACTTCCTTATATTCCAGTGCTTCAATCAACGGCAGATTGCCGTACATCTGCAAGCCATAGGTATAGAAGATAAAATCGAAGGCATCATCATCCACGCGCATATCTTCCTTGAGCGTCACGAATTTCTGCAAAAACTGCCGATAATCGTAGCGTTCCCTGTTCTCGACCTTCAGATATTGCAGAAGCTCCCCTGCCTCTGCGCCCATATCCTTGGAGAAGGTTTCGAGGTTGGTTTCGGTCTTTTCCCCGATTTCCGTCCATTTTTCCTCCAGCTGCTGCTGTCTTTCGTCCTGTTCTTCCTGCTCCTGCTGTTGGTCGTTGCTGTTATCCCGGTTATCTCCGTCCTTGTTATTCTCGTCCTCGTCATCCTTCTGATGCTCCCAGAAGACATGGTCGTCTACCCAAAATTCCAGCTGCAGCTTACCGAATTCCTGCAAGGAAAGCTTTTTTTCTTCCAGCACGCGATAAATGCCCTCGGCGGAAAGCACCTTCAATTCTCTGCGGAGCATATCGTACATTTCGTTTCGTTTATCGGAGACAACGAGCCGCACCGCCTTCACAGACAGCGAATCCACGATAGATTCCACCGCGATATCGCAGGCGAGGTGCCAGAGCTCCTCATCCCGATGGTTCAGATGGAAGGGATGGCGGAACAGGCAATGCAGGACCATGTGCAGATAAGCGCGATTGACAAGCACGCGGTCGCTCAGATAGCGCTGTACGAGGTAGCGCGGGTTAAACAATATCTTTTCGCCATCTGTCCCGACGTATAATGAGGAAAGGTTCATTTCGTACCTAAGACCGCTGAGTGCCAAATCAAGAAAGCGCATGGAAAGGTAAAGCTCGTTACGCGATGTGCTTAAAATATCCGTACCGATACGGATGAGGTTTTGATGTGTTTCGTTCATGCCTTCTCACCTTCTTTCTTCCTTCAAAACCTAAGACCTTGAGGGTTTCACCCTCAAACTCCCACGAGGGGGTCACCCCCTCGACCCGATACCGCAGAACCATATTCATGGTTCTGCAAATGGGGGTGCAAGGGTATGAGTACCGCCAAGATAAAGCGGAATCATGTTGCCGCAAAAGCGTATGCTTTTGCAACTGGGGGTGCAGGGGAATCATTCCCCTGCCGGGTCGTAGGGCAGAGCCCTACAAAAAATCATAACTCAAATGTTTTTTTCTTTTTGGTTGCGGCGAAGTGCCTATGCTGATAATCCATTAAAAAGCTGAGCACTGCGGTCTGCCCCTTTTTCTGCGCAAGGGCAATCAATTCGGGTGTGGTTTCCGCCGTCAGCAGTCCCCAATCCGCGAACAGCCGCAGGGTTTCCCCCTCCTTCTGCTCCATGAAATACGCCGCCGCCCAGAGCAGATGCTCCCGCAGATAATCAAGGTAGACCTCCCTGTGCTTCTCCTGCAAGCGATACGGATACCGCAAGCGGCTCATGGCAAGCAAAAGCACCGTTTCCGCGGCATCCTCGCGTTTTGTCAGGTAGAAAATCTCATCATAGCGGCGAAAATCAATCTCGGAATTCCCGATGCACTGGCGGAAAATATGCCCCGTGCCGTAATTCACCTGATGGAACAGCCTTGCCGGCGTATCCTCAATATATTCATACTGAAAATCGGGCAGTACCAGCTCTGCGTGCTTCGTTTCGCCGCCCTCAATCGGAAAATCAATCGACAGCTGCAATTCATGGTTCAGCCCCGAAATCAAATCGGAGATATGTCTGCAACGCCCGAAGGAAAGGTGCTTTAGGCTGTCGCAGTTCAGAAACAGCCCCGTATTTAATTCCCTTGCCGCCAGTGGGATATTGATTTTCTCCATCCTGCGGCAGTTATAAAAGGCATACCGCCCGATGCTTTCCACGCCCTCCGGCAGGCGAAGCTCCTTCAGCCGTTCACAGCCGTAAAACGCATAATCCCCGATGCTTCTGACCGCCCTCGGCAGGGAAATTTCCTGCAGCGCCTCACAGCCATCGAACATCCGCTTGGAAACCGCCGTCAATCTCTCCGGCAGATGTACCCGCTCCAGTGCGGCACAGCCCGAAAAGGCAACCGCCCCGATTTCCGTAATCGTATCCGGCAGGAAAACCCTTCGCAATGCCTGTCCTTCTGCGGTTTCGGCAGGCGGCTCCGTCACAAAGGAAAGGCTTGCCTCCTTCTCCTCGCCGATTTCCGCAAGGGGTGCCTCCTTTTCTGCCGCAAATGCCCTTTCGGCAACCGCAATGACGGGCAGTCCGTCAATCTTGGCAGGAATATGCAGCTCCGCACAGCGGCCATGCAGCTTTTTCAGCACCACGCCGCCCTCTTTTTTTTCGTATTCTATCTGTATGGACAAATTCTCTTTTGCCATTGGAATTTTCCTTTCTTTCGTCCACTCTTTGCCTGTCCGCTTTCGCAATTTTTTCGCGTTTTTTACCTGTCCACTCTGTCCACTTTGTCTATCCTCTGTCCACCCTTTTTCATACTGTATCCATTATATTCTCCTTGGAACAGACTGTCAATTTCGGCATAAAAAAGCCCTCCAAAAAGGAGGGCTTGATTCTCTGTGTAAGCAGAAATTATTTCAGGTTTGCTTTCAGAACCTCTGCAATCTTTGTGATACCTTCAACAATCTTGTCTTCGGGCATGCAGGAGTAGTTCAGACGGAAGTGGTTTTCCTTACCGCCGTTAGGGAAGAAGCTGCCGCCGGGAACGTAAGCAACATTCTTTTCCAGACACTGAGGCGCGATAACCTTTGCGTCCATGTATTCGGGCAGTACGCACCATGTGAACAGACCACCTTCGGGATGTGTGAATTTTACTTCCTTCGGGAAGGTTTCTTCCATTGTTTTCAGCATTGCGTCACGTCTCTTTACATAAACAGCTTTGATCTTTTCAACGTGTGCATCCAAATCGTTGTCTTCCAGGAACTGATTTGCAATCAGCTGGTCGATTGTGGAGGACTGCAGGTCAGCACCCTGTTTGATGAAGTTATATTTGCCCAGAACCTCTGCGTTTGTGGAGCAAACCCAACCGATACGCAGACCGGGTGCGAAAATCTTGGACATTGTGCCCAGGAAGATTACCAGATCCTTTGTATCCATGGATTTCAGGGAAGGCAGGAATTCGCCTTCAAAACGCAGCTCGCCGTAAGGGTTATCTTCGATAACGGGAATTTCGTATTTGTTGATCAGTTCCATGAATTTCTGTCTTCTTTCCAGAGTCCATGTTTTGCCTGTAGGGTTCTGGAAATCGGGGATAACGTAAATCATTTTTACGTTTTCTGTTGTAGCCAGAATCTTATCCAGCTCTTCGGGAATCATACCTGCATCATCTGTAGGAACTTCTACGAAAGTAGGTTCACAAGCCTTGAACGCATTGATTGCACCCAGATAAGAGGGGCTTTCTACCAGAACAACATCGCCGGGGTTCAGGAATACACGAGCGGAGAAATCCAGACCCTGCTGAGAACCGCTTGTAATCAGGATATCATCGATGCTTACATGGATACCGTTTTTCGCTGCCATTCTTGCAACGATTTTTTCACGCAGGGATGCAAAACCGTCTGTACCTGTGTACTGCAGCGCAACTCTACCCATATTATCCATTACCTTACAAGCCGCTTCCTTAACGCCTTCTGTAGGGAACAGCTCGGGTGCGGGCATACCGCCTGCGAAAGAGATAACTTCGGGTTTTGCTGTCAGTGCCAACAAAGCTCTGATTTCGGAACCTTTTAACAGATTCATTCTGTTTGCAAATTTAACTGCCATTGGATCTTCCTCCTTAAGAATATAAAATGAATACGTGCATTAGTGTCAGACAACAATAAAGG
>ERZ1026780.2062-NODE-2062-length-12107-cov-6.696897_pt1 | contig 12107 bp, 9 predicted proteins | sample MGYA00380126_ERZ1026780 | MGnify/ENA primary metagenome ERZ1026780 (study PRJEB33269, sample SAMEA4719762) | human gut metagenome | biome: human-associated habitat; feature: organic feature; material: feces | place: Cameroon | collected 2013-10 ... | reverse complement strand
TTACCTCCCTCCATGCTCATGGCGGGGCGTTCTACGCTGTGACGCATAGCCAACGCAAGTATCATTGTTCTTTGTAGATGGTCGTCGCCCGCAAGCCTGCCATGGCTTGTTCGCAATGCTGGCGTTTGCCGCTCCGCTCCGGAATCGGTTCACCCCCTGTTCCGTCGCATCCCCGCGCACCCATTGCTGGCTCACATATACAAAACGTATCTGCTGACCCTATTCAGTTGTAAATCAGGTTATTTACCTGTTGCGGTTGATTGTCAACCGGGGAAAACGCAGGACCTTACGGCGCTGTGTTTTCCCGGACCGGCAATCTGGTGTTTTGGGTTGTTCTGAAACAGCACGTTCGCAGCGCGGACACACCATGCGCCCCTCCGGGATGATCTCACCGCACATCACGCAGCGTTCCTCAGAAAAATACATCATAGAAGTTCTCCTTTGCGGGAGGGGAAATGCGGCCCAAGTTGGGACGCATTTCCCCAGCGTTTTCACAGTGTAAAATCGTCCGGGGCTTCTTTGAAGCGAAAGGAAAAGATAGATGCAAACAGGCTGGCTTCTGCTTGATAGCGCAGATCGTCGTCAACGTATGTATAAGAGTGACCGTCCTCGTCCTCATAGGTCACAAGGCATCGGCTGGCAATGTAGCCTTCAAAATGATGCTTGATGTAGTTGATGGCGTCGCTGTTACATTCTTTCGCTGCCCGGATGATGGCATACGGAATTTCTTTCATGGGCGTACTCCAAAATATGTCCGCAGTTTGCTGATCGCCGCCGCGCGCTGCCGCTGAACGGTGCTTTTGCTTGTTTTCAAGCGTCTGGCGATTTGGCTGTCGCTCATTTTCTCGAAATAGGAAAGAAGAATGATCTCCCGTTTCTGCTGCGGCAAAAAGGATAGTGCCTGTGCAATTTCTGGGTCCTGAACGGGAATCTCCAAATCTCCGGCATAAAACATGACCGTTTCCTGCGCTTCGCCTTCCGGCTGCTGGACAGCGCATAGCCGGTAGAGAATAGCATCGTTCAGCTCAGACAATGGACGCTCAATCTCAGCGCGTTTTTGCTTCTTCATTGCCGCATATCGAACTGCGTTGTCAATGGCGGTTTTACAGTACGCCTCAAAAGTGATTTCGTTGAATCGTTCAAATCGTTCGTTCATACTTTGCTCCTTTTGTCCCTCTATTCCCTAACAGTATGAAAAAATGAAAACGACCCGCTTTTCGCCGGAAGGCGCAAAAACTTCTTATAAAAAACATAAAGATAACAGGAAATGACTTCCTAAAAAGAAAAGGAAATTCCCTCTCCGGCGTAAACCGGGGAGGGAATTTTGTGCAGTTGGTTACTTTACAATTTTCTGTGCAAAGCGCATGAGAATTGCGGCTACTTCCGCTCTCGTTGCGTTGCCCTGCGGGGCAAGCGTGGTTGCGGTGCGGCCGTTGATAAGGCCAGCGCCGACAGCCCAACGCATCGCGTCGGTCGCCCAACTCGAAACGCTGGAAGCGTCCGTGTAGGCGGAAATATCAGCGGATGCAGACACGTCGTAGCCTTTCAGCTTCGCATAGCGGTAGAGCATGGCGGCAAGCTGTTCGCGGGTGATCTTGCCGTCCATATTCGTACCATCCGAAACACCGGCGTTCATCGCCCATTCACGACCGCGCGTGTACCACGTCGCGCCACCGGAGGTGTTGACACCCTCCATGCGGGCCAGAATGGTGACGATCATGCTACGGGTCGTGTTGGCGTTCGGGCTAAACTCGCTTGCAGACGTGCCGTTCATCAGACCGTTTTCAAGGACGTACTGGACAGAATCAAAGTACCAGTTGTTCTTGGAAACGTCGTTGAACCTCGACGCATCTGCCGTTGTGGGTTCGTCCTTCGGCTTTGTCGCCGGTTTGCTCGGCGTGACCGGTGTGACCGGCGTGACGGGCCGGGACGCGACGCTCACGCGCACGGTGTATTCTCTGGTCGTGCCGTTTTCGGCGGTGACGGTGAACGTCCACACGCCGCTCTCTGCCGTTTCTGCGGGGCCTGTCGTGATAGACGCGGCATTGCTCGACAGGGTGATCGTGAAGCTCGCAGCGGTCACAGTGCTGCCATACGGCACGGTCACGGTGTAGGTGCCATCCTCGGACACGCTTGCCGGAGCACCGCAGACAATAATGCTCGATACGCCTGCGTCGGCGGACGGTGCCTTGATGGCGCCGACCTTCTCCAGCTTGCTCGTTGCGCCGAGCGAACCGGAACCCTTGCTGACGGTGATTTCTACTGTGAATCTGCCGTCAGCTTCATCTGTTGCGGGCTTGATACGATAAATGCCGATGTAAATATCCAGCGTAACGCCGTCGAGCTTGCCTTCCAGCTCCTTGTTCAGCTTGTCCTGAACCCACTTCGTAACAGTGGAGCGGTCATTGGCGACGTTCTTCCGGACGTTCCAATCGGTAATCGCGTCGATCAGCGCGGTAACATCGCGGACAGACTTGCGGTTTGCGCGGAGCGTCGTCACCTGCGATTTCAGCTTCAGAAGATCGGGGCTGCTGTCAAGCACGGCAAAGGCGTCATCGGCCTGCTTTTCAAGCTGCGCTTTCCGCTCTGCGTTCTGCTCGTTTTCTGCGAGGTCGTAGAGGTTTGCGATGTACTCCACGACGCGGCTGGCGCTCCAATGCTCAGAGCCTTCTTCGATTTTGTAATCATCCGTCCAATGCCAGATGATCGTGTCGCCGTCAGAAAGTTCATAGCTGTTCAGGCCAACATCCGGGTGCTTGGCTTCGCCGTCCTTCGGCTTCACAAGATACATCCAGCCGGAGTTACCTCTGCCGTTGTCTTTTGCAGTCAGCGTTGTATTGTCCGTGTAGGTGATGGAATCAATGTAGCCACTGGAAAGTCCTGTGTACTCGAGTCCTTTTTTATCCAGTATCTTCTGGAACACATCGCCCACGGTCGAGCCGCCGTCCACTTTGACCGTTGTTTCTTCGACCCACACGGGACCTGCATTGAAGCGGTAGCTGTGAATATCGGAATCGTCGGTGATGGTGTGGTGGCTGTCGCCGAGCAGCGTAAACGTGACGGTAATATCGTCCTTGGGCGCTTCGTACTGCGTTGCGGTGATCTTGCCGTCGATTCTGGCCGTAGCCGTTGCGTCGTTCAGCTTAATCAGGATGTTCGCGGTAAACGCGCCGCCGGTGCCGGGGGTGTCTTCCGTACCGGCCACAGCCGCACGGAAATTCGTGATGCTTTCTACCGTGTATTCCGGCCCCTTGACGCTTACCTGCTTCAGGAGCGTTTCAATGTACGTCTGAACTTCGTCCTTCGTGTTGGCAACCTTCATGGAAATGATCTGCGTACCAAACGCTTCGATTTCCAGCTTCGCGGACGCGACACGCTGCGCGTCGTCCGAAACCTCGCCGCTCTCACCGAACGCATCGCGCATATCGTAGAGACGGTTCTTTTCGTTTACAAAGCGATTGTAGGCTACCAGCGCATACGCGGATTGCTCGGTCGCCATCTGGTCGTCCAGACCGTTGGACGCATGGCGGAACATGGAGGTATCCGCATTGTAGAAGTGCAGGAGCGCTTCAATGGGATTGCCATAGGTTTTTGTCCAACTGGTCGGGTCGATTCCCAGCGCGGTCAATGCGACAATGACCTGCGCCGTGCTCTCGGCGTTGTAGGTGCCGTAGCTGGAGAAGCCGCCCGTGGACTTCTGCATCCCTTGCAGAACGTCCAGCGCCTTTTCCACGGCGTTCCTGACAGTGTCGTTGTCGTTCTTCAGATAGTAGGGAGCGAGGGCCTGAATGACCATTGCGGTCATATCCACGTCAGCCGTCGCGCTCCTGTCGTCGCCGTAGACCCAGCCGCCCTTATAGCAGGCGCTGTTCAGGAGGAAGTTGACGTACTTGGTGCGCAGCGCCGTGTTGCTCTCGTCATACGGCTTGGAATCCAGTGCGATCAGCGCATAGGCGACCGCGTTGATGCCCTGCGTTGTGACTGCATCATAATCGCGCAGGACGGACAGTACGCTTTCCGGTGCCTCGACGCCCAGCGCGGTCATAGCCAGCGTGACGCGGGCGTAGTCGGTCGGCTGCGTTAGCTTCGTGCTCCCGTTCCGCAGCGCAGAGGCAAGGTTGCCGAGATACTTTGCAGCAGCCCCCTCCGTATCCTTGCCGGTGATGATGTTGCCGCGGGCCAGCGCCAGCGCCAGCCACGCGCCATTGGTACTGCCGATGCCGACATTTGTTGTGCCGTTCAGCTTCGTCAGCACAGCGGCAAGCGCGTTGCTATATTCAACCCCGGAGGATTCTTTCAGCTTTTCAAAGGCCGCTTTTGCGTCAAGAAGGGCCTGATAATTGTAGACCTTTTCTTTTTCTTCATCGCTCAGCGCGTCATATGCTTTGAGCGCAGCATCGATAGCGTCGCCGCTGTCGGGCGATACCGTGCCGATGGCGTTAATCTGCTGAATGACAAGCTCTGCCGGGCTTACTTCGCGGAACTGACCGTAGCGCTTGAAGTCGATCTCGCCGCTAAACGCATTTTCCAATTCCTCGCCGCTGGATTCGTAGCTTACGCCCCTTGCGGCCATGTCCTTTTCCAGCGCGTCGTCGCCGCCATTGTTCTTGTAGTGGAAACGGAGAATGGCCAGCGCCCAGCTCTGCGCAACGTCCGGGTTACCCCATGACATGACATCGCCGTCATACGGATAATAGTTGCTGACGCCCCACTCGGAGAATTTTCCGTTGTAGTACCAGAAACCGTAGGACGCACCGACACCATTTTCGCCGGAGCGAACGACCATCCTGCCGGTATCGTTTTCACCCCCGGCGGTCACGCTGTTGACGAACATACCAAACTGCGAGGACGTGCAGGTATACGTCCAGTTGCCGGGATATTCGGCTTCCAGCGCGGCGCACATGGCGTCGCTGGCCGAGGTGCCGGTTTTGTTGATGTTGTCGCCGTCGTTGGGGATGGCAGTCAGCGTTGGCTTTCCATGCGTACCGGCTTCTTCATTTTTGTTGAAGCTCCACGATACGGCGTTGCAGCCCTCACCTTTAGCAGCTGCATCCAACGCAGCTTTGGCCTGCACCAGCACGGCTTCGGAATCTTCGGCAGCCGCAATCACCAGCGACTGCTCCCGATAGACCTTGCGCAGCTCATAGCGGAAGTTGCTGTACTGGCAATATAGTTTATAGCCCTCTGTCGCTTTTTCTTCCTCGGTATAAGCCTCAGCGCCTAGCTTGTCCAAACCGTAGGTATCCGTGTAATACTGCGTAAATTCCTTGACGGCAGGTACATCGCTGGATATTTGCACATCGGTTTTAAGGGTAATATCCTGTCCATAAGCGGTCACTTTCGTCGTGATCTGCTTCAAATCCTCCGGGCAATTCATAATGACGGCATAACCCCAGTTCGAGAAATAACCAGTGTATACCAGCTTATCAGCAAATTGACCTTGAGGAGCTACAACCCCGCGTGTTTCTTTTACGGCGTTCGGATCATCTATATCGAACAGCAACGCATCGTCGTTTGGCTCTGTTCCATTATAAATCTTGAATGTAAATGGCCATTGCTCGCCGCTGTTACGCTGCCGTGCAATGAAACCATTGATATTCAACGTGTAACAGAATTTTGCACCGGAGTTTTCTACCAGTGGACTTGTCTTATATCCCAAATAATTCAGTGTATAATCCAAATCAGGCGTTTCTCCGAACAACGTATAATACGGAAAAGAAGCGTCAACCGGCATATAGGCAATCAAATTCAGCTCGGCAGTCGCCGGGGCAAAATTCAGCGTAATATTGGTATCTTTTTTGATTTCTATTTCAAAATAATTACATACATCTTCTGTGTCGCCGGATTCATTCGGTTCAGAAAGTGTCCATCCCTTATAGTTGCTGTTTTTTAACTCAACGGGAACGTTTTCCCCGTCCACAGTATAGGAATGCCATTGATAGCCGTCATCCGGACGAACCCAAAGACCATAAACACTATTGCCGTCGTCTGTGTCATGGAGATATTTAGTGTCATAGATGATTCCATGCTCTCCAGCAGTTGCTTCGAGTGTGTATTTAGCTTCTGATGTCTGTGTTTGAAAAACAAGATTGATATTTATGTCCTGAGTAATGGTTTCACCAGTTTTCTGGACAAATTGAATCATCGGCTTCCCGGAATTCAAACGTATTTTTACAGTACGTCCATTTAAGTTAGGGCAGGAAGTGGTATCAATAACAGTAGCAGCAGTGTGTTGTGCAAATTCGGAATAGTATATTTTGCGGCCATCCACCTCGATGTAATCCAACGGAACTGTTTCCTCGATTGACGGATAATTGTCTATTTGCAAACCTTGACTGCTTGTATAATCAATTACCGTTTCATTTGCGATCCACTTTTTCCCACTTGCTAGATATGGTTTTGTTGTATCAGCTGCATCTGTTGCAAACCCAATATTCGATGTAACAACATATTTGGGGTCTGTATCTGCTGCAAACACAGTGTCGGTGAGACAAGAAGGGACTAGCGAAATGAGCAGAGTAAATGCTAATACGAAAGAAAGAACACGGGAACACCTTCTCATCAAGGTATCCTCCTCCCTCGGTCACTTCATAATTTAGCACCCCTGACCGTTGCGCTGCGCAACGGTCAGGGGTGCTAAACAGTTGCGAGGGGAACTGGGGCTTACGCCCCAGCTCCCCCGGGGTTCCCGTATAAATTACTTGAGAACAAATACCGTATTATTGTCGTTACCGAAGGTCATATAACCGTTGTCAGAAACTGCGAAGCCCTGCAAAGGATATGCACCAGCAGAAACAGACCATGCTTCAGATGCTTCTTCAAAGTCAGTATCATACGCTACACATACAGCTTTGCCATTTGCACCATTCGTAGTGAAATAGACGTAGTCAGTATCATTATCGTTGTATACCACGGGCGAGGACTGAATTGCGCCATTGCTGGATGCGGTCCAAAGTGTAGTTGCCGTGATGCCGCTGGAAAGCCAAGTGCGCGTATCCACAGCCTTCAGAGCGCCCTTATAGACACCAGTGCCGCTACTCCAGTCGATATTGTAGCCGCCAACATAGACATAGCCGCTGGAAGAAACCACAGGCGTAGAGGATGCGTTCTGTACATACTGGTCGGTTGGAGTTGTTTTCAGCTTCGCATACAGAGGTGTACCGGACAGAGTGGGATTCACTTTCCAGAGATAACCGTTCTTGGTGGTCAGATACAGGTTGCTGCCGTCATAGCAGATGCTGGAACGAACTGCACCCGGCGTGATAGCTGTGTCAACAGTGTTCAGGTTGAGATCGCCGCCAGCTGCGGTGTCAAACGTATCGCCGATAGGACGGCTGTAAATATGGCCGTTCTCCGCACCGAACACGACGTTGCCGCCGACTACCGCAGCGCCTGCCCAGTAGAAGCCCATGTTGCTGCTGTCGCCGGGAACGAATTTCTCAAGGCTGGACTGGGGAGTGCTGGTGAACCGGTACTGATAGTAGGCACGTTCGCCGTCATAGACGCCGAAGTAGAGGTACTTGTGACCGTTGTAGGTCACGCCGGTAACAGGCGTGTTGATCTGGCCTGCGCCCTCAACGTAGCTGCCGTCCGTGATCTGTGCAGGCTGACCAAAGCGCGCAGCCGTATGCTCGAATACTCTGATAGAGAACAGTCGCCAGTACGGGGTCACAGCGCGCAGCGGCTGAGACGTGTTGCCGCAGTTGACGTTCGAGTTGAGCGTGATCGTGACCTGATAGCTGCCGGCAGGAATGGTCGTGTTGCTGTTGTTATACAGGCAGAACTCATAGCCCGCGTAAGCGACGTTGTTACCAAAGTAATAGCTGGTGCCGGTCGTAGTGTTGCGGAACTGCACGTTGCCGCTCAGAGATTTGCCATTCGGCACCTTCAGACCCGTTCCGATGTAGGTCAGGAGCGTATCGCCATCGACGGTAACGTCCGAAATAATGACCGTGCCGGTCACATTGCCCGTCAGGGACAGCTTGCCGGTAGTGGTGTTGTAGCTGGCGCCGCCTCTGGTCGTGACAGTCTTACCCTCGAAAATGTTCTTGGTGTAGGTAACAGGAGCGTAGAGGGTCTGTCTGCCGTCATCGTAGTAGGGGGTGCTGAGCTGCTGGATGTTGTCGGTTGCCATTGCCTCCTGCTCTGCATCGGCAAGAAGCTGGGTGCTCCAGACTTCTGTGGGCGTGTCGCTCAGCGAAACGCCGGAAACACGGATGCCGCCGTTTTCTTCACCAGCGGGACCGCCGTAGTAGACGACATACGCGGTATTGCCAACGACGACCGATGCGCAATCGACACCGGGCAGACCGCTGTCGGCTGTCCAGCTGTCCGCGTGGGTCAGCGTAACGCCTTGCAGCAGGCTGGGGGTGGATGTGGGGACTCCAGCAGAAGAAATCAGACCGCTGTGGGCGGTGTCCTTCTGGAACTGGTTCCATGCGGCAAAGGCCGTGACACTCAGAGAGAATACCATGACCACCGCAAGGAGCAGCGCAAACAATTTTTTAGTTTTCATTGTTTGTTCCTTTCTTTAATTTATTTTTTCAGCTTGTGACGGGTTGACTTACATCCTTACGTTCTGCTTGTCGGGCATCACACTTTCCTTTCAGGTCGATCGTCTGTCTATTGTTCGGTCGGAGCATCCGCTCCGTTAGTGCGGGGAAATATGTCCACGGCTTTTGCCGGTAACACCTTGCTGCCCTTTCTCTCCCGGACTGCGCGGGCGAACGCAGTCCAAAGAGAAAAGAAAGGAAAAACAGAGATGAAGACAATTATTTAAGCGGCGTTCCAGCCTGCGCCGTTCCCACTTACGCAGGCCGGATCACCGTATAGGGGGCAAAAAAACGCCGATTTCACCATGAAATCAGCGACGTTGGGCTACCATGCCCGATGCAACTGGAAATCGCTCGTCGCTGCAAATACACAATCGCGGTTTTCCGCGAGTAATACAGTTCTTCTGACTTAGCGTTATAGGAGAAAAATCATCCTTGCGCCCACATCCTGCCTTCTCACGGGTCTTCCCCGCAATGGCGAACTTTCGTTCCGGCGAATCAAATCGCTTCGGCGTGGCCTCACGCGCACAGCACCGTTTCGTGTCGGCCTTCCGGCCTTCTTCCTACACCTATCCTGCCCCTGAAATGGGCTTTGCGGAATCGGTATGTATTACGGTATGGTCGATATAAAATTGTGGTCAATTACATATTTTCGCGCCGCCCGGTTATACTGTTCAAGAGCGGTCGTCGCTGTCATAAATCTACCGCGATTTACGACGTCTGGTTTCCTTTTATTTTCAGTCACTATTCTACCCCAGCACGCGATATTTGTCAATATGCAAAGGCTTTTTTGCGCGAAACTTTCCGAACGAGCAGGTTTACAGAATATATCGCTGGATATAATTTTCCTTTTTCGGACTTAAAAAAGTTTATTCGCCGTCAGACAAGCCGTCACCGAGAGGAGAATTTTGGATGCCAAACAAGGGTGAAAATATCTACAAAAGAAAGGATGGAAGATGGGAAGGGCGCTATATTCGCGGCCGCAAGGAAAACGGCGCTGCACTCTATGGCTATGTGTATGGGAAAAACTACGGAGATTGCCGGAAGAAGCGGCTTTCTGCCCTCGCAGGCGTTCCGCGGCAAACGGCAAGCTGCGCTTTGACGGCGAAAGAGCTTTTTGACGCATTTCTGGCGGATCGAACACCAAACGTCAAGCCGTCCACGATTTATCACTATTCTTATGTTATTCAGCGGTACTTTCTTCCGGCCTTTGGCGGTCAGCGTGTAGAACGTCTGACGGCGAAAAAACTACAAACCTTTCTGTGTGGCCTGCGTGTTGGTGAGGAACCGCTTTCTGCGAAAAGCGTCCATGATATTGGTATCTTGCTCCGTTCGGCGCTGCGCTTCGGTATACGAGAATTGGGCGTAGATAAGTCCGTGATTGATTTTCAAATCCCGTCCAGTTCCACGCCGCACATCGACGTGTTTTCCGAACTGGAGCTTCAAAAGCTCGCACTCTTTTGTGTGAATCATCCGACGGCGCTGAACGTCGGTATCCTGCTGGCGCTGAATACCGGGCTGCGGCTGGGCGAACTTTGTGCGCTGCGCTGGACAGACCTCGATTTTGCAAACCGAACGCTCAAAATCACCCGAACTGTGCAGCGCGTCAACATGGGCGGAAAGACGGCGCTGACTGTCGGGGAACCGAAAACAGAGCGGTCTAAGCGCACGGTCACGGTTCCTGCGGATATGATGAAGCTGTTGACGGCGATGTATGAACGTTCGGCAAAGCATGGATATATTTTCGGCGCACGTCCAGACTGTCCGCTGGAGCCGCGCACCTGTCAGCGACATTTCAAGTCCGTCCTCAAATCATGCGGTTTGAAAGACCGGAATTTTCATGTGACACGCCACACGTTTGCGACGCGCTGTGTTGAGAAAGGCGGCGATGTTCGCACCCTTTCGGAGTTGCTGGGTCATGCCGATATACAAACAACCTTGCGGTTTTATGTCCATCCATCGGAGGAGCACAAGCGACGGCTGGTCGAACAGATCAGCTTCCTGCCTACCTCCGCGTGAAATTGCGTAAAGTTTTATCGCCGTCAAAATCGCCGTTAGGCAAACGCCGCCGCCATTGAAATTACAGTGAAAAACGGCCATGCGTCATAAATCGCGGTAGATTTACGACGCTTTTTCATGCCCTCACATCTGCCCCGGCTGCCCCATATTGTAAATGCTGGTGGGATTTTTTAGATGAAATAAATGTAAAATTCCCGTTCAGAAATGTTTTGCTTCTATGTCAGGCAGCTTATCCGTAATGTGTCCGGGTGGATGCTCAGTATTGGCCGTTTCAGCTTCTGCGCATATTGAATTGCTGCATCCGTATCGTCGCCGCGCGCCGATGCAGGGTCATAAACAGCCAGCACCATATCAGACTGCCGGATGATCGTGCGGTAGGCTTCCAGCTGTGCGTCCGGCTGCTTATGCCTGTAAACGGCGCTCATGTGGGTGCATTTGACGAGCATATCGAAATAGCGTTCGCGTAGCTCCGGTGTCCATTTTGTTGCCTGTTCCTCATACGGCGTGATGCAGAACAACATCAGCTCCGGGTCGTTGTCGCGCAGTACGTTTATGAGTTCGGCGGCGTAAAGTCCCACGCCGCAGTCGCAGGCCACGAAAAAGTGCGTCACGCCCTGCTGCCGCAGTACCATGATCTGCTGGGCCAGCTCCAGCTTCATTTCCCTGCACTCGTCGGCTTCTTCGTCAAACCCCCATGCGAACCGCATAGGGCTATGCCCTAGGATCGCACAGCTTTTTGGCGTTTCCATTCTGACACCCGCTTTCTTTCTGTGTTCTGTGTGCAAATATGCTTTCATGCGGTCTTTTGCTTTTGCATATTATAATATTGCTCACAGATTAAATCAATACGACACCATTTCAGACAGAAAGTTTTTCTTTGAACCAGTATAATTTGCTTATACGCAGGAGGTGTCCGTGTATGGGCAAAGAAGTTACGTTCAAAAATCACGACCGGTTTATTCATCTTGGCATTGCCATCGCTGCGCTCCGCAAAATGCGCGGAATGTCGCAGGAACAGCTTGCAGAAAAGGCAGAAATCAGCCGTTCTCTTATCAGCGCCATTGAAGCGCCGGGGCTGGCAAAGAGTTTTTCGCTGGATGTGTTTTTCAATCTTGCCGACGCGCTTGACATTGATCCCGCAGACCTGATAGATGCTTCTGTTTTCCCGGATCGGATCATGCGAAAACAATAAATCTCACCGTGATACGCATTTCGTCAGGATTCTACATTATAATATGTATGATGTAGTTTGCTTCGCCGTTGAAACGAATACTCGACAAACAATCTGTCCCAAGTTGGGACGCAAAAAAAGCAGGTCATGGACATAGCGTGTCCATGACCTTTATATGTATTAGTCTGCAAAGCAGTCCGGCCTTGCAACGCTTGTGAAGCCTGCCGAGCCGGTGATAACAACACCATTCGCGCCGCCGCTGCAATGGACGATCAGGAGATTACCGTCCGCGTCCTTGCCTCCGACGATACCAACGTGTACGTCTGCCGGGTAAAATACGAGGTCGCCCGGCTGCGCGTCGCTCC
>ERZ1026780.2059-NODE-2059-length-12118-cov-7.254331_pt1 | contig 12118 bp, 13 predicted proteins | sample MGYA00380126_ERZ1026780 | MGnify/ENA primary metagenome ERZ1026780 (study PRJEB33269, sample SAMEA4719762) | human gut metagenome | biome: human-associated habitat; feature: organic feature; material: feces | place: Cameroon | collected 2013-10 ... | reverse complement strand
GTTCTTTTTCCATAAAAAAATACTTGAATATAAAAAATACAAAACAATATAATATGTGCAAGGAGGTACGAAATGGAAATAACCTGGTTTAACTTAAAACTAGCAGAAGGACAAGCTAGTTTGAATCAAAACTCCATCACGCTGAATAAAACAGCTATGTCACCCTTCGAAGGTGCATATCGCGTTAAAGTAGGGATCGATGAGAAAAACAACATCATCATCGAACCTCTAAGCAAAGACTTCATTTCGCATATGGATTTGAATGAAAATGATTTTCTAGGAATTCAAATTACGAAGTCTTATGCTAGAATTAATTCAAAGGAATTAATGAATTTGGTCTCCTCTTGCTTGAAACTGAATCTTGGTAAGGAAGTTATCAAATTTCCAACCAAATATATAGAAGATGAGGACCATCTTATAATCCTAACGGGGAAAGGAGAATAAATATGGAAGAGTGGATGTGGATTATCTGGCTTGCGATCTTTGTTATCTCATTGATTATTGAAGCCATTGGAACAGACTTAGTAAGCGTTTGGTTTGCTTTCGGCGCTCTTGTTTCCTTAATCATCAGTTTCACTTCTTGCCCATGGTGGGTGGAATTAATCGTCTTTATCACCGTTTCTGCCTCAACGTTATTAATTCTTCGCCCTCTTGCCCATAAATGGATGAGAAGGGGTATAACAAAGACCAATGTTGATGAAATCATTAATTCTAAAGGCGTCATGACAGCAAAATATGACCTTTTGCATCATGGTGAAGTGAAAATCAATGGCGTGATTTGGACAGCCATTGGTCAAAATGAAAAAGATGTGTTAAATGTTGGGGATGTTGTAAGTGTCGTTGGCATCTCTGGCAACAAATTAATTGTTAAGAAATTTACCAAGGAAGGAGAAAATTAACTATGCCTGGATTTGTCATTGCAATTATTGTTATCTGTATTGTTCTTTTTATCGCTTTAGTCGTCATTCTGTCTTCGATTCGTGTGATTCGTCAAACGGAAAAAGCCATCGTTGAAAGAATGGGCGCCTATCATGCGACATGGGGTGTTGGCATCCATTTCTTGCTTCCTTTCGTGGATAAGGTTGCTCATAAAATCTCTATGAAAGAGCAAGTGAAGGATTTCGAGCCTCAATCGGTTATCACCAAAGATAACGTCACGATGCAAATCGATACTGTTATCTTCTTTCAAGTTACCGACCCAAAGCTTTACGCCTATGGCGTTGATAACCCAATTGCCGCTATCGAATATCTTTCTGCTACAACTTTAAGAAACATCATCGGTGAACTTGATTTAGATGGAACTCTTACTTCCCGTGACATCATCAATGAGAAAATGAGAAAGATTCTTGATGAAGCAACCGACCCATGGGGTATTAAAGTTAACCGTGTTGAAGTGAAGAACATTCTCCCTCCAAGAGACATCCGTGAAGCCATGGAAAGACAAATGAGAGCGGAACGTGAAAAGAGAGAAAAGATCCTTCTTGCCGAAGGTGAGAAACAATCCGCCATTCTTATTGCTCAAGGTAAGAAAGAATCCGAAATCTTAAATGCGGATGCCGAAAAACAAGCAACCATCCTCCGTTCGGAAGGTGAAGCGGAAAAGACCCGTCAAATGAAAGCAGCTGAAGCCGATGCCATCAAGATGGTTCGTCAAGCCGAAGCAGATGGCTTAGAAATGCTTAAGAAAGCCGAATGCGACAATAACGTCTTAACTCTTAAATATCTTGAAGCCCTTGCGAAAGTTGCCGATGGAAAAGCCACAAAGATCGTTCTGCCAAGCAATTTAACCAACATTGCAAGCTTAGCAACCACCATCAAAGAAGTGGTTACTGATCCAAAAGAATAAGCGTCAAAATTATTCTCTAGAAGGCCTAATAAGCCTTCTTTTTTCATTCTTTATTTATCTAGAAACAACCTTTTCTTTCAATTTCCTTGCATTCTTTATGCGATATGGCTATTATTGTTAGGCTGTTTGAAAGAACGGTCCATATCGCGAGGTAGAGCAGGGGTAGCTTGCCAGGCCCATAACCTGGAGGTCGGTGGTTCAAATCCATCCCTCGCAACCATTGATTTAATTCCCTATTGAAAAATAGGGTTTTTATTTGTACTATATGAGTGTCAAAAGGAAACCTCTTGATAGATATGGTCTGAGGGTAAGACCTTAAAAAGAAATCCCAAACGAAGATATGGTCTGAGGGTAAGACCTTAAAAAGAAATCCCAAATGAAATTGCTTGGATCATCCAAGCTTTTATTTTTATGGCAAAACTTGTTGAACTAAGGAAACTGTCAAAAGAATTTTACAAGGCTTATCCTCACAATGAATTTCCAGAGATGGAAACTAAATTAGGTAGGCCTTATGTTGTTTTACTTGTGAAAATTAATAATGTAAAATTTGCAATTCCGTTAAGAACTAATATCCGCCATTCCTATTGCTATAAATTTAAAACATCAGATCGTGAAACGGATTCAATAACAGGAATAGATTATTCTAAAGCGGTTGTGATTTCTAAAGACTCTTATTTAGGTGAGGTAACAGACATCAACGATAAAGAATATCTAGAACTTCAACAAAAGACGTTCTTTATTATAAAAAGTTTAAAAAATACGTTAATGATTATATCAATTATAAAAAGCATGGTGGAAATGAATACGTTGCTAAAAGATATGCGTTCTCTACCTTGAAGTATTTTGATGATATATTATTAAACGTAAAAAATTAGTGTAATGTCGTCATGATTGGTCGCGTTTACTAGTAACGTCGTTACATTGAGACAAATGCAAAAAACAGCACCAATACGATTTGGTGCTGTTTTTATTCATGTGGACCGATAGGGACAACCTAAAACCGCCTGCTATGCTGGCGAGAGCGAGGCGTGGAAGTCGACGGCGGCTTCAGCTCGTGAATTCGTGAATCCCTTCATAGCCGATTTTATTTCTATGACGGATGGGAGAATTTATGAATCTGTTTTTATCCTTGTTCATTATTTTTGCTGGGGGTATCCTTGGTGGTTTTCTTTTTGAGAAAATACACCTCCCAAAACTAGTTTGGTATATCATCCTTTGAATATTGATTGGCCCATCCTTATTGAATATTGTCGATGAAACGTTGATATCGATTTCTTCTTATTTGAGGCAAATCGCCTTGGTTATTATTCTTACGAGGTCGGGCTTGTCTTTGGATATTAACAATCTTAAAAAGATAGGAAGACCTGCTATTTTGATGTGTTTCCTTCCCCCTTGTTTTGAAATTGTGGGGATTACGATATTTGCTCCTAGCTTCTTAGGGATTTCTTACTTAGGGGCCTTGCTTCTAGGATCGGTGCTTGCTGCTGTTTCGCCTGCCGTTGTGGCACCAAGAGTGATTAAGCTCTTAGAAGAGGGGCATGGCAAAGAACATCATGTTCCCGAATTAATTCTTGCAGGTGCTTCGTGCGATGATATCTTTGTTATCGTTCAATAGCCCTGCAGTAGAAATAAGATTTAGAAAACTAGGTTCAAAATATGGAATCAAGGATCAAAAAATACATTTTGTACAAGATAAATGAATGGAGAATAATAATACTATGGTAAATTTATGTTTGACGAACGAAGAAAGAAATCTTCTTAAAGATTTGATAGGAAAAAAACTAATTCAATATAGGCATGACCCGTTGAATACATTTGACAGTGAGACGGTCTATGGGAGAATCGAACTGTTTTTTGATGATTCGATACTTTTGATTGATTACGATTATGTTCCTTATCCGTTATTCGGAAGTCAAGATGATGAGCATCCTAAGTTTTTTGTTAAAAAGATTATTGAAAAAGAGGCTGTTTCCGCTTTGAAAAACGTCTCTCAAATAAATGTTAGGTGTGGGGAAACAATTACGGGCATAACATTAGTTGAAGATTATGTAGAAATCGAATGGGACGGCAAAAAAGATTCTGCGAATTGTCTTAAAGCGATAATCCTCAAATTTGAAGAAGGGGAGATGGCTGTTCAAGGTGATTATATGATGCCGCTTCTTGATATTTTTAAAGGAAGCAAAACGATTTCAAAACTTCTTGAACCGGGCGCCGAATATAAAAACAATCCGGAAACAAGATGTTATGCCAAAAGGAATTTTGTTGAACTTTAGTTAAAAACTTTATTCTTTTACAAATGTTTCGAAACCAAATCCATAGAAGAAAAATCGTCGTCTCTAAACCATTACACTTGATGCGGCGGCAATAGAAAGGCATCTTTCCAAAAAACATTCTGGCGAACAAAAGGTTTCGAATTATCAACAATGCCCTTGTCGTTTGTTTTCTATAGGGGCGATGTCACTTTAAATGTCACTTTAAATTCAATGAAAAAGCTTATAGCCAACGACTATAAAGTGCTTGACGCTCTAAAAGAAAATCCCAATCAAACAAGGGAAAACATCGCATCGAAGCTTAAAACAATTAAAAGAACCGTTCAGAGATGTCTTGGAAAATTAATCGCATATGATTATGTGATAAGGGCTGGTTCAAAAAAACAGGTTATTGGGAAGTCTTAAAGAAAAAAATAGCCTTCTTTGAAATGACAAGACTTTCCAAGACAAAAGATTTTCACCCCAACCCTTCCATATAACATGGATAAAGGCCACCTATCCTCGTATCGATACGAGGTGTATAGATTAAATGCAAAGAACAGATCTACCAATACGAGGCGCAGTGCGGGAGGAACATATCGACCACATTCCAAACATGACTGCGCAACTGGCAATAATGACACACGTGGATAGTGTTGGTGGATAGATGTTATCCCTCAAGGAAAACCTTTTATGTAGCGAATTAATCAATGATATGTTCGATGCTGAGCTTTTAATCATGTTCCCTGCGAAAACGTTTTGGTATTAGTCAATCTTGCTTGTCGCCATGTATTTTATGCGTTTTGATTTGCTATTTGCGGTCGTTTTCAAGGCACCGGCTTCTAGCAACGGTTTTAATACATTAGACATAAAATGGCTTCGACTCTTATATCAATGTGAGTCTGAATTTCTTCCCTTGAGTGAGCAACACCATTGTATAAGCATCGGATCGAGACACATTATAGAATTCGTGTTTCCTGATTTTTCCGTCGCATTCATCGATGAATCTCAGATTCGGATTCAGCTTATCGATCATCTGATGAAGCTTCCTGCTATCCTAAAGATTATAAGCAACGGACAGGGTAAGCGTATACGTTTGAGGAAATTCGATATGCCTCTTCCGCAGTGCAAACAATGCATTGTCCACCTATTTCGAATGACGTGTTCTTCAGTTGTGAAAATGCCTTGACGTTTTCGCGCGTGAATTTTTTTCCGGATTTGCATTCTACGAAATCCAGTTTGCCATCCCTGAGCAAAATCAAATCTATTTCATTTTGATTATTGTCTCGGTAGAAAAACATGTTTTTATCTTCCAGGCCGTTATTCAAATAAGATTTTCTAATTTCATTGTGAATATAGGTTTCAACTAAAGAGCCCCTAAAAGAAGAGAGGCGAAGAGCCTTTGGCGAGTCGATTCCCAAAAGATAGCATGCGAATCCGGTGTCATTAAAGTAAAGCTTATGTCGCTTTATAATTCTTTTGTTAATTGAGGTTTCGTAATATGGCGATAGCAAAGTCACAATATCACCTGCAATAGCGATATTTGTCCAAGCGTTGACTGTGTTTTTATCGACACCTATAGTTTTTGCAATGTTGTCCGGAATAAATTCCTGCCCTGTTAAAGAAGCAAGCACTCGTAATAGATTTTCGAACTTAACCTTGTCTTTCAAAGCGATTAGCTGAGAGACATCTCGATCCAAATATGTTTTCATGTAATTTGAAAAATAATTTTCAATTGGTTTTCCTTCGATTTCCCATCGGGCAGGATAAAACCCACGGACTATAGATAGATACAAATCCTCATCGCTCAAAGAACGTTTTTCCGAATCACTAAGCATATTATTGTTATCAACTGAAAAAACGGGTTCAGACCAATTTCTGATTTCAGCTTGGCTTAAGGGAGGCATTTCAATGATGGATACTCTTCCCGACATCGATTCGCTTACTTCCTTCATCAAATTGAATTTTTGCGAGCCCGTCAAGATATACATACCGTTTGCGGACTGAGAGCCTCTTTCCCTCCTCACTTCGTTTACAATCGCTTCAATTTCTGGGAATAGTTCCTTCGCCTTTTGAACTTCGTCAAAAATGATTGGTGCAGGATGTTCCTTAATAAACTTTTTTGGGTTCGCCTTCGCGGAGGCAAGCAATTCAGTATCATCAAATGATACATATTTATAGCCGCGTTCTCTTTCAATAATGGTAACCAGCGTTGTTTTCCCAACCTGACGAGCGCCTGTAATTAAGGTTATTGGATACTCGCTAATGCTTCTGCTTACTGCTGAAAAAATATGCCTTTGAAAAATCATGAAGGTTTCTCCTTTACACTAATATTATAGTGCAAGACTCACACTTTTACTATTTTTAGTAGTTTTGTGAGTTTAAAAGGAGCTCTACTCTCATACCAGTCAAACTATATCCCGTTTTTGCCCCTTCTTGGTTCGACTCTCGTTTTAATCAATTCAGAAATACTTTCAGAATCTTCTTTTATATTTTTGAGTCCTAAAACATTTCCTTCATCACTTATATCAAAGAATAATGAACCACCCACTCCGTTAGCAAAGGCGGACACGGTTTTTAGCCAGCTTCTTGGTTTTTGATTTTAACAGGCATTTTATAGTCATAATCGGTGCGCTTTGCAATCAGTTCTTTCAACATAGATATTTCACTTTTGCCAATAATACAACACATCGATGCCATAAATGGCACTATTTTGGCACCGATTGGCACTGGGAATGGGAATGACCGTAAGTTCGTGTAATTCGACATGATGGCCATTATGATTGTTTTGCTTATAAAAGTATTCAAATTCAAGGATTTTCTCTAATTTTGGTTCATCTTGCGTTGTAGCAACACCACGGTCTCAACATGGGTTGTGAAAGGGACATATCGACCGGATGCGTTTTTCGACAGGTCTACCGGAAATTCAAGACAACCTAGGTAGTATAAGGAAAACATTTAGCTTAACAATCTATCATCATACTTAAGTTGACTAAGCCCTTCTCTACTATCCATCGCAATGATAGCTGCGATCTAGGCAACACTTCTTTGTTTCTCCCTAACTTTAGGACTATCGAAAGAACGTTTTTCTCCTTTACTTCATTCAATTCGCCTTTCAATATCCTGACTTATTAGATCCGACCCTCTCGATAAATCCTCTTTTTCTCAGCACGGCAACGGTATTGTCAATGGACGTCCTGCCGAGATGGCAGACAACAGCCAGTTCCTTTTTCGTAATAATTGGGTTATTCCTGATTTCAGCCAATACTCTTGTTTGTGAGTCATTGAGTCCGTGCTCTTCAGTTTTATTACCCACTTTATTACCCACTTTATCACTCACCTCATTGATGAAGTTGAACGGAATAGTGACGGTGATGTCGTTGTCGGAGAAGTCAAAAGCCCCTTCTCCGTATTCAGATGAAATGACAGGAATTCCTCTTCCCGTCTTTTCACTGATATGCAATTGTAAGAATATTTCGGAGAGCTTCTCATTTACGGGAACGGAATGGCCGCGGAAGAAACCGGCTTTTGTCTGAAGAGGTGCAAGTCCGCCTCTTGAAAGTATCTCTATCCTATTTTAAGTGAGTATAACTTATTAAAAGAGAATGAATAATGAGGCATATTGCGTTAAAGTAGAATTAAGAAAGGTTTTTTAACGATGAACAAATTACCTATAACTATATGTTTATTCATCTCCTTTTTGCTATCTTCGTGCCTAAAAGACAATGGAGAGATCTTCCAAAGATATGACGTTGTTTATGCGGATGAAAAGGTTAACGAGGATTCTCTTGATTTCTATTTTTCGGAAAACAAGGAAAAGTATCCTTCTTATGAGGAATCGAAAAAGAATGACCCTAATCTTTTAGATAATGTGAAATACATCAAGACAAATTTAAAAACGATGAAAGTTCTTAAATTCAATGATAACCCTATCGGCTTTTTGAGCGGCACAAGTTTTCTATGCTTCAATTATAATTACTATTACTTAAGCAGCGGCTTTGGCGGCTATGGCCTCACGGAATTTGTTATAAAAAAGAACAGCTCAGAAACTTGGATGTATTTCATTACCTCTTCAGGAAGTGGCATACATCGCAGCTACGTCGAAGCCTTTCGTATCGATACAAAAGAATCTTATTCTATTGAGGGCCTAGAATTAGAATCTTTTAAAGACTACACGTTCGTAACGAACATAGACGGAACCTTCGATTTGTTTGAAGCGGATATTGAAGTTAGCAGATTCGAAAATGATTTTGAAACTTACAAAATCCAAAAGACAAAATTTGCTTTTGGTGATATTCACGGAATGAGCAAGAAAAAGATAGAATCCCAAAATTAATGGCAATCAAATTGTTAGAAGAATTCTATAAAACTCATTGCCTTTTTCGTATATGTTTATTCTCAAACCGAAAATTGTATTTACCCTAAAAACTAGATAAATCTCCTTGCTATCTAGCTTTCTTTCACCTTTTTAACGAAAGAGAGATCTTAAAGTCCCCTCTTTTCTTTTATAAGAGTGAGGATTTCATCAATAAGAGAGGGTTTTGCATTCTCCTTTTATCCTTTAAAATAAAGGTGAGGAAAAACATAATGGAACAAGAACTCTCTTTTGGTCCTCTTTTAGATAAGGATGGGAATCTTTCTCAAAGAGGCTTTGCTTACTCTCTTATTAAGGAATATAAAAGGAAAGACATAACAGGAATGAAATCCCGGATTAAGGAATGGGATTATTATTACATCGCGGATAGCAATTACGGAATTGCTTTAACCATTGATGATAATTCCTATATGGGTTTGGTATCTTTATCCGTTTTGGATATCCGGAATGGAAAAGAGATACTTACAAAATCCCCGATTTTCTGGTTTCCTAATGGAAAGACAAATCTACCTTCCTCCTCAAAAGATGGGGATAGCATAAAAATAGGGAAGGGGTATTCGTTCCGTTTCTTAAATCAATCGGGGAAAAGACATCTTCTTTGTGAAATGAAACATGTTTTAGGAAAAGAGGATTTCTTTTGCGATATCTTCTTAGAAGAAAGTAACCCTAACTCTATGGTTATAGCGACGCCATTCTTAAAGAAAAGACATTTTTACTATAACCAGAAAATCAATCTCTTAAAGGCAAAGGGCTTCTTTAAGTTGGGGGAGAAACGTTATGAGTTTCAAGAAAACGCTTTTGGAACATTAGACTGGGGTAGAGGAGTTTGGACATATAAAAACACCTGGTATTGGTCTAGCGCCAATGGGATATCCAATGGAAAACGTATTGGTTGGAACCTTGGATATGGTTTTGGTGATACCTCGGCTGCTTCAGAAAATATGCTCTTTGTAGAAGATAAAGCTTATAAATTCCAAGATGTTGAGTTCTTTATCCCAAAAAAGGGAAAGAAAGACGATTTTCTTTCCTCTTGGGAGATAAAAAGCGAAAGTGGAGACATTTCTTTAAAGTTCCTCCCTTCCTTTAATCGGAAAAGCAATACCAACGCCTTACTGATTCAATCCGATCAAAACCAAGTGTTTGGAAGCTTCTACGGTTGCTTCCTAGTGGATGATAAAAAACTCCTAATTGATGGCATAAAAGGCTTTGCAGAAAAAGTGAAGAATCGTTGGTAGAATTGCCTCTACTTTTTAACTTTAGTAAAATAGATATCCACGATGTTGCTACTATTAGTAAAGTAGAGAATGAAGACGAGGAGGTAAAGCATGCTAGTTACAGTTGTAGCCGATGTCTTCGGCGAAGCGAATAATGGCACAACAATTGCCGCGATTCATTTAATAGACACTCTTAAGGAAGCAGGGCATGAGGTTCGTGTTGTCTGCCCTGATACGGATAAAAAAGGAAAAGATAATTTCTATATCGTTGGTACATATTGGGTTGGGCCCCTCCAAAGCATCGTCGATAAAAATGGCGTATCTTTGGCAAAGCCTAACCGCAAAACCTTAGATGAAGCCTTATCCGGTTCGGATGAGGTGCATATCATGATGCCTTTTGCCGTTGGAAGAAAAGCTTTAAAGATCGCCAAAGAAAAAGGAATTCCTGTTTCGGCTGGATTCCACGTTCAAGCAGAAAACGTGACCGCCCATTTGTTTAACCTTATGAATTCTCATTTGGCCAACAAGCTTGTCTATCGTGATTTCTGGAAGAATTTCTATAAGGACGTGGACGCTATCCATTATCCTACGCAATTTATTCGTGACACCTTCGAGAAAGCCATTCACCATACGACCCCAGGATATGTGATATCCAACGGCGTATCCAAGGAATTCCATCATTTAGATATTGAAAGAGATCCCGAATTAAAAGGAAAGTTCGTCATTCTCATGAGTGGACGATATTCTAAAGAAAAGAAACAGACCTTGCTTATTAAAGCAGTCGCCCGTTCAAAACATAAAAAAGACATTCAAATCATCTTTGCTGGCTCTGGACCAAGAGAAAACGAAATGAAAAGATGCGCGGAGAAACACGGCATCCAACCAATTTATCGTTTCTTTAAAAGAGAAGAACTTATCCAGTATCTCAATATGTCGGACTTATATGTCCACACTTCTGAAATTGAGATTGAGGCCATTTCTTGCCTTGAGGCGATCTCTTGTGGATTAGTGCCTCTCATTAATAATTCTCCTCGTTCTGCGACAAAAACCTTTGCTCTTAGCAAGAATTGTCTATTCAAACTCAATGACGTGAATGATCTTTCTCATAAAATCGATTACTGGTTTGAACACCCAGAAGAAAAAGAAGAGCTTAGGAAGAAATACCAAAGCTATTGCAAGCAATTCGATTTCGACACCTGCATGCAGAAAATGGTGGAGCTTGTAGAAGAAACCGCTAAGAAGAAAAAGATATGAAAATTAAGAAAACCATCGTCTATTCCGATCCTTTAAATGAGGATTTCTCCGGAAGCAAATTCAAAAACGTCCCTCTTCCTAAGAAATACAAATTCTTTGTTTGGCGTCCCATTTATTGGGTTTTCCAAGAATTCCTTTATTACGTGATTGCCGTCCCGATTATGTGGATTATTGGCAAAATCGGATGGGGATTCAAAGTCAAAGGAAAAAGGAAAATCAAAAAAGCCCATCTAGGAAGAAAGGGCTATTTCATCTATGGGAACCATACGACAAGAGCGGACGCTTTCTTTGGACCGGTAGGAGTTTGCCTTCCTCGACATGCCTATATCATTACCTCGGATAACGTCATGCAACACCGTATCTTGTTGCCTCTCCTAAGAATGTTAGCCGCTATCCCTCTTCCTTCTTACCCTGAGCAAGTGGAGCCCTTTAACGAATGTATCCGTAAAAGATATCGTAGGGGTGAGCCAATTATCATCTTCCCTGAAGCGCATATCTGGCCTTATTGCACAAGGATTCGTCCCTTCCCTGACCAATCTTTCACCTATCCAGCTCAACTTGGCGCCCCTGTTTTTGGGATGTGTGTCACCTATGAGGAGCATAAGATCCTAAAATTCTTAAAACCTCGGACAGTTGTTCATATCTCCAATCCCATTTACCCCGATATGAGTAAACCCCTAGGAGAAAGAACCCATGAACTTCGTGAAGCGGTCTATAACTTTATGGAAGACACTGCTTCCTCCTTAGATAATGTGGAATATTGGCGTTACGTATATAAGCCAAAAGAGAAAGAAGATAAGCAAGATTGAAAGCTACCCCTAATCCTGAACAAAACCAGGAAAGGGGTATTTTTCATGAAATACGGTTGGAAATTCAAACTTGGTTACGTTCTCAAATATAAAGAGGGGAGGCGAGATTTCGTTCCCGTCGCAAGAAACAAAAAATCTTTTTAAATCGTTTATTGCAACGGCGAAAGGATTAAGAGCAAAACAAAATGGATGCCCCCTTCAAAATCCGGGGAAGCATCCATCTAAGCTTATGATATGATCCAACCAACTTGTCCAGCTTATTGGGCATATATCAAAGATTGTTTATTTAATGGTCCACTCTTATTTTGCTAATTACTATGAAAAAATATGAAAAAGCATAAAAATTCATAGTAGGGGCTTCAATTTAGACC
>ERZ1026780.2056-NODE-2056-length-12129-cov-3.962813_pt1 | contig 12129 bp, 10 predicted proteins | sample MGYA00380126_ERZ1026780 | MGnify/ENA primary metagenome ERZ1026780 (study PRJEB33269, sample SAMEA4719762) | human gut metagenome | biome: human-associated habitat; feature: organic feature; material: feces | place: Cameroon | collected 2013-10 ... | reverse complement strand
GCAGAGGCCCTGCGATACGAAGAATTTGACGAGGGCTGCGAAATCAGCGTTTCCATTGTGGATAACAAGGAAATCCGCGAGATTAACCGCCAGTTCAGAAGCATTGACAGAGCAACGGATGTACTCAGCTTTCCCATGCTGACGTTTGCGGAGGGGGAAGAAGCAGAGGTCAACGAGAATGACGAAATCGTTCTGGGGGATATTATTATTTCTCTGGAGCGCGCGAAGGAGCAGGCGGAGGAATACGGACATTCTCTGAAACGGGAGATTGCGTTTCTGACGGCGCACAGCATGCTGCATCTTTTAGGCTACGACCACATGGAGCCGGAGGAGGAAGCGGAGATGTTCCGCCGCCAGAAGGAAATACTGTTGCAGGCAGGTTTCCCAAGAGAATAAAAACGATGTGTCACCCTGGGTGGGCGTTGTCCTTGCATAGAAAAAACTTTTCCTCATTAGGAAAACTTGCGTTTAAAATCTTCGGAAAAGTATTTTCTATCGGACAACAAGCTGTCCTTTGAATATTTCTATTGATAGGCGGATGAATGTTAGAGAAATCTTTTGACGGGTGACAGAATTATCTGGCAAGAAGCGGCGCGAAGTCATCCTTGCGCAGGAAAAACTTTTAAGGAGGGATTCCTTTATGACAGACGAAGCATTGATTTTACAGGCGAAGGATGCGATGAAAAACGCCTACGCGCCCTATTCCGGATTCCGTGTCGGGGCGGCGCTTTTAGCGAAGGACGGGGCGGTTTTCAAGGGCTGCAACGTTGAAAATGCGTCCTACGGGGCAACGAACTGTGCCGAGCGGACAGCCGTTTTCAAGGCGGTTTCCGAGGGGTACCGGGAGTTTGAGAAAATCGCAATCGTGGCAAGCAGTGGGGACTATGCCTCTCCCTGCGGCATTTGCAGGCAGGTTTTAGCGGAATTTATGCCTGAAGGCAAAGTCCTGCTTTACAGCGAGGAAAAGGGCATGGTAACATATACAGTCAGAGAGCTGCTTCCGATGGGCTTTCGCAAGGAGGACATTAGGTAAGGAGGAATCCCGATGGAAAAAATGGATTTTTATGTATATCTTTCACCGAAAGAGGCGGCGGAGAAGGTCAAGGAAGCGGTGACAGCCGGCTCATTTTCGGGAGAAATTCTGGATGAATATGTGCGAATCCTGCCGAATGGCAAGGAAATCATCATGGTGCTATTCGAGAAATATTATATGCGTGCCGGCAACAGAGCCACGCTGACCTTTCTGGCGGATAATCTGGAGGAACACACGAGGGTGCATCTTTCTGCCGGCGGCGGCAGCGAAGGGGTGATTTTCCGATTTGACTGGGGCGCAGGTGCAAGCTTCAGCACTTCGGCGCGGGACGCTTTAGCGGAATATATTTGTAAGTAAGAGTTTGAGGTGGAAGGCATGGCGGAAAAAAGCTGGGAAATTTTAGAGGGCGCGTGCCATTCCTGCAAAAAATGCAGGCTATGGGAAATGCGCACCAATGTTGTCATTGGCAAGGGCAGCCGCAATGCGGATATTCTGTTCATCGGGGAGGGCCCCGGTCAGCAGGAGGATTTGCAGGGCGTACCCTTTGTAGGCCCTGCGGGACAATTATTGGATAAAATGCTGGCAAGTGTCGGACTTTCCTTAGAGGATGCCTATATTGCCAATGTGGTCAAGTGTCGTCCGCCCGGCAATCGTGACCCGCATGACGATGAAAAGGAGGCATGTCTGAATTATCTCAGATATCAGCTCATGCTGATTCAGCCGAAAATCATCGTCTGTCTGGGGCGTATTGCCGCCACAACAATTATCGACCCCGAATTTCGCATTACACGCCAGAGAGGGCAGTGGTTTGAGCGAAAGGGGTATCATATCATAGCAACCTATCATCCCTCTGCACTGCTCAGGGATGCCACAAAAAAACGTCCTGCATGGGAGGATATGCAGGCGATTCGTGCCAAGTGGGACGAATTGAAGGAACACTGAAAGAGAATTTAGGAGGAAAAAAACATGAACGGCATTGACGCTTTGAAGGCAAAATTTGCAGATGTGGAACTGAAGGCAAACGCAAGAACCATGGAGGAGGTGGTTGCCTATATCGAGGAAAACTGGGGCGCATTTCGTGTCAAAATCACAGAAAGCGAGCTGATGGCGCATTATAAGGCTGCCTGCGAATTTGCAAAAATGATGGGAAAGGATGTAACCGATTTTCAGGATGATATCAGAAGATACCGCCTGCCCAATACCAACAAAATCCACGTTGTTCTGGGGATGAATTCCGAATATATGACAGCAGAAAACGGCATGAAATATTATCAGGCGCTGTGTCTGATTAAGGGACTGTCGCAGGAGGATATTGATACCAAAAACGAAAGATGGCTGCAATATGTGCTTCTTTTGGATATGGCGAAGGATTGGGAGAAAAAGGATGAAATCTTCCTGGCAGAGCAGAAGGAAATGCTGAAGGAAAGAGGGGTAGAAACAGAATGAAAAAATTTCACTCCGGCTTTGTTGCATTGATCGGCAGACCGAATGTCGGCAAATCCACGCTGATGAACTGCCTGATCGGGGAGAAGATTGCCATTACCTCGCATAAGCCGCAGACCACAAGAAATAAAATCACATCCATTCTGACGAAGGATGATTTTCAGTGTGTTTTTCTGGATACCCCCGGTATCCATAAGCCGAAATCCAAGCTGGGCGAATATATGATGCGTTCTGCGGAAACAACCTTTAATGAGGTGGATCTGGTGCTGATGCTTATTGAACCCACCACAGAGGTGCAGACAATGGATGAATACGTTCTGGAACGCATCAAAAATGTAAAAACACCCGTTGTGCTGGTTATCAATAAAATCGACACCGTAGAACGGGAAACACTGCTGGAGGTGATTTCCGTTTACAGCAAGGCATATCCCTTTGCGGAGGTGGTGCCGATTTCTGCCATGAAGGACAGAAATACAGGCGAGCTGCTGGAGGTAATTCGGAAATATCTGCCGGAGGGCCCGCAGTATTTCCCTGCGGATATGGTGACGGATCAGCCGGAACGCCAGATTGCATCGGAGATTATCCGCGAAAAGGCGCTGTATTTGTTGCAGGATGAGGTGCCGCATGGGATTGCGGTGGAGATTATGTCCATGAAGAAGCGTCCCGATAAGGATATCGTGGATGTGCAGGCAACCATTTATTGCGAGAGGGATTCGCATAAGGGCATTATCATCGGCAAGCAGGGGGCGATGCTCAAGCGCATTGGCTCCACCGCACGCTATGATATGCAGAGACTGCTTGGCTCGCCCATTTATTTACAGCTTTGGGTGAAGGTGAAGAAGGACTGGCGGGATAGTGATTTCCTGCTGAAAAACTTCGGCTACGATAAGAAGAATATTTAAGACCTTGGGGGAAGACCTTGGGGACTTTGTTCAAGCAGGGTTTTCAACCCTTGCCCTTCGGGCAACCGCCGCATCTGTTCGGCGGTGCGTACCCCAACACCCCTACAAGGGCATCATGCCCTTGACCTGATTTTTTCGCACAAACGATGTTTGTGCGAGGATATAGGGGTTTTAGAGAATTGGGATTTAGATATGCACCGCCGCCCTGTCTTGGCGGTACTGCACCCTTGCCCCGATACCGCAGAAACATGAAATGTTTCTGCAAATGGGGGTACAGGGGAATCATTCCCCTGTCAGGGTACGGGACAGAGTCCCGTGAAAAAGGTTTTAAGGTTTTTGAATGGCAAGTTTTTTATAGTATGGGCGGTTTTCTTTCTCCATATCCTATTCCCGAAAGGGGATGTGCTGTATGAACGAAAGAGAACACTGGCAGAGATTTTTGCAGACAGGACAGGTGGCGGATTATCTGCGCTACCGCAGACAGGCGGAAAAGGAATCGCAAAATCCGCGCCGCCGTATAGAGGAAGCATCAAGGCATAAGCATTTTTATTAAGCATTTTTTCAGTGCTTTAGGAAGGAAACGAGGTCGGCTATGGGAACGGAAAAGCTGCGCGGCATTGTCCTGCGTGAGCAGGCAAAGGGCGAGAGCAATAAGCAGATTGTGCTTCTGGCGCAGGGCGTGGGTCGTGTGCTGCTTTCTGCCCGCGGTGCCAGAAGGGCGAAAAGTAAGCTTCTGGCGGCAACGCAGCTGTTCTGCTATGCCGATTTTGTGGTTTATGAGGGTAAGGGTTTTTATTCCGTCACGCAGGCGGAGCTGAAAAACAGCTTTTACGGTCTGCGGCTGGATATGGATAAGTTCTCCGAGGCCATGTATCTGGCAGAGCTGACGGAGCGCAGCTGCCCTGCCGGTATGGAGCAGGATGCCGTGCTGGAGCTTTTGTATTATGCCTTTCTTGTGATGGATAGGGGGATTCTGCCGCCGAAGCTGATTTCCCGTATCTTTGAATTGAAGCTTTTGCAGCTGAATGGACTCTTTGCGTCAGATGCATGCCATATCTGCGGCGAAGGCGAGGGGAATCTCTATTTTGACAGCAGGATGGGCGCGTTCTACTGCGAAAAGCACCGCACAGAGGATAGCATTTTTGTTCTGGATGCCGTCCGAAGGGCGGTTCGGTTTGTGCTGGAAAGGGAGAGCCGCGCGGCGTTTGGCTTTCAGCTTTCCGCCGAAGCACTCGAACAGCTGACCTTTATCCTGCGGAACTATATGGAGATTCACATGGACATAAGGCTGAAAACACGCGATTTTTTTGAACAGTGAATAAAGTATCGTACATTTTTTGTCTATTCCTTTGCAGAAAGGCGGGAAAATACACGGATTTAAGTGCAATTTTTTGCCTTGACAGAAAAAGAGAAAAGCGTTATCATAAACCACAAGTTAATCATTACTGCGATGAAGAAGAGGAGTATCTGCGGAGCATTTGCAGAGAGCTGTCGGTTGGTGTGAGGCAGCGGTGCGAAACAGAGAAGGGCACTTTGGAGCAGTGTCACAAGAGAGGGTTGATGCGTCGGCATCAATCAACGAGGGTGGAACCGCGGAAGATTTTAAGAGCTTTCGTCCCTTGCTGAACAGCGAGGAGACGGGAGCTTTTTTTGCGTAAAACAATGAGCCATGCAGAGGCTGTCATGTGCCTGCACATAGGACAGCATCTATTTGGCGAATGTATCGACATGAGTAACGGAGCATGTGTGCGGAGTTACGAATGGGGCGGATGCGGGAGCTTCGCAGAAGCGGAGCAGCCGGTTTTACGATTACTTTCGTCCTTCGGAGTATAAATAAGTTATTTTGTAAGGAGGAATTGAAATGGCAGTAGAATCTATGGAAAAAATCGTAGCATTGGCAAAAAACAGAGGCTTTGTTTACCCCGGTTCCGAAATTTACGGCGGTCTGGCAAACACATGGGATTACGGCCCTCTGGGTGTAGAGCTGAAAAATAACATGAAACGTGCATGGTGGAAGAAATTTATTCAGGAAAACCCCAAGAATGTCGGCGTTGACTGTGCAATCCTGATGAACCCCCAGACATGGGTGGCTTCCGGTCACGTTGGCGGCTTCTCCGACCCTCTGATGGACTGTAAGGAATGTAAGGAGCGTTTCCGCGCCGATAAGCTGATTGAAGACCACATGGCATCCCATGATATGCCCGAAGTGGTTGTAGACGGCTGGACAAACGAAGAAATGAAGAAATTCGTAGACGATAATCAGGTTGCCTGCCCTTCCTGCGGCGCGCATAACTTCACAGATATCCGTCAGTTTAACCTGATGTTCAAGACCTTCCAGGGCGTAACAGAGGATGCGAAAAACGTGGTTTATCTGCGTCCCGAAACTGCACAGGGTATCTTCGTAAACTTCAAAAACGTGCAGAGAACCACAAGAAAAAAATTGCCCTTCGGTATCGGTCAGATTGGTAAATCCTTCCGTAACGAAATCACACCCGGTAACTTTACCTTCCGTACCAGAGAATTTGAACAGATGGAGCTGGAATTCTTCTGCGAACCCGGTACAGATTTGGAATGGCTGGATTACTGGAGAAAATACTGCAAAAACTTCCTGCTGAGCCTGAATATGACAGAGGATGCGATCCGTCTGAGAGATCACTCTCCCGAAGAGCTGTCTCACTACAGCAAGGGTACAACAGATATCGAATATAAATTCCCGTTCGGCTGGGGCGAGCTGTGGGGCATTGCGGACAGAACCGATTATGACCTGACCTGCCACCAGAACACAAGCGGCGAGGATATGACCTATTATGATCAGGCAAAGAACGAAAAATATGTGCCTTACTGCATCGAGCCCTCTGTTGGTGCGGATCGTGTAACGCTGGCATTCCTGTGTGATGCTTATAACGAAGAGGAGGTCGGCGAAGGCGATGTCAGAACCGTTCTGAAATTCCATCCCGCACTGGCTCCCATCAAGGCGGCTGTTCTGCCTCTGAGCAAAAAGCTGAACGAACAGGCAACAGAGGTTTATGCAGCACTGGCGAAGGAATTTAACTGCGATTATGATGATGCAGGCTCTATCGGTAAGCGCTACAGAAGACAGGATGAGGTTGGTACACCCTTCTGCATCACCTACGATTTCGATTCCGTTGAGGATCACTGCGTAACCGTGCGTGACAGAGATACCATGGAACAGGTAAGAATGCCTATCGCAGAGCTGGTTCCTTATCTGAAGGAAAAAATGGAGTTTTAAGCCATGAAACCATTTGAAGGCTTTACCGCGGAAACAATAGATTTCCTCTGGGAGCTGCGGATGAATAACAGCCGCGAATGGATGGAGGAGAACCGCGACCGCTATAAGCGCGTGCTGAAGGAGCCGTTCGATAGCCTTGCGGCGGCGCTTGTGGCGGAAAGCACAGCCTTCGGCGGCAGGGAAATGAAATGCTCCGTTTCCCGTATCAATCGCGATATCCGCTTTTCCAAGGATAAAAGCCCTTACCGCGCAAGCCGCTGGGTTGTGCTGTATGATGCGGCATTGCAGGGAACGGCATGGAAGGAACGCCCTTCCTTCTATTTCGAGCTGAACCCCGAAGGCTATGAGCATGGCCTTGGCATGTGGTGCAGTCCGTCTGCCTTTCTTGCGGCATACCGCAGAAAAATCGAAAGCAATCCTGCGGCGTTTGAACGTATGGCGAAAAAATTCGAGAAAGACCCTCTTTTCCGTCTGGAGGGGAGGGAATATAAAAAATTCAAAAATGAAACGCTTTCCCCGCTTTTGCAGGCGTGGTATCCCAAAAAGGATGTCCTGCTTGTGGCACGCGGCGGTATGGAGGATATCCTCTTTTCCCCTGAATTACCACAGTTCCTCGCAGAGGGATGGAGCAGGCTCAAAAATTTCTATGCTTTTCTGGATGCCATTGAAGCGGAATAAAAAAGGAGTGGATTTAGGATGAAAAGAAATACGGTAAAAAGAAACGTAAGCCTTGCCTTAGGTGCAGCGCTGGTTTTCGGTGCAGTTCCTGTCTATGCGGCGGACGCTGTTACAGTAAACCTGAACGGCAGTCAGATGAATTTCGATGTAAATCCCGTGATTGAAAACAGCAGAACCCTTGTGCCGTTCAGAAAGATTTTTGAAGCACTGGACTGTGCCGTTTCCTATACGAAGGAGAATGGCGCGCAGGTGGTTACGGCAAACAGAGGCAATAAATGGATCACTCTGGAAATCGGCAAAAATGAAATCACCGTTGATGGCGAAACAAAGAAGCTGGATGTTGCGCCGAAAATCGTAAACGGCAGAACCCTTGTGCCGCTGAGAGCCATTTCCGAAGGTCTGGACTGCACCGTTGATTGGTCTGCCGATACCAAAACCGTGGATATTCAGAAAAAACAGGGGCAGTATGCCGTTACATCCGCACATATTTCCAAGAATATAACAGATGATAAGGGAAATATCCTGATTACGGTAGCGTTTGAATACCCCGTCATTGAAAATAAGGACAATAACGCCTTTATCACAGCGGTAAATGAACAGTATAAAAAGGATGCCGAAGCTGCTATTTCCGAAGCGGAAGCGGAATTTAAGGATTCTGCCGCGGCAGTCCTTGCTTCCGAGGGCAAGAATTACCATCCAATGGTTTTCACACGCTCCTTTGAGGTTAGTCTGAATCAGGATAACCTGCTTTCTATCACACAGCTGGATTATGCGAATACCTACGGCGCACATCCCAATACGCTGAAAAGCTCAAAGACCTTCAATCTGGCGGAAAATAAAGCGCTTACGCTGAGCGAGGTTCTGGGGAAAAATGCCGCCGATACAGACAGCTATGTGAAGGAAAAATTTGACGCGTATGTCAAAGAAACCGTAGGCGAATTGCTTGAGTATTATCAGCAGAACAGCGAGAAAGCACTCTCCGCAGTCAATTTCTGCCTGACGGAGGACGCACTGGTTCTGTATTATAATCCTTATGATATCCTGCCTTACGCGGCAGGCTCGCCGGAGGTAAAAGTACCTTATGCGGATACAACCATAAAGCTTGCTTTGTCTGAAAGCTGATGGTTTTAAGGCAATAAAAAAGGAAGGGATGTTAACCCTTCCTTTTTTATTGCCTTTTTTATCCTAATTTAGACCAATCGCGTGTTTCGCGCAGCTCTGTCCATTTTTCATGCTTGGAATTCTCTTTGAATTCGTAGTAATGGCTGTTGGTTGCCTCCTGTACGGGCAGGTAATACCAGCTGCTTGTATCAGCGTTATCCGTCCATGTAATCATGTCGGGAAGCAAATCCGCCGGAGTCTCAGGGAGACGCTTCAGCACACGGTTTACCAGAGACATGGTTTCTGCACGGGTAATCTGATTCTGGGGACGGAATGTATCGTCGCCGTAGCCGCTTACCCAGCCATGGTTCGCCGCAACCGTAATCTCGCCTTCTGCCCAATGCCCGATGATATCGGTGAAGCTTACGGGCGTTTTGTCGCCGTTGTTGTCAAAGCGTGTTGCGATTGCCGCAAATTCCGCACGCGTGATGGGTGCGTTCGGGCGGAATGTCCCATCGGGATACCCTGCGATAATGCCCATTCTGCTCAGCGTGGAAACGGAACTGCAATACCATGCATCCGCCGCCACATCGGAGAAATCATTCTGATGTGTGAAGTTTTCACTGCGGATACCATCCTCAAGCAGACGGAAGAAGATTGCCGCTACCTCTGCACGGGTGATGGAATTCTGCGGCTGTACATCACCATTCCCGTAACCAACAATGTAAGCAAAGTGGTCAGTGTTGTTCAGACCCAGTGCGTCATCATCAGGAATTTCTACTGTCGGCTTGGGCTTGCGGCTGCCGCCGCCACCGCCGCCGGAGGAATTCTTCGTCCAGACTGCATACAGGTTGTTCGACTCAATGTTGTCAACAATAACCTTATCATCTGGCTTGAACGAAGTGCCCTTGCCGTCAGTCTGCGTATTCCAGCCGCTGAATGTATAACCGCTGCGTGTGAAGGTATCTTTACCCCTTAACGTAACCGTAGCATTATTGACATAGGGTTCTGTAATCTTCCGATCCGAACCATCGTTTGCGTGATAAATCAGCGTCGTGCCTGGGGTCTTGTTGCCCCATACCGCATAGAGGGTAATATCTTCGATCACGAGAACCGAACTGCCGGGATATTTCATTTCGCCTGTTCCGTCAGCCTTGGTATTCCAGCCGAGGAAAACCGTGCCCTCAGGTGCGATCAATCCATCGCTGGAAAGCACCTTTGCCAGCTTGTTCTTTGCATATCGATTGGAATCAGTAACCGTTCCGGTGCCGCCGTTCGGATCATAGGTTACAGCATAGCTCTTACCATCGTTGATCTGAGCATAAAGCACAATATCTCTTGTGATCAATGTATCGGTATTGAACGGCTGTGTGCCGGCTACATCATACGCCCAACCGTAGAAGCTGTCACCGGCATGCAGATCGAACGTGGGAATCTTTCCCGAAACGCTCGTGTTGTAGGGAATGTCATCATAACCCGCTACTTCTTTGCCGTAAGCCATAAACTTGACGTTACAGATAGGAGGTCCCCATTTTGCGTAAACGGTGATGTTGTCTGCGGGCATAGTCCGACCTGCAAAATTGCAAGGCGCGGTAAGCGTTTGATCAAAACACCAACCCTTAAAGACATAATCAGAAGGGATACCTTCCGGTCTATCCGGCGTATACTCAGCCGCCTCGCTGATATCAGCCTGATACTTATATGTTACGCTATTTACCGGATGTTTACCGTTATTCATATAAATAACATCATATCTGTTGCGGGTATAGTAGAACTTGGAGCCATTCCACTTATCTTTATATTGTTCCTCTTTCAGGTATGGATATCTGCTTAGTTCTTCCTCGGTCCATACACCCGGAACATAGTGGTCAAAAGTAAAACCCGTAATGTCATAGTGATCACCCGGTGATATCGTACTATTATCAACAGCACCACTATCGGTATGATCCAGTTTGTATTCTCTATCGTTGAACGTTTCCAAATAGTATTCTGCCGTGCTTGGGCTGTCCATAGCCGTGTACCAGTAATTGGCACCTCCCAAAGGCATCACCACCAAATTGGCTTGATATTCTGTTTGATGCTCCTTAATATATTCATCATATTCAGCTTCGTTAGCAAATTTCTTGAATCCATTTTCAGTGGTTTCATCTTTAAGTTCGTCAGCAAGTATGATCCATATTCCGCCGGGCCACTGATCGCAGATTTTTGCTCCGTGCTTAGCCGTGATCCTCTTTTCAGTTTTTTCATCACCAATTTGCCAGAAGCCGTTGTCAACTTTAAAACCGTAAAACTTGACTTCATACACGTTTCGCTTATAGTAGACATTAACAATGGTGGAATTATCACCCGCGATGGTTTCCTGCGTAATCGGCTGTGCGGTAAATCCTTCATAGTTCTTGGCAACCGCAGCAGTCTGCTCGCCGGTCATGCCGTTCAGGCTTTCGCTTTCATGATAAGAATATTCAGTATCGTCTGCATTTTCCCACCAGTGCACAACCGTATACTTGGTATCAGCGACTTCCCAGCCGGCATAAACAGTAGTCGGTTCTGTAATAGCAGAAAAATCAGCCGGCTGGTTCAATGCAGAATCTGTGAACCAACCAGTGAAAGCGTAACCGCTTCTGGTCGGAGCAGTCGGAGCAGTCGCTCCATTTGCGGTGAAAAACTGCGGTGCGACGTAGCTGCCACCGTTGGATTCGTAAGTGATCCAAAAGCCTTCCTGAATATCCGGATACAGGAAAACGCAGCCTGCCGTCTCGTCATAGGACAGCGAAGTAACCTTGTTTTGCAGTTCCTTATCCGTATACCAGCCTGCTACACCGTGTGTGCTGTCTAACGGAATCGCTACATCAGCAAAGCTGGTAATATCCGCATCATCTTTGTGCAGTACCTTCGTGGCAGAAACGATAGCATCGTCTGCCTTGCTGTTCATAAAATAGAAGTAATTGACACCCTCGAACTTTGCCGTTACCTTGAACGTTTCGGATTTATCAAATGTCTTGGTGTCAAAAGTCAGCTTTGTATCTTCCAGATACCAGCCGAGAAATTCGCCCTCTCCACTCGGAATACCGGGGTCTTTCAGCGTATCGTTCGACTGAATCGTCTCGGTGTAGTATGGGTCCGTGCTTTCGCCGCAATAAAATTGGTAGGTTTGTGTAACCTTGTCTGCCGGACGGATAATTCTTCTCGGCCCGGACGATGTCAGTCGGGTTTCAGGTTCCGCAATTTCCGACTGAGTCTCGCTCGGCGTTTCACCTTCGACTTCGCTTCCACCTTCACCCTCGCCAGAAGGAGTAGAAGTACCAAGTGTCCCTGAGGGTGGGGCAGTTTGGGTATTCTGTCCGCCTTCCCCGGATGTGCTTGTTGGTTCTTTTGTTTCGTTGTTGATTGTTTCGCTTCCCTTGGATGAGCCGTCAGGCTGTTCTGCAGCAGGCGCACTATTCGTCTGCTGAGAGCCTTCACCCGCGGCACCCTCCTCTGCGAATACCCCAACCGGCGGCAGGGCAAGCGTCATAGAAAGTGCCAATGTCCAAGTGAGAAGCTTCTTGCCTTTGTTTTTCTCTGTCATAAAAACCCCCCTTTTCCTGTCTGCGGGTTTCGGAACAGGGAAACAATATGTATTTCGGTAGCCGGCTGTCCTGCGGCAAATCCCCTCGCCGTTTAGACCATTGGCTTTGCGACATCGGCTTTTGCCGATTGTGCCTTTTTCTGTACATACGCCC
>ERZ1026780.2054-NODE-2054-length-12136-cov-2.878652_pt1 | contig 12136 bp, 10 predicted proteins | sample MGYA00380126_ERZ1026780 | MGnify/ENA primary metagenome ERZ1026780 (study PRJEB33269, sample SAMEA4719762) | human gut metagenome | biome: human-associated habitat; feature: organic feature; material: feces | place: Cameroon | collected 2013-10 ... | reverse complement strand
TTTGAATCCATTCAGCTGGTTGAAAAAATTGGGCAACCTGATTAACACCGCGAATGAAGGGGTAGCACTACGAACCGATCTTAGAAAAGTTCTTGATCTTGGTAAAGTAGGTTCAGGGAATGCCAGAGAGCTTTACAACTTAACTACTCGTGGACTAGCTTTGAATCTAACACCTTCACTTGTTGAGCTGATGGGTGGGTTTTCTAGTTACTCAGCTGCAAGAGCAAGAACCAATATTTTCAACGCACTTAGTAATCCTGTTACAGCTCTTGAGGATATTCGTCAGTCTGGTATTTCAGCATCAATGGCGCTAATGAACAATCTAACATCTGGCGGTGTTAATTCCGGTCCGACATCATCGTATGTCTGGACAACTGTTGGAAAGTCTTTTGCAAAACAACTAGCTTCGACAAACTTTGGAGCTTCTAGAATGTCAACTATTTCGCAGCTGAATTCTACAAACGGGGCTGTACAAGGACAAACATCGTCTGAAAAAGCACAAGCTGATGCAATCAATAAGCTGAATAAACTAATTGATGAGAATTACATTCAAGGGTATATAAGAGACGAAAAAACTGCAGATGAGTGGTTAGCATCTGCTAAGTCACTTGGAATTTCTAATCTTGATTCAACGCTACAGGCTGCAGGATATACTCGTGATCAGCTTGAACAGAGATATCAACAATCTCAGATAACTGAAGCATCAAAGATGGAAAATGAGCGGAAGAAGAAAGAAGAGGATTTCTGGGATAGATCTACTCAATATTTTGATTATATGCAAGCTGAGTGGACAGTTGATACTACAAGTAAGTTACAAGAACAGACGGATCTTTTAACTACACAGAATAATCTGATTACAGAATTAACACAGCTTATGGTTACAAATCTTGGTAAGATCTACACTAAGGCAGATACATTCTATAATGAATGGATGAAATATTTTGTATATCACAAGTATTACGATTCTACTGCAGGATATGATGCAAGCACTGTCGGTAAATTAAAAGACATGAAGGACACGGAGCAGTCAGATGCAGTTTACAAACTTGCGGATGTGTTGACAGCTGCAGGACTAGACCTAAGAGACCCGCAGATGCAGACAAATGCACTGCTAGCAGAAATACTGCTTGTAGCTAACAAGTTGCTACAAGCTCAGGATAAGACCAGTAATGGTGGACTAGTGGAAACTCTTCAAGGGCTTGCATTAGGTCTCACTAAATAATCCTTGAATATAAACAAACATCGAGGAGGAACCAGTCAATATGAACTTCAAAACATTTAATGTTGCGACTACTAATATATTTCCAATGGCAAATGGTGCAGGACCAGGTTCATTGATGTCAGAGTTCAATCTACGATCTCGGGAAAGCGTAGCTACTTCTGCAAGCGTCAAATATTTCATCGGACCATCATATACGCATGGACCGGATGATTTCAAACTTAGCATTCAGTCTGATGGTGATACTCAAGTATCTTCATCTGTCTTGATGATTTCAGAAGGTAGAGCTCTCATCAACGGACATTATGTAGAAACTCTCGCACCTATGGTTGTTGATCTGCTCGAAGCAAATGCAACCGCTAAGAAAAACAAACTAGACCCACTAACAGGTAAACTAGTTGTTGGTCTTCGTGTTATGTATAGCACAGAAGCAACAATGGCTGGAGCGATCCTACCTGTTGATGCTAATGATATCTACGAAGGTGTTCAAGTTGTTATTCTTCCGGAAGATAAGTTCCGACTTCCAATTGACGTGCCAAATGAAGAAGACAAAGTAACAGCGCACATCAGGCTGGGAACATTCAATTTCATCAATGGTGCTATTTCGTCAATTCAGAACAACATTCCAGGTAAGTATCAAACAGTTGAGGCTAGCAGAATATCTAATGTAGACGATCTTATTTCTGAAGGGTACATAAGTAAAACAGGGCTGAATCCTAACAAACTATATACATTTGCGGGTAAAGGCACTGACCCATCAACAGGATTAGACACATGGTGCGATTCTACAGACAGTTTGATGGTTTGGGACAAGACTCCAACACTTGTAACAGATAAACCGGATGTGACAGAAGCTATATTCCAAGTTGACGCGACAACAAGAGCTGTTAAACTTGTTATTCCACACAAACAAGTAGACGGAGTTAAAAAGACTGATGGAACGCCCCAGTATTATAAAGACCGTCAAATTAAACTTCCGATTGCAGATTATGCAACAGGTAGTTCTGGTACTGTAGATTCTAACTACACCAAACACATTAAACAAGTTGCTGAGACAATAAACAATTTCTATCATATGCCTGCAGGTAAGCAGGTTCATTACATTGATGTTCTCAATACGGCTGATGAGCTTCCACCCATTAATGCAGCTTGGAAGGTCGGGGATTACATACTCGTTAATCAAGATAACACTCAGGACACGTCTGCGGATACTTCAAAAGTCCCGTCAACGATCTATGTAATCCTACCTGGGACTATTCAGTCAGTGAAGTATTTCGGCAAATTTGCTCCAAACAAAGCTGCTGTTCTGACATACAACGGGGCAGCTGATAACGAAAGCATCTACTGCCTAGCAGATCAGTGCTTCTATACAATCACAGGTCACACACTGCTAGCAAAAGCTCCTACAGACTGGGCAAATGATTATACTAAATATTTCACGCTAAATAGCGGACTTTATTACACAGTTCCTAAATCTTCGACACCTCCTGAGTTTGAAGCTGATACATATTATTCAGTTACGGTAGCTAAAGGAGACGCTTCAGCACTTACAGGTGTTCAGGTCGGTATTGAATACATCAGTGATATTCCGAATACTGGTAGCAGTTCTGATGATGTCATAGAACAAAATAATATGTTCGGTATTCCTAAGTCCGAGTATCGGGGTGTTGTTGACAGCGATTATCTGATTGCAGAACTGACAGATAAGGAAAACAGGGTCAGTAGATACTGCTACAAAGTTCAAACTGCTGATAAGTATCAATATTCAACTCCAATCATGCTAACAGGTTCAATTCCTCTTGCACAGGAAACTGTTGTCGGTGGTTTCTTGAATGTTCCAGATACTGCAGTTGACGGCGGATATATCATTCGTGATGAGGATGGTCACTTAAGATTGATTGATTATTCTCTTCTTCGTTCCGGAGCACTTGCATATCAGCTTGGAGAAGATTTTGAAACTCCTGCAGGTGTAGATATACCAACTATTCAGACATATTTGGATGAATATGTTAATTATCGAGTAGCTTTCAAAGATACAAACACTATTGCAGAATCGACTTCTGATCCTTATGTGATCAACGTTACTATTAATCTTCCTGATGCTTCTGACAAAGATGAAGAAACAACATTGTTGCTTAGAGGAATTGATAGTAGATTTAACACTTCAGTCTATCTGCACATAAAAGGCGGAGCTAACAGCAAAACAACTATCAATGTCATGGACTGCGAAAAGATCCGAATTGATTCAAACATTGAAGGCACACCTAAAGTAAATCTATATAGATCTAATCTCTATTATGATTCATCAGTTATCAATTACTTCACAAAAATAGACGACATGAAGTTATGGTACGAGAGATACTCAAGTGATGACCCAGATCTACTTGTAGATAACATGACAGTCACAGAGGTCAATGCTCCTATCATTTCAGAGGACATTGATATTTGGAGCTTGGAAGTTCCTAATGATAATCACTTCACATATGCGCTTAAGAGTTTAACATTTGGTAGAAGTGGAGAAATTGTTGGATGCGAAATGTACATCAGGAACGACATGTCCAACAACATTGAAGAAGGCCGATATGTAATTGTTTCTAAATTCTCACTTCCTGAAGGACAAGGATTACAATATCCAGCAAAGAGACTTACAAAGCAGCTGAAAATAACTGGGTCATTTGTAACTTGCTATCCCACAACAAGTCCAGCAGGTTATATGATGACAAGCACAGAGTTCACAGCTCTTTCACAAGCTGTAGACGAATATACACTCGATCCTAAACTTAGTGGAGTTATTTCTCTTCTGTGCAATGTATTCTCAATTGATCGTGTAGTAGGTGTTGATCTTGGAACACAGATTGATGGATGGCAGAGCAACTCCTTCCATATTTTCAGTGGCGGTGTTGTCGGTTGATGAGGAGGCAAGTAGCAAATGAGTAAGTTTATTCACAACATAATCAAAATCAAATATGTAAATGAAGGCTACTTGCCTAACTACCCATATCATCTTATCTCTGATGCTGAGATGTGCGATGCTTTCATTTCAGACGGAGATACGGGATTCTTCTTTGATTTCTATCCCCTACCTGACGATAGTTTATATGATGAATATGTTGCGCTTGTTGACTCATTAAAATATCAAATTTCTAAACTTAAGAGTTCAACGGAAGCTGAATTCAAAATGCCAGATTGGGTATACTCCTATATGCTTGGAAAAGTTATTTCACAATCGAGTGATCAACAAGACAAGCATTATTTATTTGTACTTATGAATATGGACAATGTCGAAGATGACTTCAGCTTAAATATTTCAAAATATTGCTTGAAGATAAGTAAAATGTGGCTCGCTAAAATTCCGAAAGAGAAACGTGGAATGCGAGTTCCTACATTGTTCGGTGAACCACATATTATAAAATACCTCAGATTGAATTCGGGGGTGATTTAATTGCAGTTTATTTCGCTTTCAGCTGAAACATTACTGTCACATCTCAATAAGATGGTTGGACGCTACAATGCACAGTCTATTCTATCTGCTAACGATTTAACTTGGAGGCCTAATGTAGGAAAAGAATTCCAGAAAAAGTGCAACGCTGTCATTTCAAATTCTGACTATGTTGACAGCCAGAGAAAGATAACAATTCTGAACAGATTTGTTTCTGATGATGATGTATTTGAAAAAGCAGCACTTGCATCTGAGTATGAATGGAAAATCCTTTCTAATTTAGGAACATTTCAGGATATGTTGAAGATTCCTGAAACCATTAAGCTCCCAGATTCGGCAGAAGTTTTGGGCAGCGGTGTTCCTGTTAAGAAGACAATATATGATAAAGCGATGTCACAGATGGAACGGAATCATTCAATTGACCCTTCAATCTTCAATGATTACAGTTCTATCAAACACTCTAATTTTATAACAACATCATCTGCGGATTCAACAAATCCTTTTCAGTTCTATAAATTGCCTTGGGGCAAGATAACGCTCTATTCATCACTTAGCGGCGAGACAATAGAGTTCCCAGTATATCCAGATGATCCGACTGATAACAGATCTGCGACATATTCTACTATGCCAGATCTACTTTATCAATATGAGCCTTGGCAGCTATATGAATCGTCAGGTCCTAGAACTAACCCATATAAGTTCTCAAATATTCACAGAGATATGTGGACAGGTGACCATTCGGATGGTATGGCTAATGATCTTATAAGATTCTGTCAAGCAAACTGCTATCCCAGATATAACGGATCAAATGTCAATACATCTATTTGCACATTATATGTTGAGGGCAGTCAACTTATACGAGGGATCATAACAGACGTTTCTGTAGAATGGATGGGTCCGATTCTCGACGACGGTTGGTATGCTGCATTCAATATTTCTCTAACAATTACAGAAGTTTCTGACGAAGCTCTAAATCATGATGTAATTAGAGCTAAGCCACTGATTGGATAAGGGGGAAGTTGTATGACAACAACATATCGAGAAATAAATATTCCTTATGAGGAAATAGAACATAAAGGCATCGAGTATGCAGTATGTAAAGACTACAATCACATTTCAAGATACAAGGGTCTTCGCCAGGTTGTTCATAATCCTAAAGACACTGACGAAAGATTTATTGCTCTTGAAACTTCTAATCCTTTTACAACAAACTGTGAAGTAGATTACTACACAGTACCAACATATGAAGAAAACAGGCTCGATGTTATCGCATACAACAAATTAGGAAGTGCAACATACTCTTGGGTACTCTGTCTATTCAATAACATAGAAGACGGGTTCACAATTGATGCTGGACAAGTTTTGAAGATCCCAAAGAGCTTTACATCATTATTCAAAACAGGTGAAATCCTTCAGACAGTTAGCCCGCTTGCTCTTAATCTGTCGTCGGAATAAAATGATAAGGAGGCTCCATAAGTTTGAGAAAGAATCCATTTGTATCATTTCTACTCGCAGGAGTATCTCTAACAGACTGGGGCTTGAAGATCCCCAGTCCATTTTCTAATTTAACGCTTACAAACAACCAGATAACTAGTTTTACTCAATGGGAATTGAAAGTTGTTGTTGGCGGAGATTCGGAGAATAAAATAAACATTGCAGCATTTGAAGCACTTCTTTATAGCGCAGCACAATCTGCTGCTGGATATAGCAATTCGTCTGGCATTCCTGTTAGCTTTCTATTTGGGTGGCAAACAGAAGAAGGAACAGTAGACACTTATGCGTCATATCAAGGCTTCACAATCAATTTCAAAGTAAGTACCAACGGAAGATACATGACATATGCACTGACTGGATATGCTACTCTTGCAGTCCAGACAAGTATGCCTGTTCTAAATATTCCCGCAGTTTCAGGAATTGTTCAGCCCTCGGCTATTGTAGAAGCACTAGCGAAAGCAACTAAAGCTACTAACTATTACACACTTGATATAGATCACAATGATAGCCCGACACTTGTTCAGCACAATGCACTTACAACCAGTTTCAATTCTTATGTAAGAGGTACGTTCACAGGTCAAGATAATTACAGTGAATTTCCTGGGCTTGTGAAGTTAAGCAAGAGTTACAATTCAAATAGAGACGCTGGCGGGCTTGACAACAGGGCTAAATCACTCAGTCAAGTTATCAATAACATTAGAATTACGCCGTTAAACGATTTCTTGAAAATGAGCCTAACTGACAACACCCCACAATGTTCTTCATTTTCATATTGGGTAGATGAGCCTACAATGACCAAGCCTGGCATTATTCATTATAAGAGCAATGCCGGATTAGCTCAGATGATGAAGTCCGATGTTCTTGAATACGGCACAGCTAATACAAATATATTGTCACTTAGCGGATCATATTCAGGTGTCTCTTACAACATGACCAATATGTCTTTTTCATCTGTTGGATTTGTACTTGATGGATCTGGTAATGCGATTGCAAACGCTGGCACAGTTGTGAATAGCTGGGCATCATCACTTTCAAGCGTATTTCAAACAGCAAATATCATAAATGATGTCAATGCAATTGCTTCTCAGTTCTCTGGTGATTTCACAATTGAGATTCCCGGAGAGACAAAAGCATATACTATTGCACAGCCAGTGTCGCTTCTCGTCATGTCTGGCAATACTATATCTCCAATAACCGGAATATACAACATAGTTTCTGTGAGCCATAATATAAGCACGCAGTTTATCACAACACTTAAGGTACAAAGACTTGTAATGAGTTCTGCAAATGAAGTAGCTTCTTCTCAAGGAATTCTATCAAATGGAAAAGCACAATATTTGAACAACAGTTATTCGACTACATCAAATATAATATCTCCGTCAAAAGTTGAATTTGGAGAAATATATCCTGATTTCAGTAGATTAACTGTTGTGTGACTGGAAGGGAATTAAAATGACGCTGTCTTCTTACCTTACTACACAGCCTGCTGAAGTTATCAAAGAATGGGCTGGGGATGACGTATCAATTGAGAAAAAAGCATGTTTCACTGGCATGATGCTATCTGCCAGTGAGATTTTTAGTGTTTCTGACGGAATAGTTATCGCGGTCGAAGATAATGAGGAATTCAAGTGTCAGGTAACTGTTCAGTATTCAAATAACGTCTATTTCAGATATCTCAACGTGTCAAATGTACCACTCAAGATAACGCAAGTAGTTAAGCAATGTGATAAGATTGGTGATTGCATAAAAAATAAGGGAGTCGTTGAATACATAACAGCTACTCAATCAAATTGGCCAGTAGCTATCAATGGAAACAAGTTATTCAAGAACAATCCACTGTTGGCAATTTCAATGCAAGAATTTCTAGTATTTAACAAAAGAATTGAAGATGTAACGGATGCATCCTTCAATAATATTGAGATAAATTTGTCTGAAGCAATGAACGAAGAATTTAGTAATAGCCGAGGTGATTATTGATGAGCGAATCCTCACTTATTTCCTATAAAGATCTAAGAACTCCGCATAGGAGCGATGGAAGGAATGGCGAGAAAATATCACGAATCACTATTCATCACGCCGCAGGTGTTGTATCACTAGAGACTCTATCTAATATAACTATGAATAAACAAGCATCATATAATTACGGAGTAGGCAGCGATGCTAGAATAGGCCTATACGTTTCTGAAGCAAACAGAGCTTGGACAAGTTCTAGCGGTGAAAACGATAGAAAAGCGGTAACCATTGAGGTTTCTAATTCATATAATGGACACCCTTGGCCTGTATCTGATAAAGTATTGAATGCAGTTCTTTGTTTATGCGAAGATATATGTAGACGAAATGATATACCCAAACTGGTATATGACCCTGTTGGTAAGCAGTCTACAAGTAACCTCACAATGCACAAGTGGTTTGCTCCAACAGCTTGTCCAGGTCCCTATCTAGAAGCAAGATTTCCAACCATTGCAGCAACAGTTAATAAGAGATTGCAAATACCAGGAGGAAGCCCTGAACTAAATGCTGCTAAACAAGGCATTATTGGATCTGAACTAAATGTAGTTACTGTTGATCCTGTAACAAGTGATTCAACTGGAATGTATACAACATCATATACACGAGCTGAAGATGTAATAAATACAGAAGCACTAACGCCATTTATTATAACGCTTGACGAAAATTCTCCTAAAAACATTGATTGGAAAGTTCTTAAAGATCAGCAAGTTTCGGGTGTTATGATTGAAGCAGGTAGCTATTATAACATCATACATCAACCTCAAGGACTGATAGGATATAGAAATAAACATCTTCGTCAACAGATAATCGATTCAATGAAAAACGGATTTCCGTTTGGGCTTATACATCCTATCAAAGCAAGAAAGATATCCGAGTGCAACGGAGAGATGGACGCATTAAGACAAGTTGTTAGATTATACGCGCCGCAACTAGGTGTCTGGTTGAGAATAAATTTCTCTGGATCACTCACACAAAATGATTCAATACTGAACACGTATTATGAGTTCCTGACAAAAAATGTCGGGCTGAAAAACAATCTAGGGATAGTTGCAACACGAGATCAAATTGATAAAATAAGTTGGGAGGATAAATTCAGCGATAAATTCTTGCTATGGCTCGATGATAAAGTTGATAGTTTGAATAATCTATCAGAACTGATGACGCCTTCATTCTTCAATGTTATTGACTAAGGAGGAAATATCAATATGGCAAAAACAGTTCCCACTAGAATAAATGCCCCTCCTAACGAGTCAAATAAGTACTATCTTGCACCTGGAGGTGGAGGATACAACAATTCGATAACTCCTGCATATCCATCAGTATTACCAAACTGTGTCGGATATGCCAGAGGCAGATTTGCTGAGATATGCGGATATTGGAATAACCCACCGGAAGGAAACGGTGGACAAATCTATGATATAGCAAAGAATGCAGGATGGTCAGTTGGGCAAATTCCGATGGCAGGTGCAATGATTGTATGGGCGAGACCTGGTCATGCAGGACATGTTGCTGTTGTAGAAAAGATAAATCCGGATAACTCATTGATTATTAGTCAGTCTAGATACAGAGACGGTTACTCATTTTCAAATATTCTTGATTCTAAAGGAAACTATAACAGCATTGCATTTTCAAACGCAACTATTCAAGCTCCTGCATATAAGTTCGGAAGTTCGTATTATTTCAAAGGATTTGTTTACAATCCTAAGGTGCAGAGCGGTGAAGTGACTGTTGGAGGGCAAGGATATACTAACAAGCTTAAAAATTTTGTAACAGAGGCAGGTAAACATATCGGAGAAGATTATCATTGGACATCTAGAATGTCTGGGTTAGGTCCAGGACAGCACTGGTGTGCCGCGTTCGTTGTAGCTTGCAGAAATGCTGTAGGTGGGTTAGATGATGTTATTGCAATGTCATATGGTGCTGGACAAATTGTTCGTCAGTACGCATCCGTTGGAAACGGCACATTTGAAACAGGACCCTCTCAGGGAAACTATAACGCGGAACCGAAAGTGGGCGATTTAGTTTTATTTAGGTGGGACTCTCCTGCAGCATATAGGGGACAGGATAAATATTTTGCGGATCACGTCGAGATAGTTGTTGATGTGTCGTCTTCTGATGTAACAACTATCGGAGGCAACACTGGAGGAGGATGCCCTTGGTATTCTCATGTAAATAAGCATACTTATTCGAGGTCATCTAAAAGTATAAGCGGGTTCTATCATCCTGATTGGTCTAAAGTTGGCTGCGACGGATATATGGGAACATCTTCAAGTAGCGTTATTACACCGTTATATTCTGGACAAACACTCAATGATAAAAATGACGCAGCAATTCGTGAAGTGGGTTATATAGCATCTAATTTAGAGCCTACAACATCTAAAACAAATATCAAGTTGTCTGTTATAAATTATACAAACGGATTGGCCGCAATCTTTAATAATTTAGTACTACCAAATTATGTTACTACAGGCGGGCCTAGTACATTGAATGATTACAATCTCGACAACATTGCCGGAGTGCCGAGAGCAATCGCAGAATATTTTTTCAATAAGGGATACAACAAAGCATATGCTGTTGGATGGTTGTGCAACGTTGAAGCTGAGTGTGGATTCAAAATTGGAATTTCAGTTGTTGATAGTAACGGTCTCACGTCCGGTGGTATTGTAATGTGGAATGGTAGTAATTACAATTCAATGGTAAGTCATGTTGGCCAAGGATGGAGAACAGATCTAACTGGACAGCTAGATTTTCTAGAATGGCAGCTTGAATCTAACAGATGGTTCGGATCAATTCACAACTCAATAAAGCAGGCTTGCGTAGGAAATACATTAGAAGCTGCACAGAACACTGCATATGCTATATGTACTGAATTTGAAAGGCCTGCGAACAAATATACTAGGGCGCAAGAACGTGCAGCAAAGGCCCAAAAGTTCTGGAATAGCATTGTTACGCAACCTAGAAGCAATAACAGTTAAACAATGTAACGGTTGGAGGAATGATGTATGATTGTATTTGGATACGCAAAAGGATATAAATATGATCAAGCAGGCTGCTTATGGATTCAAGTAAGAATTCCTCAGATACATGGACCATATAAACAACGGTCAGAAAATGGTAATCATGTTAGAAACTATACACAGGATGGTGCATTGCCGTATTATCAATCAGTATTGCTTCCGTACCTACCAACAGAAGGAGAGGTAGTAGCATTGTCAACTATTGACGATTCAGTGAACGGATTAATCGTTATAGGACTTACAGGCGCTACTTATGGAAGTGGATTTCTTCAAACTTAAGGAGCGGTGAAAAATGGCACATACAACTAGCTTGTCTTTTCCATCAATGTTTGATGTAGCTCGAAATAGAGTAGCAACAAAAGAAGATTCTGATTCTGTCACAAACAGGACCAGACTACTTATTCTATCTGAACCTACAAGTCTATATAACAATCCAAAATTCGGTGTTGGTCTAAAAAGACATCTTTTCAAATATAACAATGCGAATGAGAAAGCTATTATCAAAGACCGAATAATTGCGCAGCTTAAAATAAATGAACCATATGTTGACGCATCAAAAACACAATTCGCAGACGGATTGATGTTTACAGGTAGCTCAGAAGAAATAGCTGCTCAGGATTATCAGAAACTAAAACTTACTTGTTCCGTAAGCTGCACATTTGGCGGAACTGAAGAAGTTGAATTGAACTTCTAAACTTTGGAGGTGCATAAAGTTGAGCGATATCAAAAAAGGACTCGTTAATTATAGCTCACGAGATTATGACAGTCTTTTAGAAGAATTCAGAAATTTGGTTCCGGTTTTAACTGAACTTTGGAAACCAGAAGCTGAAGCTGACCCGGGTGTAGTTTTGATGAAGCTAATTGCTTCTGCTGCAGACATGCTCGGAGTAAACACAGACATTCTTGCAAATGAACTATTTGCTCCATCTGTTAAACAACGGAAGAACGCTGAAAAGA
>ERZ1026780.2048-NODE-2048-length-12175-cov-6.321865_pt1 | contig 12175 bp, 13 predicted proteins | sample MGYA00380126_ERZ1026780 | MGnify/ENA primary metagenome ERZ1026780 (study PRJEB33269, sample SAMEA4719762) | human gut metagenome | biome: human-associated habitat; feature: organic feature; material: feces | place: Cameroon | collected 2013-10 ... | reverse complement strand
TTTGTTATTAGATAAAATAAAGATTTACATTCTAAGAAAAAAATGTATTGTAAAGAAAATTCTTATTTCCAAATAACAACGGAGGAAAAACAGCATGGAAAAGAATAAATTACATCGAATTGTAGGGCTATTCTCTCTTGGTTTTTTATTTTCTTGCACGAATAAAAGTGCACCTGTTTCTTATCTAGAAACAAAGAGAGAAGATATCGAATATATCGAAAGAACGAAGAAAGAATACACCGGTGTGAATGAGGAAACCACAGAAAGCAAAAAGAAGCTCTCTACCGATGAAGTTAAAAACGCATACCTTGCCTTTGTGAACTCTTCTACCTTTAAAGAAATTGATCATTTCTTTGTTCCAGGAGCTCTTCCTGATGTCTATCTTGTTTCTTTAAAAGAGAAAGAAGATATCACTTTCCTAGTATACGAAAACAATGTCTTCGTTGATAGAAAAGGCTACGAAACAGATGGAGAGCATCTAAAAGAATTCGTTTCTCTTTTTGCCTAATATAGATATGCTTAGGAAAAAATCCTGAGCGTTTTATTTTTCTAACCGTCATTCTCTACCTATAATAGAGTCATACCAAAGGAGAAAGAAACTTATGGAATTAAAAGGAAGCAAAACAGAAGCTAATTTAAAAGCCGCATTCGCTGGTGAGAGCCAAGCCCACACCAAATATCAATATTTCGCTAGCCAAGCAAGAAAAGATGGATACGAACAAATCGCAGCCATCTTTGAAGAAACCTCTGGCAACGAAAAAGAACATGCCAAACTCTGGTTCAAATACTTGAACGGCATTGGTACAACCGAAGAGAATCTTGCAGCCGCTGCAGCCGGTGAAGATTATGAATTTACCGATATGTACAAACGTTTCGAAGAAGAAGCAAGAGAAGAAGGCTTCATCGAAATCGCTAACAAATTCAAAATGGTTGGCCAAATCGAGAAAACCCACGAAGACCGTTACAACGCTCTCTTAGAGAAAGTCAAAGGTGGAGTGGTCTTCGTTGGAGATGATCTTTCCGTTTGGAAATGCCGTAATTGCGGACATATCGTGATTGGTAAATACGCACCAAAGGTTTGCCCAGTTTGCAATCACCCACAATCCTTCTTCGAGCTCCGTGCCGTTAACTATTAATCAATACGGATGCTTAGGACCCTTCGGGGTCCTTTTTCTTTCTAACAAGCAAATAGTAAAAAGTTGTAATTTTCATCAACTTTTTACGGTTCATGATATATTATTAATGCCATAGGAGACATTTATGAATTCAAATGAGCTTTTATTTCCTCGTCAAATATATATTGATAGGGTGAAACCTTTTTTAAACGATTGCGGTCTCATAAAGGTTTTCACTGGTGTAAGATGATCGGGAAAATCTTCTATCATGGAACTCATTAGAAGAGAGTTGATTAAAAATGGCATTGAGGAAGAAAACATCATCAATCTCAATTTGGACGCTAAAGAGAACGTCTTCATTGACTCTGACGTGAAACTGATGTCGAAAATAGACACCTTAATTCAAAAATGTTCTAAAGGAATTAAGTATCTATTTATTGATGAAATTCAAAATGTTAAAAATTTTGAAAAAATCGTTAACGCTTATCGAGAGGAAGGTGATTTCTCCATTTTCATCACGGGAAGTAACGGCTATTTATTGTCGGGAAATCTCGCGACAAAACTGACGGGAAGATATATAGAAATTACGGTAAACACTTTACTTTTTTCAGAATATCTGGAGATGAAAAAATTTTTAGGAAAGAGCGTTGACGAGGATTTGGATTTTGAGTTTCAAAGATATGTTCTTGATGGCGGTTTTCCTAAAACCCTTACATACGATGATCCCTTGGCTAGAAAAACCTATGTTGAAAATGTTATTTCGGAGATTTACGAAAAAGACATTAAAGCCAATAAAACCATAAAAAACAAAAAACTTTTTGATCAAGTTCAACGTTTTGTGATCAATAATTTCGGTTCAACATTTTCCGCGAATGGCTTAGCCAACTATTTAAGTAAAACGGATGGCAAGAAACATAGCTTAGAAACCATATACTCATATATAAACATTTTGGAGAAGGCGAAAATCATTTCAAGGTGTCAAAGGTTTGACATGAAAAGCAAAAAATCCCTAAACGGAGAAGAAAAACTATATTTAAGTGATTTAAGTTTCTGTTTTGCATCCAATGTAGATAACAAAATAAACTACGGACCAGCTCTAGAAAACCTCGTTTTCAACTATGCCAAGGCCATGGGCTATAAAGTCTCTGTTGGGAAAATTGGCAGGCTTGAAGTGGACTTTATTTTGAACAAACCGATGAATAATTATTCTTATGTGCAGGTTTGCAAAACTTTAGATAACGGTATTTTTAATGAAAAAGGGCTTCCTAAAACCGAAGAAAGAGAATACCGCTCTCTTTTGTCTATTCGTGACAATTATCCAAAGTACATCCTAACTCTTGATCATTTCTTACAAAACAGGGATGGTATCATCAATGAAAACTTGGTTCGTTTCTTCAAGAACATGAAGCAATTCTAGAGATAGTTTTTAAATTAAATAGTAAAAAATTGTAACTTTCATCAATTTTTTACGGTTTAACGTTTTTCTTTTAAGAACCCTTTGGAAACACTTTTTATGAAGTGAACATCCCTAAAATAGAGCATTGCGCACATTTTTACGAATAACTCTTGCAAAAGATGTCATGAATATGGATAATATTCCATGCGGCTTGGACCATTGGTGTAGCGGTCCAACATGTCTCCCTGTCACGGAGAAGATCACGAGTTCGAATCTCGTATGGTCCGCCAAGTACGCGTGGCCCGGTAGCTCAGATGGTAGTAGCAAAGGACTGAAAATCCTTGTGTCGCCGGTTCGATCCCGGCTTGGGCCACCACGAAGAATATAACCTCGATTCCATCGGGGTTTATTTTTTTACTCTGAATTCTGTGGTAAAAAATGCATCATTAATATATAAGCGTAAAAAATATCCGGAACCACGAGTTTGTTCGAACTTTAAATGATGTGTGTCAAGGAGGTTCGAACATGGAGAACAATAAATATTTAGAAGAATCCAAGATGCGAATTGAAGAGCGATATCATTGTGCGCATAAGTGCCTGCATTGTGTTTGCCTGCTTTTGAAATGATACCAATAGCATTTACGCCAGTTATCCATTTTTTAGGGGATAGAGTAAAGTAATTGTGACAAGCTTCATTTTTAAACTGGTCGAATTCGACCACGATAAAATTAAGGTTGTTCAGTTGTTCCCATAGTCCTATATATTGAATCGTATCGATTCTGGGTATCCAATTCTGTATAGCGAATCGCGGAGCTTCAGAATTTTTATATCTTGCAATATCCGTAAGAGAAAAATAATCGTCCTTATTGATATGTATTTCTTGATTTAAAACGATAATTCCTTTGTTCTTCATTATCTTTGTGATCTTCTCAAATAACCAAGAGAGGAACGGATGGCCTGAAATATATTTTCGGCTAATAAAAGAGAAGAGTTCGATGAAAATTTCGGACTCTTTTACGAACTCATAGCAAGTCTAATTGCTATAACTTGCAAAAAATACCACAAACTATATTGATTTGGTGCGACATATTTACAAACGTTTCCAGGATAAAGAACTTTTGAAACTCTTTCTTAGATGGAAGGAAAGAAAACGTTATAATCTTCTTAAGGGTATTTAGCAGTGAAAAAGTTGGTAAGATTTTATGAGTATCGTTTGTTTCCATAATCCTGACGAAGAAAATGGCTTTTTAAGCAATTGGTTTTTAGCTTCCTTTTGTTTAAACGGCATGAAATTCTCCTCTGTAGAACAATATATGATGTATAGCAAAGCAAGATGTTTTAAGGATATTGCTGTTGCAGAACAAATCATGAAAACAAACGATGTGGCCATTATTAAATCTCTTGGCCGTTCTGTTTCTCATTATGATGACGTCATTTGGAGCCAAATACGTGAGAAAATCGTTTTTGATGGCGTTAAAGCAAAATTCTCACAAAATGCTGATCTGAAACAGCTTTTGTTAAATACCGGTGATGCCATTTTAGCGGAATGCGCCGTAAAAGACTTAATATGGGGGATTGGACTATCTATGAAAGATCCCAACCGTTTTGATATGAATAAGTGGCGCGGAGAAAACTTGCTTGGAAAAGTTCTTATGAAAGTTAGGGAAACCTTGAGGAAAACTCCTTCTAGATAATTCTCTATAATAAAATGCCTAGGCAGAATAATATAGTGATATGTATCGTCAAGAGAAACGCTGCCCACATTGTGAAACTCCGTATGAATTAAATGGAAAATATAAGCATTCTTATATTGCTTCACCTTTTATAGAATGTTCCCATTGTCATAAAGAGTTCCTCGATGAAGAATGCCATGAATGGCTTACCTTATCTCCAGAAGAAAGAGAACATTATTTAGCAGAATGGAAAATGAATCTCTCTCCTTTAAAAGGAATATTGTTTGGCCTTTTTCTTATGATTGTGGGGCTGCTTTTTCTCTTATTGACTCTCCTTCACCTTCCTTTCAGCTGGATCTATGTTCTTGCTGGTATTCTTCTTCTCCTTTTTGGAATGGGACTCTTCTTTCCTCAGATAGTGAACCTAGACCATATTCATAATCACGTATATAGCAAAGAAATTCTTTCCTCGTTAAATAGATGCAAAAGTCCTGCTTACATAAAGAAACTTCTATCCATAAAAGGGACAAAACTCTATAAAATTTCTCAAGAAGACATTGATACTAACCACATTCAAAGCTTAGTTGACGCCATATATCTTGCGATAGAGATATATAAGGAAAACTAAGAAAAATCATTTGATTTTCTAGAAAAGCCATTCTTGAGTGGCATAATAATTTTAGAAATACAAATTTAATTATTAGAAGAAGGGGATTTATGAAGACATCTTTTGACCACAAGACGGCTAAGAAAACATACACTCGTTTTGTTAAATTGAAATCATCCTTTCACGATTCAAAAAATAAGTTGGACGCTATGTTTAGCAAAGTGGAAAACGAAGCGATTTGCTTAATTGAAAATGGAGCTATCCATCATTATTTTGAGAATGAAATGAAGCAAAAGGAAACTTCTGAAGAACCTTTCTCCCAATTACTTCGACAATTATATGTTTGTAAGTTCATCCTTGATTATCAGAAAAAAGAGAAAAATTTCGTAACTCTTTATGACGAATCCATCTCGGAACTTTTAAAAAAGTCGAAACCATTAATCAACTCATTTAGATGGTTTCTCTCCTCTAAAAAAGCAAAAGAAGAGGCAACTCAATCTTTTAAAGAACTAATGGTGGCAAAAGAAAGACCTGAAATAAAAACGCTTTTCGATTCTTGTCTTCGCTTTTCCAAAATTGACCGAACGGACTCCAAAATAATCGAGAATGATTTTTTAAAAAACAAGAAACGATACTCACAAATTCTTAAAAAAGCGTTTCCCGAAGCTTTTTCTTACGGTGAAGAAGTCCCTATGAAAAAGTTGTCAGAACAATAGAAATCTATACAACAAAAAGTAATTGGCATTCAAAAAGGGGCTGAGGCAGTGCTTAAAAAGGCCGATAAAAATGTGGACGAATTATCTTTTGTCCAAATGAACGAGTTTCTTGAAGGAAAAACCATTAGCGAGCTTTATAAAATCGACAAGAATTTGAAACTGACCCCATTTTCTAAAGCGGGTTGTTATTATCTAAAAGACCTCGTTGCTTTGATGCCGCGTTTGAAAAAGACGGGCTATATCCGAGGGGTTTACAAAACGGATATAGAAAAGATAGATGCCGCTATAGACACTTATTTCCAAAACAATGCTTCTGAATGCCAAGTCGAGATTCCTTCAACAGCACCTGCGAGTGTTCACCTAGAATTCATCAACGCCGTTTATAAAAGCATGAACTTAGAAAATATTTTTTTAGAAATGGATCCAACCATAAATAAATTGAGAATAACGGCTGATGATATCAATTCCCTCGTTAAAGAGATAAAAAACAGTTTCATATGGTTTTTCTATTCCGAAACAGAAAAACAGGATTTCAAGAAAAAATACGATTCTATATCGTCCTTTCTCGATGAATTCGAGCAATCTAAAGTTCAAGTTTGGTATAAACGTTATCAACAAATAAAAAAGACTAATCTAGAGGAATCTTGGCATGATTTTAAAAAGGGCACTTTAAAATATACCGACTTCATAGAACGCCTTTATCCGGGTTTTCTTAAAATCAAATCCGAAAAGGAAACGACAAAGACTGTTGCAAGAACAAAACAAACCCCGAAAAAGAAAACACAAACAAAAATTGTCTCTATTTCGGATGAATCCGCATCCGATTATTACAAGAAATTAATGAAAATGTTCTACCAAGAATTAGTTCAATTTCTTTTGAAGAAATATGGTCCTGCTAAATACGATTATTTCGTAAATGAGAGATGCATCAGTAAGAACTCCAAAATAAGCCGCACAAACGAAGGCCTTTTCTGCCACCATATTGATGAAGATAAAGCCATTATGCTTAGCACGGATAAATTTGCCGCACAAAACCCTTTCCGTTATCAAAAGGCAGACCGTCTTGTTTATTGTAACCTCCTTGAACATTTTCTTTTACATATACTTATAACGGAGGAACCTAGAAACAAGAACGCTAATGAAAACGAAGCCCAAGGTATTGGCGGGGCCGTTAATTTCATTTCGAAACAATTAAATGATGTTTATGGAGGCTATCCATTTACGCAATCTTGGAGAATTAAAGTAGCGGATGCCGTAAGAAACGATTACGGTTCTTACATCGTGATGCTAAAAAGACTTTGGGAAATAATTAAGAATGATCCGACATATTCCGTACTCATTCCAAAAGAGTACCTTGCAATGGGCTTTGACGGGACTATATATCCAAATATTTTGAAAGAGTTGGACTGACACAAGGGAAAAAGGAATGATTTTATGGAAATATCCCAAACTTGTGGAAAAACAATACCAATTTCATTAAGCGATTTTTACGAAAGAACGGATTATTTGCAAATCGTTGGGAAAAGAAATAGTCAATATTGTTATAAATAAGCCTCATGGTTTTCATGACACACCCCTATTTGTGCATGATATATCGGTTTGAGTATATCTTTGATGTTATTTTGTGACGTTCTTGTCATTAATCGAATGTGATATCTTCTTGTGCTTTTTCATAGATTTCCACTTGATTATCAATTTTAACTTCAGTAACTATATAGCCCCTTAATAAACAGGCATGTTTAAAATCATTGATTTTATTTTCGCCTTTTATATTTTTCAAAGTGATTACAACCCCAAAGCTTAAATTTTCTTTCTTTGCTCTTGTCCTTCTTTCTTTAGAAGTGAGTGCCAACCCCCAAAGCCCTTCGTTATACGCTTTAAGGCTTTTAGGATTATCCTTCATTAAATTCGATATGAACTTTGTGTTTTCCCATTTTCTAAAATCATTGCGTGCTTTTCGTTCACTATTATACGAGTCGTCGTCATCTTGAGTGTTTTCGTTGATATCTTTTATTCCTTTATCTGTCATCCTGCCAAACTTAATGGAAAGTTCCCTTTGCGTATAATCAACGCCTTGAAGCCTGTTGCATTCCGGAAAATAGCACAATGTAGCTCTGGCGATATAATTCGTTTTGTCGGCATCTTTTGGAACAGGAATAGCATAATTAGACGTGGTGTATGCATTTGAAATGCCTTGAACGACAAATCTAATTTCGGAGTTATCGGTCTCAATTATATTTTCGATTCTAATAGGGACTGCCCCATATCCGATTAAATTTCTGAATTTTTCACTGCTTTTAGCATATGCCCATCCGGCAGCTGAATCAATAATCAAAGCTTTAGCAACCTCTCTAGAAAACCCCATTATATCGATAAGATAGCAAAGTTTTCTTGCGATCCAAGGAACGGCAAAAGAAGTTCCGTATTGACCTTCCATTCCGCGATTAGTAAAAACGGTAATTCTTTCATCAAAATCCCCGCCATAATAAGAGACATCTGGCTTATTGAAGAATGATAATATTTTTCCTTCCCTTGAATATGTTGCTGGTCTTTTGCTCTGCCGGACGGAATTGACCACTAACGAATTTAGTGAATCAGCAGGAGATCCTACTCTTTTATAAGGGTCGCTTGTTTTTTGCCGCTCGCTGTCGTTCGTGCCAGCGATAACAAAAATAATATTTTTATCCTTTTGAATATCATCCAAAGCAGCAGCATCAAAAGAAATAAAATTTTTTGATACTTCGTCATTGGTGCCAAGGCTTAGATTCCAAACATGTATATCTGTATTCTCGTTTACTATTTTTTCAATTTTTTTGACCAAACGTGAAGGTGATATTGTTCCAGGACAGACCCCAAAATGTCTTACTTTAAACCTGCCACATCCATCATCAAGCTTTGGGTTCAAAGAAGGCCCATCAACAATGATTGATGATACCGCAGTGCCGTGGTTATAATGTTCTTCCTTCACAACATATTTTTCTACGCCTTCAAGTTCATTCCTATATTCAACCCATTCATGAAAATAAGCTTTTTCATCGAACATCGTATCAATAACGCCGATAGTAGGTTCGTTTTTTGGAGATGGAATGCTGGGATGTAACTTTGACAATTCGCTAATTTTATCCAGCGTTATGTTTGATATATCTGACGTCGCCATGGACATTAGATAAGGGACTTTTTCTAAGAGAATTTTAAAAACTTCCTTGCTTACAGATAGGGTATTCTTGCCTACATGTGAAAAAACATATTTTTCATTCGATATTCCTAAATCATGTAACAAATCACTTATATTCAACTCAGTTTGAAAAAAAGTGACAATTATTTGTTCTTTGTTCATCTCGGAGACTGCATTAGGAACATCGAATTTTTCAATAGCAGAGCAATCGATAATAACGTCTCTTAATTTTGATTTTGGCGTTCCATATTTAGAGTAATTAATCTTTTTGTCTTTTGAATCAAAATTTAAAGCTGTGGCCTCACCATTTAGTTGGTCTTCTATTAATAATTTAGCATCTTTTAATTTCTTGATTGCAGAATGGATGTCTTCATTTGTTATGTAATATGTAATTATGTGTTTTTCTTTTCCGGGTTCATCATCGGAAAACCTTGCGCCAACGATATAATCGCTGCAGTCGCCGGCGTTTACTAATAACGAGCGCATTCTTCCTGATTTTGAAATGATGTCGTTATAGTATGCATCTACTAAAATCTTTTCAATAAAGGGATTATCCTTGAAAAAAGCCTCTATGCGCAAAAGGTCCTCAATCAAATGAGAGATAGAAGACGATTTTGTTGTTCTAGTCTTATTAAGGTTCCTTGCTCCGCCACCGGAACGATTTGGCTCACTTTTAAATGCAAGTTTAATTTTTAAAAGATTGTTCATTTTTAGTCTCCCTTAAGCCTTCTGGAAACACTGCTTTTTGGAATGCAGGTGATTATTTCTATTTCTCTTGTAGTAAAACCATCGTCAGTTAATTTTTGGATATTTGGTGTAACGTTTTCGTTCAGTTCCAAATATATTCTTCTCAAATAATTGTATTCGTTAGAAGCATCAGAAAAAGCAATTGCCGTTTTTATTAATTGAATCATGTCTCCAGGTAAAGGCAGCTTTCTAGATGTGGTTAATATTTTTTTGAAAAGCCTTATATCGGCTTTTGCGTTTTCTGACTTTTTAATGAAGTCCTGTACAATGGAACAATAAATTTCAATTAGATCGTCTTTGGTATAACGATCAAAAGAAATTTTAGCGTCGAATCTTCTTAGTAATGCTTTATCAAAGGAATTAACTAAATTCGTTGTTGCAATAAGTAGAACGTCTGATGATAAAGAATCCAATTCTTTAAGGAAAGTCGATGTCACCCTACCCATTTCTCTTAAATCGTTATTATTCATCCTATTCATTACAAGTGAGTCTAACTCATCAAATAAAACAACGACTTTTTGGCTAGGTAGATGGCTTATCTCCTCAAAAAGAGAAACGATGTTTTTTGATGTCTGTCCAAGATGGCTATCTATCAAGTCTTCCATATTAACGGAGAGTAAATCCCTATCTAGCAATCTAGCAATTTGATATGCGGATTCTGTTTTTCCCGTTCCTGGAGCACCATAAAATAAAACTTTAGAAATGCTAATTTTTCCATTTGCCGCCCTAACTATTCCGAGAATATCTTCCTTAATTGAATCAGGCAATAATAAAGTTTTGTTTTTATAGTCAATTTTCTTTAAAAAGATAAGGTTATTGTAATTGTTTTGCGGAATATAATAATTAGTTGTAGATATTAAATCCATTAAATAATCGCCGAAATCTCTATCACCATTGTTCTCGAAATCTCTAGCGATTTGCGCAACTTCGTTTCTAAAAGCAGAATCATTTTTCTCAGCATAGAATTTCACTAAATTTAGAATATTTTGCTTTTTCATTTCTTTTTCCTCCCTCTAAAATATATCACATTATGGGACAAAAATAAATACTTTTGGGACATTTTTATTGCTTTTGTACCTTCAACTACTCAAAGTTTCGATATTCTTCTTGGCTTCCTTTGTTTCTTGATGTCATAGGCAATTCCTTTCGAATAGAAGGATAGAGGCGCTATTTGCAGGCATGGCAACGATTATCTTGCAATCGAGATGCTAAACTTATGTTAACAAATAAAAAAGCACCCCGATTACTCAGGATGCCATTCAAGAACCAAACTCAGGAGCCCATTTGCATTATGGAAACCTAAGGGTGGTTCGTCTCCAATCAGTTTTGGTGGAGGAAAAGGAACGTTTGATTCTTCTTTTGTCATCAAGTATTGCAAAAGACATAAACTTAAAGGCTTTAAAGAATTAACCTTCGATAATATTAAGAATTATGTTCCAAAAGCCCCTTTTGGTGCAGAAGGGCAACTTAGCAAAGACAATCTTTGTCGCCTTTTAGGTATAAATGGAGTGGAAGATGTCCATACTTCTTCTAATGATTGCCTATTGGAATGGAAACTCTTCGAAAAGCTCTATGGTAAGAAACTATTTTTTGATGGAAACGATTTATTTTCTTTCGATGAGAACTATATCGTACCCGTAAGTAAATTGAACGCTTCGCCCGAACTACGCCAATATAAGGGGATAGAACCCTTTACAAAAAGAGGGCATCTAACAGAAATATTTCAATATTCTTTTTCACGACAATCCTTAAAGGAAATTAAAAAGTTTCCTACCAACATAACGGGGATTACTGTTGAGGAGGGAATCGATTCCTTACTAAACGTTCAAAAACAAGACAATTTCTCTTTTCTCGCGAAAAACAAATCTCTTTTAACTCATTTATTGACCCTTTCTCCTTCTATTAAGGAGATTCCGGTCGTTCCGACTGGGGATGGTAAATTCATGCCTGTACATTCAGAAGATGAAGAAGAGGTCGAAGAAGTAAATGATGTGACATCTTCCATTATGGCCGAGCTATCTTCAACCGTAAAATTCATAAAAGAAGAAATTTTTCATTCCTCTCCAATTCTTTCTCAAGAACTATCCGTTTCTAAGGACAAGAAGGTATTCGCCCTATGTGATTTATCTAACGAGAAAAGTATTTTAGAAATAAAAACATATGACGTGAGAGAATTCTTTATTGATCCCAATCTACTAAACGATAAGGTTTGCCAACAACTCTATTATGAGGCTAATGGACGGGACGCCTATGTTCTTTCTATGATCTTCCAGACGAAGTTCAGTAGTAGAGCTCAAGATTATATAGTTAAGGACATTACAATAAGAATATTTCAAGTAACATTTGAAGATTGCGATAACAATTCGAAATGAAGCGTTCCTTCCTCTTCGTAAAGACTTATCATTTCTTCAATTCTTAATCCTCTAAATCAATAAAAATGCATAAAAGAAGTATAAAAGCCTAGAACACGAAATACTTAAAACTACATCCAAAAAGGATTGAAAAACGAAAACGTTTTAGCTACCTTCACTTTCTTCTTTTGGGGTGTGTTTCCTTACAAAACCCCATAACCATCGACAATATATTGAAAAAGCCAGCCATTTTAAAACGCTAAAAAACGCTTATCGTTTTTCCAAAACGACGAATCTCATAAGTCGCTGATTCTTCAATGAGTATCGTTTTTTGATTATTGAAATTTGAGTTCCCCGTTTTTACGAAAATTTTAATAGGCTTTTCGATTATATTT
>ERZ1026780.2045-NODE-2045-length-12185-cov-13.613768_pt1 | contig 12185 bp, 12 predicted proteins | sample MGYA00380126_ERZ1026780 | MGnify/ENA primary metagenome ERZ1026780 (study PRJEB33269, sample SAMEA4719762) | human gut metagenome | biome: human-associated habitat; feature: organic feature; material: feces | place: Cameroon | collected 2013-10 ... | reverse complement strand
TCCAATGACGCAAAGCGCACAGTCGCACCGCCAAATGCGAAGCATTCCACATTGCCCCAAGGCTGTTTTTTATGTTTTTGTTTTTGATTCCATTCACAATTCGGCAACATTGCATAATCTATCCCCAGTATTTTTCCACTGAACCGCTTCATTCGCTTGCATGGAGTTAACCATAATCAGCCGTTTCCAACGGCTAATCAAGAATTGATTTGGTCTGTTTCTTCGTTTTTTCTATGGCTGTTGATGGTCAAAAAGTCTGATTTTTAATTCTATTATTACTCATTGTGCTAAAATTTGGTAAATAATTATTACCTTTGCAATTGGTGTTTTAGCGCCTAACTGTTACAAAATTAATTTGTCATCATTAAGAAAACTATGTTTAAGCTTCACAAAATAGGAATATTAATGGGCTTGGTGTGCTTGCTTTTTGCCTCTTCCTGCAAGGAGGAGCCGCTAAATGCGGAGTGCGATATCGAGCAGGTGATTCTTCACACGAATCACGTAGATGAGGTGTTTTTCAATAAGACCGATTCTGCCAAATCCATTCTCTATACCGACAACGAGGTGGTGTTTAACGTGCGCCGTAACGCGCCGCTCGACGGCATCACGCTCGAATTTAAAATCACCGAAGGTGCCACCATTCAGCGCATTACCGAGGGCGACGACTTTCAGGCTGATGTGCCTGTGAGTTATCGTGTGACCTCGCAAGACGGCAACTGGCACCGCGACTACAAAATCACCATCTCGCCAGAGCCTGTGCATGTGGTGAAAAGCGTAATCAAGTATGATTTCGAGAATTTTGAATTAGATCCACAAAGTAAAAAATTCTACATCTGGCACAACGAACGCCTCGATGGCACTTTCGGCAACGAATGGGCTACGGGCAATCCGGGCTACAAGATGAGTAAGTCGTCGGCGCTCCCCGACCAGTATCCTACCGTGCCTATCGACGGTATGGACGGCAAGGCGTTGAAACTCACCACTTGCGACACCGGACCATTTGGTGCGATGGCAAACATGCGTTTGGCGGCTGGCAACTTCTTCTTGGGCGAGTTCGACGTGTCGCAAGCCTTGGGCAACGCCATGGCAGCCACACGCTTCGGTGTGCCGTTCACCCTTGAACCTGTGAAATTGTCGGGCTACTATCAGTATCAACCGGGTAAGAAATTCCAGGACAAGAGTGGTAAAGAGGTGGTTGGCCGTGTGGATGAAGGTTCAATCTACGCTGTGATGTATCGCAACCACGATGCCCAGGGCAACCCTGTGCGCTTGCGTGGCGACAATGTGCTCTCCAGTCCGCTGATTGTGGCGCTTGCAAAAGTGAAATCGCTCCCAGCCACCGGTCAATGGACACCATTTGAAGTGGAATTTGAGTATTATGAGGAAATCGACAAGGCGTTGCTCGCCAACAAGGGTTACAACCTTGCAGTGGTGTTCTCCAGCAGCGAGGAAGGTGCTTCGTTCCAAGGTGCCATCGGCAGCTGCCTCCTTGTGGATAAGGTTCGTTTAACTTGTCAAACTGAAGAATAATGAAAAAAACGATATTAATTGCCGCTGTGGCTTTGCTCACTGCCGTAGGCGCTCAGGCGCAGAGTTTTTTCCACAAAGGAGTGCTCTCCGATGTGAAGTATGGCGCACGCTTAGGCTACAATCTGGGTGGCTCCGCTCCGCTCAATATGCCGGCAAGTATTCGCAAATTGAACAAATTTCCGCTCACGCCAAACATTGCCTTTGGCATCAACGCCGAAAAACCGCTTGATGGCGATTTCGGATTGATGGTGGGTGTGCGTTTCGAAAATAAAGGTATGTCGGTAGATGCTTCGGTGAAGAACTACAAGATGGAAATGGTGAAAGGTGGAGAGCGCCTCGGCGGCGTGTTCACCGGCAAGGTGGTGACCAAAACCACACAATGGATGTTCACTTTCCCTGTGCAAGCCACTTTCCACTACAAGAAGGTGACCTTCAAGGCAGGTCCCTACGTGTCGTATCTCACAGGCCGTGAGTTTTACGGCTGGGCTTACGACGGCTACCTCCGTGTCGACGACCCCACAGGCCCCAAGGTGATGCTCGGCTCCACTCCTGATGAGCGCGGCGACTACGACTTCACCCCCGACATGCGCCGCTGGCAAGTGGGCTTCGATGTGGGTGTGGACTGGGCGTTCGGCCGCCGATTTGGTGCGTATGCCGATCTCTCGTGCGGATTCCACGGCATTCACCGTAGCGGATTCAAAATCATTGAGCAAACGCTTGTGCCTATCTATGGCTCCATAGGTGTGACTTATGCGTTCTATTAATTTCGGATAAAAAATATTTACACGCTAATTTATAATTAAAAAAGAAAAACATGAGAAAGTTATCTACATTGTTTTGTGCAGTGCTCATGACCCTTTCGGCAATGGCAACCGACTACAAGGGTAATCTCACCGTTTCGATTAACGGAGAGGGTAGCACTCAGCCTGCCACTATCTCTATTGTGGAGAATGCAGGTAAGTATAATTTGAGTATTCTTAACTTTATGCTCGGTGAAGGAGAATCTGTTCTCCCAGTGGGCAACATCGTAATTGAAAATGTGACTGGTGCGGTTGCTGGCAATCTCACCACCCTTTATGTGAATAAAAACATCACCATTCAGAAAGGCAACGCCGCAGGTATTGCCGACGATGCTTGGCTGGGCCCAATGTTGGGCGAAGTGCCTGTGAAAATGTCGTCGTCGTTCAACACCAATGGTTTCCTTGGCGTGAATATCGACATCAATATGGTGACTCTCGGTCAGGTGATCAATGTCACTTTCGAGAATGTGGGCAACCACTTCCAAATGCCTAACAGCGACTTTGAAACTTGGAGCGAAAAGAACAATGCTCCACGCTACTGGCACGGTTTCGAAAGTGTGAAAGGCGCATTATCAGGTACTGCAAAAGATAACAATAAACTGCAATCTTCTAATTGGAAACGTCCAGGTTCGCTTGGAGCAACAAGTGCAGTGATTACAAGTTCAAAAGTATGGGGTGTACTTGCCAATGGCACGATGACCAATGGTGTGTTGAAAGCAGCTGCGCTGTCGGCTTCCGATCCTGGTAACCACAGTGAAACAGACCTTTCAAGTACCAGCAAAGATGCAAACGGCGATCCATTCTCCACTCCAATCAATGCTAAGCCCGATGCTGTGAAATTCTGGTTGCGCTTTATTCAGGCAGACCCTTCTGCCACTGCAGATTATCCTTATGCATCGTTCAATGCAGTGATTACCAATGGCACTTACTATCAAGACCCAGAAGATAAAACATATAACAATAAGGTGGCTGTGGCAGCTCCAAACTTGGAAAATATGAGAGCTGGCGATTGGCGTCAAGTGACTTGTGACTTCGATTATGCAAAGTATGCCAGCAATAAAGTTGATGCAAAAGCCATTTTGGTGACCTTCTCTACCAATGCCACTCCTGGTAAGGGTAGCATAAAGGAAGAAGGTAAATATATTAAAAACACTGTGGCTGCCGACTCTGTGTATATCGACGACCTCGAACTCGTGTACAACGCTGGCATCAAATCAATCTCTTTCAAGGGTCAAGCCCTCGATTTGGCTACTATCCAAACCACAGGCATCGAACTCGCTGCCGATGAGGCTGTTTCTGCTGCCGATTTCGAGGTGGTGAAGGATGGTGTAGACGCTAAGGTGACCAAACTCGTTGAGGCTACCGCAGATGGCTATGTGGCTGTGATTACCGCCGTTTCTGCCGACTTGAAAACTCAAGTGGCTTATGAAATCAATATCAAAAAGCCTGCCGCTCCAGTGCTCAAGGGCGATATCAACGGCGACGGTGTGCTTGATGTAGCCGACGCTTCTGCTCTTATCGACATGGTGCTCCGCGCTGCCGAATGTACCGAAGTTGCCGATGTAAACGGCGACGGCGCGCTTGATGTGGCTGATGTGAGCGCACTCATCACTTTAATTTTAGGATAAACAATAATAAATGGAAATAGTTATGAAAAAGATTTTAGCATTTTTTGTGGCCGCTGTATGTGCAGTTTCGGCCATGGCAACTAATTACGACGGCGAACTTGTCGTTACAATCAACGGCGACACTACTGCGATGGGAACCAACATCACAGTGGACAAGACCGATGCAGGCTATGACTTGAGCATCAAAAACTTCAAGCTCGTGGCTGGCGAATCTGTGCTTCCTGTGGGTAACATTGTATTGACTGGCTGCGAAGGTACCGACGCTTACGGTATCACCACCATCAAGTTCAACAAGAATGTGACTATCTCTGCTGGCGATGATCCAACTGTGGAATCTACCGGTTGGATGGGTCCATTGTTGGGCGAAGTGCCCATTGCGATGACCGCTAAACTCAACGACACCGTGCTCAGCGTGAACATCGACATCTACATGAAAATGCTTGAACAATCGATCAATGTAGGATTCGTGGGCAATGCTCCTGCTCCTGCTAAGGGCGACATCAACGAAGATGGCTTGCTGAACGTGGGCGACGTTTCTGCCCTCATCAACATGCTTCTCAAGTAAAAAGGTCGCAAATTCTAAGAAGAAAATCATCGATTCACCTCTCCGATTGAGGTTTATCAATATTTGATCCGCTACACCCCGATAATCACTTTATGGTTGATTATCGGGGTTTTATAACGTAGGGACATGCCTTCTGCATGTTTCAAATGCGTTGTTAATGGTTCAGTGGATAAATACTGGGGGGCTGAAACAAAAAACATTAAAAACCGCTCGCCTTCGGCGAAAAACCAATCTTCAGAAATCAGATTATCCGAAAGCGCGAATAAAAAGATACCCGAATCCCTTTTGTATGGCTGATGCGATGATTTATGTCTGCCACAAAAGGCGGCCGCATCATAACGTAGGGACATGCCTTTGGCATGTGTCGTTGCAAACAGCAATGTATCAGTGCATTGGAAACATGCCAAAGGCATGTCCCTACGCTATGACGTTATCGTTTTGGGATTGGCATAGCCTCTTACCAAGAAATCATTATATCATCAGGGGTTTTTCGCCGTGAAACGGCGAGCGGTTTTTATCCTTGGGGCAATGTGGAAGGCCCTCGTAAGAGGGTGGCGGAGGGATTGTGTGGTTGGCGGCATGGAAACTCGTTTCCAATGACGCAAAGCGCACAGTCGCACCGCCAAATGCGAAGCATTCCACGTTGCTCCAAGGCTGTTTTTTATGTTTTTTGTTTAAGTCCCTTCCAGTATTTTTCCACTGAACCGCTTTTTGGTGTAGCATTTTGATGCTGTTTTTGAAAAAAATCTAATTTGGTACACTTTGGATGACTACAAATTGTGATTTTTAACCATAATTTTGTAACTTAGTATCGTTTTTTGAAATATGTGAAAAAAAGAAAACATTTTAAACGGTGGTTAAAGCATACATATTTGGTTAATCCTAAGTATAACATATAGAATTATTATGGATGAGATTATCAGCAAACTTTTGGAAATTAAATGGTTAGCATCAATTAAAGCAAACACAGCACCACGATGGATGGTATTGTTTGTCGACCTTATCATCATCTCCTGCAGTTATCTTCTTTTGGCTACCAGTGAGGCGTTTATTCCTGGTCACTCTATTAGCTCACTCGTTTTCCTCCGCAACTGGGGTATAGTGCTTGCAGTGTATTTGCTGATGATTTTTATCACCAAAAGCTACACTTCCGTTATTCGTCTGTCGGTTTTTGAAGACCTTTACCGCGAATTTTTGGTGGTGGCAGGTAGCACGATTCTGCTTTTGATTATCAATGCCGTGTTGTCGGCTTGCTCTTACGACGACTTGGCTCGCTCTTGGAATATCGTCATCATGGGTGCCATTTCATTCTCGTTCCTTGTGATGGAGCGATTGCTCATCAAGCACGCCTATTCAGTGCTGAAGCAATACGACTCTTCCGAACGCCTGCGTGTGTTGGTGCTTGGCACTTCGCTCGAATCGATTATTTTGGCAAATGCCTTGAAAAGCGAAATTGGCGGTAAATACTTGCCAATTGGCTTGTTGGCAGAGAAAGGTACGAATCCACCAACTCAAATCAGCGGTTTCAAGGTGTTCCCCTACGATGAAAACACGCTGGTCAACACTTTCGTGGAAAACTGCATTCACGCTCTTATCTTCAACCACGACAAGGTGAAACTTGTGGGTCGTGAATATACCGACTTCTTTATCAACAACAACCTTCGCATTCTCTCTCTCAACCACGTTGAGGAATTTTCAGGCGATGAGAATGGCGACGAGAATAGCGAAAATATCTCCACCCACGTTAAAAACGTGCAAATTGAAGACCTTTTGGGTCGCGACCCAATCGTGCTCGACAATTCGCTCGTGCGCTCCAATATCCGTGGCTCGGTGGTGATGATTACGGGTGCCTGTGGATCGATTGGTAGCGAAATCGTTCGCCAGGTTGCCTCTTATAAGGCTAAGAAAATCATCTTGGTCGACCAAGCCGAAACCCCAATGCACGACATGGCACTCGAAATGAAGGAGAAATTCCCCGAAGCCGACATCGTGCTCTTTATGGGCGATGTTCAGAACCGCGACCGTATGGAGCGTGCATTCGCCGAATACCGTCCACGATTCGTGTTCCACGCTGCGGCATACAAGCATGTGCCTATGATGGAAATCAACCCATCAGAAGCAGTGCTCACCAATGTGATGGGTTCGAAAAACATTGCCGACCTCTCGCTCAAATACGATGTGTATAAGTTTGTGATGATTTCTACCGACAAGGCTGTGAACCCAACCAATGTGATGGGCTGCACCAAGCGTCTGGCAGAGGCTTATACCCAATCGCTCTTCTTCGATGCAAAGCGCAAGGGTAAGAAAACTCAGTTTATCACCACTCGCTTTGGCAATGTGCTTCGCAGCAACGGTTCTGTGATTCCAATTTTCCGCCGTCAGATTGCAGAGGGTGGACCTGTCACCATCACTCACCGCGACATCATTCGCTACTTCATGACCATTCCAGAGGCTTGTAGCCTTGTGCTTGAGGCAGGCTGTATGGGCAACGGCGGTGAAATTTATGTGTTCGACATGGGCAAACCAGTGAAAATCTACGATTTGGCTACTCGCATGATTTCGCTCGCAGGTCTGCGCCCAGGTGTGGATATCGAAATCAAGGAAATCGGTCTTCGTCCGGGCGAAAAGCTCTACGAGGAACTGCTCAACGATAAGGAGAAAACGCTCGACTCCACTGAAAACGATAAAATTATGGTGGCTAAAGTGCGCACCTACGACTTCAACACCGTGTGCGACAATATCTCCAACATCATTTCCTTTGCCGAACATGGAAATGTACACGACATGATTAAGAATATGAAGATGTTCATTCCAGAATACCACAGCAATCATTCTGAATTTGAACAAATCGACAAGGAAATCGAGGCTGAGCACAGCAAGGGCGTGAACGATAAGCCTGCGCAAGACACCGAGATTTTCTATTAATTTTTACCACTTATAAATTAGCAAGCATCACCAATATGTGGATAGTACTGGCTATAGTCTCGTCTATTAGCCTCGGCTTTTACGACATAGTTAAAAAATTGGCGCTTGAGGGCAACAACGTGTTCCACGTGTTGTTCCTCAACACCTTTTTTTGCACTCTGTTTATGTCGCCAGTGCTGATTTACACCCTTGGTGATATGGACGGCAACTTCGTCCACCCCATGAGCCACTTCTATCTTTTCGTGAAGGCGGTGATTGTGACCGCTTCGTGGCTGTTGGGCTATTTTTCCATCAAAAACCTGCCGCTCACCATTCAAGCTTCCATCAATGCTGTTCGTCCCATTTTGGTGCTTGTGGGTGCGCTCATCATCTTCGGCGAGTGCCCCAGTCCGCTCCAGTGGATTGGTATAGTGTTGGGCTTCGTGTCGCTGGTGTGGGTAGGCTTCATTGGGCATAAGGAGGGTATCTCGTTCACGCAAAACAAGTGGCTTTGGGCTGGCATGGCAAGCGTGCTGCTGTGGGCTGCGAGTGGGCTTTACGATAAGTTCCTGATGCTGCATTTCAAGCCCCTGAATGTGGAGGCATGGTATTCGTTCTATCAGTTGGTGATTATGTCGGTGGTGATGGCACTGTTGAGGTTCCGCAAAAAGCGCTTCGACAAATTCCAGTGGCGCTGGTCAATCCTCTTCATCTCCTTCTTCATTTGTGTGGCCGACTTGACATTCTTCATGTGCCTCTCCGAGCCTGGCTCAATGGTGTCGATAGCCTCGATGATACGCCGATGCAGTGCCCTCGTGGCATTTATCTATGCCGTGATTGTGCTCCGCGAAGGCGACCTCAAACTCAAAATCATCGACCAGTGCATCCTCATCGCCGGCGTCCTCTGCATGGTCATCGGCAGCCTCTAATCCCCCTCCCTCTGTTCTCCCACGAAAGTTCCCCCTCAGTTCTCCCACGAAAACAAAAACATAAAAAACATCCTTGGAGGAATGTGGGATGCTTTGCATCTGGCGATGATATTGTGTGCTTTGCGTCATTGGAAACGAGTTTCCATGCCGCCAATCACACAAATCTTCGCCACCCTCTATCGAGGGCTAACCACATTCCTCCAAGGACAAAAACCACTCGCCTTACGGCGAAAAACCCTGCCTGTCTCCTTTATAAAAACCGAAAGTAGTAATCTAAAAAACTACACAACCTGATGTCTGATTTGGGTTAAAACACGTACATCACATTTTGTTCAAAATCCAAATAATAACGCTCGCTTTGGTCTTTTATAGGAGCAAAATTGTAAAGAATACCGATTTGAACTTTCGTAAGGCGCATGTAGTTCCACAACTGTTGACGATGCTCTGGTCCAAGAGTGGCAACAGCCTTACATTCAATTATCATATTATCTTTTACCAAAAAATCCACATGGTGCTTGTGGTTAATGCGCTGGCCATGAAATTCAACTGAGAAATAAAATTCACGCACGGCAAGAATATTCATCTCTTGAAACGCAATTTCCAGCGCATCTTGATACATGTATTCGTTGAGAAACGGACCCATATCATTGTGAACGATTTGGCAACACCCAGTTATGTCATAACAATAGTTCTTTAATTTCACTGCCAAATCGGGGTTGAAATCTGCTAATTTCTGAATTTTAAAGTACATGCTTTGGTAATTGGTTAGTTTTTAGTTCAAATCAGTTTGTAAAGCAAATGTATGAATAAATCCATTCTTATCAAAATCTAAGGTCTATTATATTTCGCAATTATAAGGAAGATGTGAATGTGGAATAGCTGGTTGAATGGCAGGGTTGAATGGTTGGGTTGAATGGCTGGGTTGAATGGTTGGGTTGAATGGCTGGGTTGAATGGTTGGGTGGAATGGCTGGGTGGAATGGCTGGGTTTTTCGCCGTGAAACGGCGAGTGGTTTTTGTCCTTTTGGCGATGCCATCGACCTCGTAAGAGGGCGACGTTAGCGTTGTGGCGTGGCAGATTCAAGCCTCAGCTTGAAATCTGAAATGCCACAGCGATAACGACAGGTGCGAAGCACTGGCATCGCCAAAAGGATGTTTTTTATGTTTTTGTTTTCGTGGGAGAACAGAGAGGGAACTTTCGTGGGTGAACTGAAAGAAGTCCGTGAGCCTTGGGCGCTAGGATTTGGGGGATTCGGGGGAAATCGTTATCTTTGCAATATCAATAATATGATTTAATTATGGCATCAATTTTGAAATCGGGCTTGCCTGTGGCACTCTGCAGCGACCACGCTGGTTGGGCAACCAAGCAAGCAGTTATTGCGTATTTAGAGAAAGAAGGTATTCCTTACAAGGACTTTGGCACCTACAACGAGGAAAGTTGCGATTACCCCGACTTCGCACACCTTGCAGCCGTGGCTGTGGAGAGTGGCGAGTGCTACCCCGGCATCGCCGTGTGCGGTAGCGGTGAGGGTATCAACATGACCCTCAACAAGCATCAGGGCATTCGCTCTGCGCTCTGCTGGATTCCTGAGGTGGCTTCACTTTCGCGTCAGCACAACGATGCTAATTTCATCGCCATGCCCGGCCGTTTCGTGACCAACGAAGAAGCCTTGGCAATGGTGAAAGTGTTCCTCAACACCGATTTTGAAGGTGGCCGCCACCAGCGTCGTATCGACAAAATCCCCCTGAAATAATCAGCATACATACACCCCCATGCAAATCGCAAGAGTGGCGGTGTAATAAAATTGCGAATCATAACGTAGGGACATGCCTTCGGCATGTTTCAAATGCGATGCCACAATGGCGTTTGCACTCGAAATATGCCGAAGGCATGTCCCTACGTGATGACGTAATCGTTTTTGGGGAATATAGAGTGTTTCTTTATTTTAAAATTCGATGGTGATATCCACCTTTTCCATGTCGCATTTGAATGGAGGGGTGAGTTTACTGATGGTGATTTCTCCGCCTGTGACGGTGGGGAAATTCTTTTTTACGGCTTGCGTGATGCGGTAAGCCACATTTTCGAGCAGCAGCGACGGCTTCGCTATTTCAGCCTCCACCGTGGCGTAGAGTTCGGCGTAGTTCACCGTGCCGTCGAGGTCGTCGTCGGTCATCGCCTTCTCCATGGGGCAATACACCTTCAGCGTCACCTCAAAGTGGTTGCCCACCACTCTCTCCTGTTCGCCCACGCCGTGGTAGGCGAAAAATTTCATCTTATGCAGTGTGATAGCGTTCATTTCTCCTGTTCTTTGCTTTCAATCCAAACGTATGCGCCCAGGTCGGTAGCTGTGCCGTTGGTGAAGCGGTCGTTGCCATAGCGGTCGTAACGTGCGCTTTCGGGGCAGAGGCTGATGTCGCCGCGCGCTATTGCGGGGCTTTCGTTCATCAATCGGTAGTCGAAGATGTATTTCTCGCGGTTCACATAATATTTCGGGTCGGCTTCCCACACGCAGTTGAAGAAGTGGTCGTCGTCGTTGCCGCTCGACTTAAACAGCGTGTTGTAAATCCAAATATTGGTGCCGCTCATGTCGCCCAAGTTCACATCGTAGCCCAAACCGTAACTGATGCTGTTCATGATTTTGCAGTCGAGAGGCATCAGCGAATTTTTCTCATCGTTTTGGAAGAACGCGATGTTCGGTCCCTCTATCGCCGCAAACAGATAGTAGTTGGCAAAGGTGCACTGTGTGGCGCGAATTTTACCGCCCATAAACGCCACCACACCATCGGGAGCGTCGCTAAACTCGGTGCCTTCAGCCTCCACCCAAGCGTTGATGGTGAGCATACAGTACGACTCCGAATTGTGCACCACGCTGTTGAGCAAGTGCAGCGAACGCCTTTCGGGATTGTTGCTTGCCACCTGTATGCCGTATTGCGTGCTGTGAAGGTCCACGTATTGCAACTCATTGTCGTGGCTGCCGGCGAAAATCAGCAATCCGCCCCACTGTCCCGACATGATGTCGAAACTGATGTCGCCCACCACATGGTCGAGACGGTCGCCACGCATCACTATCTGCTTGTCTTTCGTGCCGATAGCCTTCAGCGTGCCATACACCTCCAGAAGCGCCTTGTCGTGGAAGAGTAGGGTGGTGCCGGGGTCGATGGTCAGCGTCACGTTGGGGCTCACCACCAGTGAGTCGTAGATGATGTATGGCGTTTCGTTGGTCAGGTGGGTGTCTTCGGTGAGCGTCACGGCTTTAAGGGTGCGCACATCTTGCCCCCAGGCGTTGAGCGCCACGCTTTGCGTCACACCGTTGGTCACGAAGTCGATGCGGTCGTTGATTTCCTCCGGCTCGTTTTTGCTCAACTTATCCACATATCCCTCCACAAACACGTAGATGCTGTCGCCGCCGCGAATCTCAATATCGCGAAACACGCTGCCCTTCGTGCCGTCCACGTTCAGATAGAAGTGCGCCTTGCTGATGCCTGCCACCTGTATGTTGGAGATGTTGATTTGCTTCTTGCTCCTGTTGTAGATCACAAACTGCTTAGTGGCAGTGCCTTTCGTGGTCATCACCGTGTCGAATTTCACCGTATCCACCGAGAAAGTGAGCAAATCGGAGGGGTCGGTAGTGAACGAGTCGTCGATGCAACTGCCCAAGCCCAAAGCGCAAACTATGGCCATGGTTATGATATGTAGTATCTTTTTCATTCTAATATTGATAATAATGCCTTATTAATAAAGAACGTGAAGCAGGAATAATTATTACATTCTGTGATAAAAAATGCTGTCTCTTATACACATCTGACGCTGCCGACGAGCGATCTAGTGT
>ERZ1026780.2044-NODE-2044-length-12192-cov-4.041196_pt1 | contig 12192 bp, 10 predicted proteins | sample MGYA00380126_ERZ1026780 | MGnify/ENA primary metagenome ERZ1026780 (study PRJEB33269, sample SAMEA4719762) | human gut metagenome | biome: human-associated habitat; feature: organic feature; material: feces | place: Cameroon | collected 2013-10 ... | reverse complement strand
AGAACAGACTAAAAAACAAAGCTTCCAAAAGAGATATAGAGACTTCAAATCAGCGCTTAATCAATGATGACAAAGACCATAGGTGCGTTAGTTATGAAGGCGAGATTACTTTTGATAACTACATAAGGATTGACAATTCTGATATGGAACCTGATGAAGTTGCAAGATTGGTCAAGGAAACCTTCAATCTATAAATTCAACTTTTGTCAAACAGACTGCAATTTTGCGCAGCAGCAAATACCCATTTACACAATGGAGATTGGGTACTGCGGAGCAGCCTGCAAAGAAAAAAGAGGCCCACGCAAAAAAGCCCTTCAAAAAGTTCGTAAAAAGACCTTGACGAAACGAAAAAGCCTTTCGGTAATTCCGAAAGGCTTTTTTATGAACAAAAAGCCCGAAGCACTGCTTCGGGCAAGATGTTTTATCAAATTAGCTGAGATAAATGGTTGCTGCGTAAACGAGAATGGTGATTACAAAGAAAGCGATGGCAAGATACTTGGTCATGCGGCAAAGCTTTGCTTCGTTGCTCTTACCCTCTGCGTTAAAGCCGCCGGAGCTTTTTCCGCCAAGAGCGGCCATACCATCGGCTTTGCTGCTCTGAAGAAGAACAGTGATGGTGATAAGAACGCAGGTTATGATAAGAAGAATACTTCCGATGATTTCGTAGACAGACATAATAAACCTCCAAATAACACAATAGCTTGTATTATAATAACACAGCTATCGCCAATTTGCAAGAGTTTTTTCAAAAAAACAAAAAGTGGTTTCGATTTGCCATGCATTATATAAAAAGCGGTGGGAATAATGATAACAGCCGCTCGGTTTTGATGATAAACGGCGTTTGCTTAATCAAAATCAAGCAGCTTTTTTTACGGGTGTTTCATAGGATGAAACACCCGTTTTATTATTGATTAAACAAAATCGGGGATGTCTTCGGTATTGGAAAACTCAACAAATCTGTCCTCGTAGGTTCCGTCGGCAATTTTTTTGAGCTTTTTTCTTCTGGGGTAGAACACCTCGAATGCGGAAAACGCCGCAAACACAGCTATGAAGGGAGTAAGACGTTTAAGCGCCTTGCTGGTGGAAACGCCGAACAGAACGCCGAGGGCGAGCACAAAGGCCTGACACCAAAGAAAATCCTTGTAATCAAAGTCCTTAAAAATATCGTGGGCCCTGTCGTACCATTTTCTTAAAAACGCGTGCATATGCATAAAACAATCTCCTTTCAGATTATAAATTATAATGTGATTTGTTCAAAAAGGTCGCCGTCCTTCGGAATTGCGCCCGCAGCGGGCAGGTTGCGCGTGCGGAAGCGGTGAGCGTTTTCGAGCATCCCGTCAGTAAAGGGCTTTACCGAGGAAACAACGGCGTTCTTTTTAAGTGTCATTACCGCAACGCCTTGGGTGTCGCGGGCTGCTTTCGGCGGAATTGCGCCGGAATGAACCAGAAGTACGCGTCCGCCGGAGGATGTGAGCATATACTCGCTGTCCTCCTCCGTTTGGAAGCAGGCAACCAGAGGCGATTTGTCGCAGTATGCGCCGAGAAGGCGCTTTCGTTTGGTCTTTGTTTCGTAGGAAGAGAGCGTAACCTTGGCGGCTTTTCCGTTCTCATAAAAGAATAACATAAAACCTGTGAACTTTTCAACCACTGCCATAAAAATTACGCTTTCACCCTCGTCAAAACCGAGCTTTGACGGAATGTAATCGCCCATGACGCTTGTTTTGGTATCTTCAAAGTCCGCGGCGCAGGCTTTATAGACCTGATATTTGTTGCTGAAGAACAGCAGCTCGGCGTTGTTTTTGCTTTCCTTGGCGATGATTATTTCGTCGCCCTCTTTTAGCTTGTGCTCGCCGGACATACGCAGGGACTGGGGCGTAATCTTTTTGAAGTAGCCCTCCTTTGTGAAGAAAAGCGTTACCGGGTAATCAGGAATTTCCTCAACCGGGTCGGCTGCGGCGGTTTCGCTTACATAAATAATTTCGCTTCTGCGGGGCTGATCGTATTTTTTAATCACATCTTTAAGCTCGGATATGATAATATCGTTTATACGTTCCGGGTTCGCCAAAATGTCCTCCATTTCGGCAATTTCGCTGCGAAGACTTTCAATATCCGCGGTGCGCTTGAGGATATATTCGCGGTTTAGGTGGCGCAGCTTGATTTCCGCAACATATTCAGCCTGAATTTGGTCTATGCCGAAGCCGATCATAAGGTTCGGTACAACCTCGGTTTCGCTTTCGGTTTCCCGAACTATGCGAACCGCCTTGTCTATGTCAAGGAGGATTTTTTGCAGGCCCTTGAGCAGATGCAGCTTGTCTTTTTTGCCCTTCAGCTCAAAAAAGACTCTGCGGCGGACACATTCCCGACGGAACGCAATCCACTCGGTCAAAAGCTGCCTTACGCCGAGCACCATGGGCGCTCCGCCTATGAGCACGTTGAAGTTCGCGGAAAAGCTGTCCTCCAGCGGGGTGGAGCGGTACAGCTTCTGCATAAGAGCGTCCGGGTCGACTCCGCGCTTTACGTCTATGGCAAGCTTCAGACCGGAAAGATCGGTTTCATCGCGCATATCGGAAATTTCCGTGATTTTTCGAGCCTTTACAAGCTCCACCATTTTGTCCATAATGGCTTCTATGGTGGTGGTGGAGGGAATTTCCGTGACCTCTATGCAGCGGTTCGCCGCATCATAGCGGTACTTTGCCCGAACGCAGACGGAGCCTCGTCCGGTTTCGTATATTTTGCGAAGCTCGCCCTCGTCGTATATTATCATTCCGCCCCCCGCAAAATCCGGTGCGGGCAGTGTGGAAAGAATATCGTGATTTTGGTTCTTAATAAGCTTTATGGTGGTATCGCAAATTTCGGAAAGGCGGAATGGGCAAATCTGCGAGGCCATACCTACTGCGATACCCACGTTGTAGTTTACCAAAATCGAGGGGAAAGTGACCGGCAGCAGCGCCGGTTCTTTCATGGTGTTGTCGTAGTTGTCCACAAAATCGACGGTGTCACAGTCGATATCGCGGAAAAGCTCGGCGGAGATTTTGTCAAGTTTTGCTTCCGTGTAACGGGAAGCGGCGCAAACCATATTTCGTGAATATGCCTTGCCGAAGTTTCCCTTGCTGTCAACCCAAGGGTGTAAAAGCGCGCCGTAGCCCCGGGACATACGCACCATGGTATCGTAAATTGCCGCGTCACCGTGAGGGTTGAGCTTCATAGTCTGACCGACTATGTTCGCGGATTTTGTTTTTGTGCCGGTTAAAAGCCCCATTTTATACATAGTGTAAAGCAGCTTTCGGTGGCTGGGCTTAAATCCGTCGATTTCGGGAATCGCACGGCTGACAATAACGCTCATGGCATAGGGCATATAGTTTTCTTCAAGAACGTCCACAATATGCTGCTCCACCACAAGACCGGCATTTTCAAAATTAGCCGCCTGCTTTATTTTGGGCTGCTCTTTTTCTGTTTTTTTTCTGGCCATTTTTCACCTTTTGGATATTTTTATTTATGATACTTTCCGCCGGAGGAAATCTGGAACGCCCGGTAGAGCTGCTCCAAAATAAGCACCCGGGAAAGCTGGTGAGTAAAAGTCATACGCGAAAGCGAAAGCCGAAGCGCCGCTTTTTTCTTTATCTCATCATAAAGTCCGTAGGAGCCGCCGATTACGAAGCAAAGCTCGCTTGCGGCTTCGTTTGCCATAAGGGAGGAAAGCCGCCTTGAAAAATCCTCGGAGGAGAGCATATCGCCCTCTATGCACATGGCGGCGATAACCGCATTTTGCGGAATTTTCGCAAGAATTGCGGCGCCCTCCGCCTCTATGCAGCGGGAAATTTCGGAGGGGGAGGGCTTATCGGGGAGCTTGTGCTCCGCGATCTCGGTGATTTTGAGCTTGCAGTAGGGAGAAAGCCGCTTTTCGTATTCGGCGGCGGCTTCCCGCAGATATTTTTCTTTAAGGTTTCCGACGCAGATAATATTTATTGTGCGCATTTTTCCTCCTTAAAGCAAAATATTTTCGGAAAGCTCGTTTCTCGGTGCGGTGAAAAGCACATAATCGTCGCTGCGGCGCATTCCGGAAAGAGAAAGCTCCGAAACAGAGGTCTGCTCCGCAAGCTCCGGCATATTGTTTTCCTTGCTCAGGTGTCCGAGCACAATGCGGGTGGTTCCGCTTTTTACAAGCTGCGGCAAAAATGCGGCACATTCCGTGTTCGAAAGATGACCGAGCCTGCTGTCTATGCGCTTTTTAAGCGGATAGGGGTAGCTGCCTGCCATGAGCATGCTTTTGTCGTAGTTTGATTCAATGAGCACGGCGTCGCTTCCGAGCAGGTGCTCATCGGCTTCCGGAGTGAGATAGCCCGTGTCCGTGCAGACGGTTATGCGGCGGTTATCCGGAGTTTCTATGCGGTAGCCGCGGCTGCCCACGCTGTCGTGGGAGGTGGCAAAGGGCTTTACCAGCATCCCGCCGAGCACAAGCTCCCTATTGTCAACCTCGCGCAGCTCCGCCGTTTTAGGAACAAGTCCGTATTCGGCAAGATATTCAAGCACGGGGGCGGTTGCGTAAACCGGAATGTCATAGTGCTTCAGAAATACTTTAAGACCTTTTATATGGTCGGTGTGCTCGTGGGTGACAAGAATTCCGGAAAGGGCTTCCGGCTCAATTTCGCGGGATTTTAAGGCATTTACAAGGTTGCGGCAGCTTATGCCGCAGTCAAGGAGTATTCCCCGGCCGCATGCGCCTATGTATTCGGAATTTCCGGCGCTTGAGCTTGCAATAGTAAAAAAGGTTGCCAAAGTAAGGCTGCCTCCCGAATATGTCGGCGGAGCATTTTGCAGAAAACAGTCCGCCGTAAATTTTTAATTTATACAGAGTAGTTGGAGGAACATTCCGGCACGGTTATGCGGTCAATGTCCGCACCCAGCCCTCTGAGCTTATCCACAAGGTTGGTATAGCCTCGCTCAATGTGGTGAATTTCCTCTATTTCGGTTTTGCCGTGGGCAACAAGCCCCGCAATTACCATTGCCGCGCCTGCACGAAGGTCCGCCGCGCGAACGCAGGCTCCGGTGAGGGATTCCACGCCCTGAACAACGGCAACCTTGCCGTCCACGGAAATGGAAGCGCCCATGCGGCAAAGCTCGGAGATGTATTTGAAGCGGTTGTCCCAAACACCCTCGGTGACTATGCTCGTTCCGCGGGCTATGGCGAGCAGAGTGGTCATCTGCGGCTGCATATCGGTGGGAAAGCCGGGGTAGGGCATGGTCTTTACGTTGACATGCTCAAAATGGTCGACTTCGCCGGAAACGCGGATGGAATCATCGTACTCCACCACGGAAGCGCCGGTTTTGACCAGCTTTTCGGTGATTGCCTCAAGGTGCTTCGGGATAACTCCGCGGATAAGCACATTGCCCTTGGTGGCGGCGGCGGCAACCATATAGGTTCCCGCTTCAATCTGATCGGGAATTATGGAATAGTTTGCGCCATGCAGGCGTTCCACACCATGAATCTTGATAACGTCCGTGCCCGCGCCGCGAATATCCGCGCCGAGGGAGTTGAGAAAGTTTGCAAGGTCAACTATGTGCGGCTCCTTCGCCACGTTTTCAAGTATGGTAAGCCCCTTGGCTCTTACTGCGGCGAGCATCACGTTGATTGTGGCGCCCACGGAAACCACGTCGAAATAGATATGGCTGCCCACGAGGTTATCACAGTTTATGGAAACGGAGCCGTGGCCGATGGTGACATTTGCACCAAGAGCCTCAAAGCCCTTTATATGCTGGTCTATGGGGCGAACGCCGAAGTCGCATCCGCCGGGAAGCGGAACGTTCGCTTCGCCGAATCTGCCCAGCAGCGCGCCGAGAAAATAGTAGGAGGCGCGAAGCTGACGAGCCAGATCCTCCGGCACCTTGTGAGAGGTTATGTTGCTTGTATCAATAAATACCGATGTGCGGCTGACTATCCGCACTGTGGCGCCCATAAGCGAAAGCATATCGTAGAGAGTATATACGTCGCTTATATCCGGAATATTTTCAAGAAGGCAGGGACCGCCGGCAAGAATGGTTGCCGGAATGATGGCAACCGCGGCATTTTTAGCTCCGCTTACCTGAACTTCACCGCGAAGAGGCGTGCCGCCTTTGATTACGAATTTATCCAAAGTACTATCCCCTTATACAAGTAGATTACAGTTACAATTATTATAGCATATAAATCCAAAATTGCAAAGACATCAGAGGCATTATTAACATTTTATTTTTTACAAATAAAAAAAATAACCTCCGCCCATGGGGGACGAAGGTCATTTTATTACTTGGAAACATAGTTTGCCGGGTTTACTGCAACACCGTTCATACGAATTTCAAAGTGGCAGTGGTTGCCGGTGGAGTTACCGGTGGAACCCATTGCGGCGATTACATCGCCCTGATTTACATACTGACCGACCTTTACATAAAGGTTGCTGTTGTGGCCGTAAAGAGTCTGGATGCCGTCGCCGTGGTCTATAATAATATAGTAGCCATAGCCGGCTTTGCCCCATACAACTTTAACAACAGTGCCGGACGCAGCTGCGTAGATGTTGGTACCATAGCCGCAGCCTGCAATATCCATGCCGGTGTGACCTCTGTATCCGCGGAAAGGACAGCTTACATATCCGCCGATGGTGGGCCAGATGAAGCCGCTGGAGCTTGCAGCAGGGTTCTTGCTGGGAACAAGAGGAATTTTAGTGCCGACGGTAACTTCTTGCGGAATAGGTTCGGTAATGACCGTTGTAGTAAGTACCTGACGGTTTACTACAATACCATCCTCATAAGTAACAAGTGCCGTAACTTCCTGTTCGCCGGGAACACCCGCCTTTGTGACCTTGCGGTAGGTATTATAATACTTGTCGCTCTTTGTGATATTCGTGCCGTATTTTATCTCCTCAGTGTAAACCTCGCGCTTTGTGTTGGTGACATTGAGCATGGAAACGGATTTTGAAACTATAAGCTTGTCGCCCACATGAATATCGCCGGAGTCAAGTCCGGGGTTCATATTGCAAAGCTCCTTATAGCCTACGCCGAAGTACGCCGCAATGGAAAGAGGCGCGTCGCCGGCTTCTACGGTGTAATATTTTTCTCCCTCGATTTCCGTATTGAGCAGCGTTTTGAATTCCGAAGTCGCCATAATGGACGAGGCAGGATAAACGCCGTCAACAAGAGATATTTTCTGCACGAACTGCATTTTGGATTCCGTATCGCCTTCGGCGCGGTACTGCTCGCGGTATTCGTCAAGAACAGTCAGAATACTGTCCGCTTCGTCGGTGGAGCAGATAAACTGGTCGTCAATATAAAGACCGTAGCCCTCATATACATTTGCGCCGGAATTTCGGAGAATGATGTTCGCAAGCTCTTCCGGCTCCGTAAAGTTGCCGCTGCTTACCGGAACGATTTCATACTGCGGAGTGGCATTGACTATATTCTCAACCTCTGCGGAAGTACGACTGCGAATAATCTGTTCTGCTTCGTTATAAGTGTTTTCGCTTTTGATATAGGCGATGGTTTTTCCGTTGGATTCAAGTGCAAGTCCGTAGTTAAGATTCCTGAAGTACTGGATGGTGAACACAAGAAAAACAGCAGCCAGAACCGGCGCGACATAGTTGAAAATGGTGCACAAAATCTTGAAAACGAATATCGCCCAGCAGTGGATTATTGTACCCGCCGCGGAAAGATTTTCGCCAAAGCTGTTTTCTTTATAATTGCTCAAAATCGAAGCAGCACTCGAGGCTCTTTTCCTGTATGCAAGAAGCGCATGATATTTGCCGATAAAGAAATTGCGGAAGGATGAATAGATATGTATCCAGATGTGGCGGAAAAATTCCGCCGCGTGCTTTTTAAGGTATTTGGCTTCGTTTACAACAAAGTGCCAAAGACCTCTCATCTGACGAATAAAGCGTATTCCTGTGATGTAGAAAAATTCGTATATGCGTAAATACAAATACTCAAGTACGGAGTCAAAACCGGCATTGCTTTTATCCATGGTTTCGACCGTCAATAAGCATACACCTCTCTTTTCTCAAAATTTAAGTTAGATTATACAGCAAAACACTTATAAATGCAAGTGAGTTCATATATTGTTCCGAAAGTTGTAATATATTAGCCCGCAAAAAGCGTATTTTTATGCAAAAAAGGTGAAAAAAATCCCCGGCGCGAACACCGGGGAAAGAAAGGGGCAAATTTACCTGTCCTCGCGGAAGTAGGAAAGACCAAGGTGCTGCGGGGGCTGGCTTTCTCTGCGGTTGCGGATGCTTACGATGACGAGAACGACGATGGTAACGACATAAGGAGTCATCTTGAAAAGCTCCTGAACGCTTACGCTGAGGTTCGGGATGTAGTTGTGAACAATGAAAAGTCCGCCGAAAAGGATGGAGCCGAAAATGCTGATGTTCGGCTTCCAAACAGCGAAGATAACCAGCGCGATGGAGAGCCAGCCTCTGTCGCCAAAGCCGTTGTTGGACCAAACGCCGCAGGCGTAGTCCATAACGTAGTAAAGGCCGCCAAGACCGGCAATCATACTGCCGATGCAGGTTGCAAAGTATTTGTATTTGCTGACGTTGATGCCGGCGGCATCCGCAGTGGAGGGATTTTCGCCTACGGCGCGGAGGTTAAGACCGACCCAGGTGCGCTTGAGCACGTATGCGGCGATGATTGCGATTATAATCGCGGCATAGGCCATAAAGCTGTAAGAAAAGAATATCTGACCGAACCAGCCGAGATTATTCGCAAAGGGGAGTGTGGTTTTGAAGCAGTTGCTTGTTGCGGTAAGTGCGATGGAAGGCATATCGGAACCCAGCAGCTTGATAAGGGAGCCGCCGAAGAAGTTGCCGATGCCGGTTCCGAAGGTGGTAAGCGCAAGACCGGTTACGTTCTGATTTGCACGGAGGGTTACGGTAAGGAAAGCATAGATAAGGCCCATAAGGCAGGAGCCGAGCAGGGAACAAAGCAGCGGAATAAGCACCGCAAGGAACGGATTTATCTCGCCGGCGGAGGGCAGGGACTGCTCATAGAAGAAGGAGCCGATAACGCCGCAGATTCCGCCGACATACATAATTCCGGGAATACCGAGGTTGAGGTTGCCGGATTTTTCGGTGATGATTTCACCGGTGGAACCGAACAGAAGCGGAATGCCCTGCATAACCGCACGCTGAATAAAAGAAGCAAGCATTATTCTTTTCCTCCTTTCTTGGATTCGCTGCGCTTGATGCTGTAATTGATAAAGAATTCGCTGCCGATGATGAAGAAAATGATTATGCCTGTAAGTATATCGGAGAACGAATCGTTAAGTCCAAAGGTGGTGGAAATTTCGCCCGCGCCCCTTTGAAGGAATACGATAATGAACGAAGTGATTATCATGTAAATGGGGTTGAACTTCGCAAGCCAGGAAACCATGATTGCGGTAAAGCCGCGGCCGCCGGCAAGCTCGCGGGAAAAAGTGTGGTCGGTGCCGCTTACAAGCAGGAAGCCCGCAATGCCGCAGATAGCGCCGGAAAGGAGCATTGTGCGGATAATGACTTTTTTAACGTCGATGCCTATGTATCTTGCGGTATTTTCGCTTTCGCCCACGACCTGGATTTCATAGCCGTGCTTGCTGTAACGAAGATAGACGAAAACCGCAGCGGTGAGCACAGCAACAATTATGATATTGATGAGATAATCGTGCCCGCAGATGGAGGGAAGCCAGCCGGCCTTGGTGGAGCTGTTGATAATACCGACCTGACCGGAGCCCTTTGGCACGGACCAGATGTATGCGAAGAACGAAACTATCTGAATGGCAATGTAGTTCATCATAAGGGTGAACAGCGTTTCGTTGGTGTTCCATTTTGCGCGGAACACCGCAGGGATAAGTCCCCAAATTGCGCCCGCCGCGATGGAAGCAATAATCATAATGGGGAAGAGCAGCAGGGTGGGCAGCTTATCGCCGAAAAGAATCATGCAGCTTGCGGTGGCAAGAGCGCCGATAAGCACCTGACCCTCCGCGCCGGTGTTCCAAAAGCGCATTTTAAAAGCGGGCGTTACCGCAAGGGAGATGCAGAGCAGAATAGCTATATTCTGGAGAAGCGCCCAAATGCGGCGCGAAGTTCCAAAGGAACCGTCGATCATAGTTGCATAAACGCTCAGGGGGTTTTTGCCGGTGAGCAGAACGGTGATAAGTGCGCATACAAGCAGTGCAGCCGCAACAGAACCGATTCTGATAAGCCAAGATTTCCACCACACCATGGAGGAACGCTTTACAATGTGGAACAAGGGCTCGTGCTTTGCCTTTTCTTGATTATTCATCTGCTTCACCTCTGCTTGATTTAGTCATAAGAAGTCCGACTTCCTCTTTGGTAATGGTTCGGGCGTCAACCATGCCCGTTACCTTGCCGGAGGAAATGACCATAATACGGTCACAAAGCTCGAGAAGAACGTCGAGATCCTCGCCGACGAAAACAACGGCTACGCCGTTTTCTTTCTGCTGGTTAAGCAGGTTATAAATAAGATAAGAGGAGTTGATATCAAGTCCGCGGACGGGGTATGCCGCCATAAGAACGGTGGGAGCGGAAGCAATTTCGCGTCCCACAAGAACCTTTTGCACGTTGCCGCCGGAAAGCTTGCGAACGGGGGTGTTTGCGTCGGGAGTGACGACCTCAAGCTCGTCGATGATTTTTTTCGCAAGGTCGCGGGGCTCTTTGCGCTCCAGGAACATGGTGTTGCCCTTGCTGTAACTGCGGAGCATCATGTTGTCAACAATGTCCATGTTGCCCACAAGACCCATGCCAAGGCGATCTTCCGGAACAAATGAAAGGCGAACGCCAAGCTCGCGAATTTGGAGCGGGGTTTTGTCGCGCAGGTTGTCAACTTCGTTCGTCTGTGGGTTGTTGTAGAGGATTTCGCCGCTGGTGGGATGAATAAGTCCCGCGATGGTTTCAAGCAGCTCGCGCTGACCGCTGCCTGCAATGCCTGCAATACCGAGAATTTCGCCGGAGCGGGCTTCAAAGGAAATATTGTTGAGCAGCGCGACTCCGTCGCGGGTGGTGTAGTTAACATTCTTGACAACAAGGCGGTCAACAGGGTCTTTTGGTTCGCTGCGTTCGATATTAAGGGAAATCTTTTTGCCCACCATCATTTCGGTAAGCTCAGATTCAGTGGTATCGCAGGTATTTACGGTGCCGATGTATTCGCCCTTGCGAAGAACGGAAACGCGGTCGGAAATTTCAAGAACCTCGTGAAGCTTGTGAGTTATTACGATGACGGCCTTGCCGTTTTCCTTCATGCGGCGCAAGACGCTAAAAAGCTTTTCGGTTTCCTGCGGAGTAAGAACGGCGGTGGGCTCGTCAAGAATGAGAATATCCGCGCCGCGATAGAGAACCTTGATGATTTCGACGGTCTGCTTTTCGGAAACGGACATTTCGTATATTTTTTTGAATGGGTCGATGTCAAAACCGTACTTTTCGCTTATTTCTTTAACCTCTTCGGCGGATTTTTTAAGGTTGTATTTGCCTTTTTTGCCAGAACCGAGGATAATATTTTCCGTTGCGGAAAATACGTCAACCAGTTTGAAATGCTGGTGAATCATACCGATTTTGTAGTCAAAAGCGTCCTTGGGCGAAGCAATGATTGCCTCTTTTCCGTCGACGAAAATTTGTCCGTGATCGGGAAAATAAATGCCGGAAATCATGTTCATAAGCGTCGTTTTACCGCTTCCGTTTTCGCCAAGGATGGATAAAATCTCGCCCTTGTTTACGGTAAGGCAGATGTTGTTGTTTGCAACGACGCTGCCAAAGGTTTTGGTTATGTTTTTAAGTTCTATTGCAGCAGTGGAACTCACCGTTTTTCCTCCCGTCTTTAATTTTCAAAGATGAAATATAATTATTAGCATTATAATACATTTTTCAAAATTAAAAAACAAATTCTTTTATATTTTTTCAAAAAAGAGAACCAAATAGGGCGGGGCTTTTTTACAAACCCCGCCCTGGTCAGACTAAAAATTAGAATGCAGAGTTAAGAGTGGTGATGCCGTCGATAGCTACGTTGAAGTAAGGAGCGGAACGCATCTCGGACTCATGGAAGTAACCGTCGGAAACAACCTCGGTGTCGGGAGTGTAGTCAGCGTCAGTGTCAACGTCGGCCATGTAAGAGGTAAGGGTTTCACCGTTTACGGTGAAGGTGGTAGTATCAAATACATGGAGAGTGCCGTCGGCAAGT
>ERZ1026780.2041-NODE-2041-length-12205-cov-3.769383_pt1 | contig 12205 bp, 8 predicted proteins | sample MGYA00380126_ERZ1026780 | MGnify/ENA primary metagenome ERZ1026780 (study PRJEB33269, sample SAMEA4719762) | human gut metagenome | biome: human-associated habitat; feature: organic feature; material: feces | place: Cameroon | collected 2013-10 ... | reverse complement strand
CTCGTCGGCAAAGCTTGAAAGCGAAAAAACACTGCTTTCCGATTTGAAATTACGCGCCGCCGAGCTTGAAAAAAAACGCCGCGAATACAAAAGTCTGCTTGCGACGTGCAACCAAAAAGAAAAAGAGCATGACGCGTTTTTACAAGATCTCGAAAAAACAAAAAGGGCTGCGGGCGAATTCGCGGACGTCAGAGCGGACGAGTTGTCGGCAAAGTACAAAGAAGCCGAACTTACTCTGACAAGGAAGACCAAACTATTTTCCGATCTTAAATTACTCGGGAACAAAAAAGACGCTGCCGAAAAAGCTTTTGCCGAAGCCGAAAAAGCCGCGGAATCGGCAAAAAAAGCCTCGTTTATTGCCGAAAAAGAGCTTGCCGCCGCACGAGAAACGCTGTCGCGCGCAACGCTCGAAGAAGGCTCCGACGCAATAAAAAAAGGATTGCATGCAGGCGACGTCTGCCCGGTGTGCGGGGAGATTCTGAAAGCCGATCCGGCGTTCTCGTGTCCTCATCTCAAAGAGGCGGAACAAAACGTTGCCGAGTGCGAAAAATCAGCCGCCGCGCGACGTAAAGACTATACCGAAAAAGCCGCCGCGGTTGCCGCAATCAAGGAAACGCGCGAACAATTGTTTGCAAGGTTTTGCGAGTGCGAAAAGGATGCGGCTGCATTGCCGGCGGTTGACGAAAACCAAGTTATAAAGCTGAAAAACGGACTTGACGCAGTGATTTTGCTGGAAAAATCTCATATCGACGAGCAAAAAATCGCTGCAGAACTTGCAAAACTCAAGTCGGAATGCGATCTTTTACTTAAACGCGGAGTGGAAGATAAGCGCGATTACGACGAGCGCGCCAAGAGGCTTTCGACAACCGACGAAGCCGCGCTTTCCGTTACAATCGAGCTTACAGAAAAGAACATAAAAGCCATAGAAACCCGCGTTGAAGAATTCGATAAATGCAATAAAAAAGTAAACGAAGAAAAGATTGCGGTGCGTTCCGAAAAAGCCGAAATTGACGAAAAGCGCAAAAACCTCTCGGAGCGACTGAATATAAAAATCGACACGTCGCTTGCTCCCGTCGAACATTTTCAAAACCTTATCGCCAAGACGGAAAGCGCGCGCAGCGAACTTATCGAAAAAAAAGCCACGCTTACTGCCTCATGCGAGGCACTTGAAAAACGCCTTGAAACAAAGCGCGCGCTGAAAACCGAACGCGCCGGAATAAATAAAAAATACGAAAAAATAAACAGTTTGTCCGTTTTGTTCGCTCGCGGCGAATTCAATGCGTTCGTCGCCACCGAATATATCAAAGATTTTACTTTTTCCGCTTCTAAAACGCTGTCCGAGCTTACGGGCGGCAAGTATACGCTTTCGTACGACGAAGAAGAAAGCGACTTTTTCGTAACCGATTTTCTTAACTCCAACGAAAAGAGAAAGGCGCGCACGCTGTCCGGCGGCGAAACTTTTCTTGCGTCGCTGTCAATGGCAATCGCACTTTCAAAGGAAATAGCTCGGTTCGGAACTTTCGACTTTTTCTTTATCGACGAAGGATTCGGCACTCTGCACGACGCCGCGCTCGATCAGGCACTGGACGTTCTGTGCGAACTAAGCAAAACGTCGCTTGTGGGACTTGTTACGCACCGTACCGAACTTATAGGCAGAATTCCCGTTACCCTTCTGGTTACCGAAGCGGACGGCGAGAAAGGTTCGGTTTGCCGGATAGCCGAGTAGAAAAACGACAAAAGACATTTTTTAACGCAAACCGTCCCGTCCACACGCGTGTATGCGCGCGCAAATTTAAAAAAATAAATGCGAGCAAGGCTCAGGCGGCGTTAAAACGTTTTGAAATTGTTTGCAAATGTGCTAAAATATAACATAAGACCAAACGGAGGCAAAGACATGACTGCGGTTTATCCCGACAAAGAAATAAACTCGGCGTTTAAGCAGAGAAAAAAACTGCTTGTCGCGTACTGGACTTGTTTTGCTGCTCTCGCAATTGCTCTTATCGCGCTGTTCGTCGTGCATTATATCCGCGTAGACACCGAGCTCGATCGGTCGTACCAAAGCCCGTTTATGTGGGCTTCGATAATTTTGTCGTCGCTGTTCGCGATAGGGTCGGTGTTCTTTTTCGGAGTAAAGTACCGCTACACCAAAGCGTATTGCCGTATGTACCGCGACATGATTTACGGTCCTAAGGACAAAAGCCGGGGAGAGGTTTTGGAGATTGTCCCCGAACTAAACGAAAAGTACGCGATAAAGTTTCACGGCGTAAAGGTTAAATGTCCGCCGGTAAGGCGCGGAGAAGAAAACATACGCCTTCTGCTCATCGAAAAAGACCACGAAATCCCCGAGCTTCAACCGGGCGTTAAATTCGAGTTTATCGCGCAGTCCAACATAATTTTAGGTTACGAAATTAAAGACGCCGAATAAAACGCTGCGCAATTGTTTCCGCAAAAAGCGTAACGCCTTGCGGAAAAACCAAAAAAGCAAAAAACCATTAAGGAGTTATATTTATGAAGAGATCCGAAGTCGAAAAAAAATACCTGTGGGCGCTCGAAGACGTGTACGCCTCCGACGATCTTTGGGAAAAAGACTACAAAGAGCTTGACAAAAGCGTTAATTTTGTGTCGGCTTACAAAGGCAAGCTTTCCGACAAAGTAAAACTGCTCGAACTGCTTAAAAAGAGCGACGAGATCGAAATCAAACTGGAAAAACTGTATTCGTACGCGAAAATGCGCCTCGATCAGGATTCGTCCGATAATTTTTATGCAGGTCTTACCGACAGAGCGCAGGCGCTGTTCGTCAAGTATTCGGCGGCATGCAGTTATATAAATCCCGAACTGTGCTCTCTGGACGAAAAATACATCGAAAGCCTTATTTCCGATCCCGATTTTTCCGATTACGACTACATGCTTAAAGGCGTTCTGCGCAGAAAAAAGCACACTCTCGGCGAAAAGGAAGAAAAACTTATGTCCATGGTGCAGTCGCCGTTGTCGCAGTTCCAGAGCGCGTTCTCGAAAATAGACAACGTGGACGTGCAACTCGGCTCGGTTAAAGTTGACGGCAAGAAAGTAAAGCTTACGCACGGAACATATGCGCAGCTGTTGCAAAGCCCCGATCAGAACGTCAGAAAAGCCGCTTTCACCACCTATTACAAGGGCTACGAAAGCCTTCTCAACACATTGACGGCTGTGTACGCAGGCTCGGTCAAAAGCGACGTGTTCTCGGCTACGGCAAGAGGATATAAAAGCTGCCTCGAAGCTGCCATGTTCAACGAAAACGTACCCGAATGCGTTTACACTAACCTTATCGAAAGCGTGGACGAAAACTGCAAGTACGTTCACGATTACGTCGCGTACAGAAAAACCGCGCTCGGCGTCGAAAGACTCAATATGTACGATATGTATGTGCCTATAGTGGAAGGCGCGGATATGTCGCTTCCGTTTGAAGAAGCGTTCGACCTCGTGAAAAAAGGGCTTTCTGTAATGGGCGACGAGTACGCGGGACTGCTGCAAAAAGCTCACGATGAGCGCTGGATGGACGTGTACGAAACAGAAAACAAGCGTAGCGGCGCGTACAGCTGGGGTTCGTATTCCACCAAGCCGTTCGTGCTTCTCAACTATTCGGCAACCATTCACGACATATTCACGATAGCGCACGAGCTGGGCCATTCCATGCACAGCTATTACTCCAATCACACTCAGCCGTACAGTAAAGCCGGCTACGCCATATTCGTTGCGGAAGTGGCTTCCACGGTAAACGAAGTGCTGCTTCTCAAGTATTTGCTTGCCACCACGACCGACAAAAAAATGAAAAAATATCTGTTGTCGTACTATCTCGACATGTTCCGCACCACGCTGTTCCGCCAGACCATGTTTGCCGAATTCGAGAAAATAAGCCACGATATGGAGCAGAAGGGCAAACCCCTCACGCCCAAGTCACTGTCCGACGCGTATATGAAGCTTAACAAAAAGTACTACGGTCCCGCTGTCACGCACAACAAGCAGATTGCAACCGAATGGGCGAGAATACCGCATTTTTACAATGCGTTCTACGTTTACAAGTACGCAACCGGCATCACCAGCGCCGTAAACATAGCAAATTCGATATTGAAAGACAATTCGTTCGTCGCTCAGTACAAGAAGTTTCTTTCTGCCGGCGGCAGCGATTCTCCTTACGAAATTCTTAAAATCGCAGGCGTCGATCTCGCAACGCGCGCTCCGTTCGATTTTGCGATGAATGAATTTAAGGATACTTTGGAACAGCTCAAAGCACTCTGACGACAAATAGCGGCACGCCTTTGCGCTACGTGCGATATTCGAACGGCAGTCACGTACAGAAAGTACGCTCCTGCCGTCCTCAATCGCCAGTTGCGCAAATTCGCACCACTCTTCGTCGTCAGGCCGGACTACGTACTGGCAAATAGCGGCACGCCTTCGCGCTACGTGCGATACGGAAACGCGCAGTCATGGTAAAAAGTGACGGAATGGCAATTGTATGGACTTTCGTCCTCGGCTGTCCGAATAGAATGTTGGCTGGAGCAAGCTCCCGCCCTACGAAAGAAGTCGAAAGAATATGACAAAACTAAATTATCCGATTTATAAATACCACTTGTCTTTATTTAAAACAACAATCGGACAGTCGGGGACGCCTGTCCCTACAGTTGAAATGCGTTGAAAAGAAAACGTAATACGCCTGATTAAGCTGAAAAAACGATAACGAGATTATCCGTACGGAAGATTATGGACGAAACGATTGAAAACAAGGCGTTGCCGAAAAGAAAATCTCCGCGGTTGCAGTGCTATGATTATAGCAGTCCGGGAGCATACTTTGTGACGATATGCACGAAGGATAGAAAATGTATCTTGTCTACAATTGTAGGGACAGACGTCCTCGGCTGTCCGAAAACGGAACTAACCCGATACGGGGAAATCGCGAAAAAGAATATCGAACGTATGGGCGCGTTTTATGAGCATATTTCGATTGACGGGTACGTAATAATGCCCAATCACATACACCTGATGTTGGTGATAAAGAACGAGACGGGCGCGTCGGCAGAAAAGAAATCAAGCAGTGCGTATTCCCGGTTTGTGTCAACGTTAAAGAGATTTTGTGACAGAGAGTACGGCGAAAATATCTGGCAGGCGCGTTCAAACGACCACGTAATCCGCAACGAAAAAGACTACGAAGAACACATGAAGTATATAAACGAAAACCCGTTGAAGTGGGCGTCGGACGAATTATATTTATAAAATGAGGTGCAAATGTGAAAAAAAATAAATTTTCGACAATGATAATCTGCTTTGCGGCGGCGCTGCTCGCGGTTATTACGATGAGTTCGCTCGCGACTGCGAAAGCTTACGATGTTAATTACGCTATCGATAAAACGCCGGTCGATTCGATCGATTATTATCAGCAGAAACACGGTTCGCTGGAATACGTTACGGTTGAAATCACGCTCACGCAGGCTACGGTAAACAAACTCAATGCCGACGCCGTGAAAGCGCTTGCCGACACTGAAGGTTCGTACACGGTTTCGAGTTATTTCGACAAATTCGCATCGTATACGGCAACTTCGCCCACGCTTTGCAAAAACAAAACCGACGTCAACGGTAATCTAAACCTTGTCATATATTTTGCCGACGCATATTCTTCGTGGATTGACGAAAATGACGATTATTCGATTGAAAAAGGCTTTTACCGCGTGAAATACGACGTCGATTACGTCAACCCGCTCGTAAAGCTGAAATCGCGGCTGGAAAAATACGCCGAACAGGGCGCAAGAGGTTACGACGACTGGCAGCACGTTCTTGCGTGCGGGTATTTGTCGCTACCGGCAATTACCGAAGTTTTCCCCTCGCTTAAAACGACCGATTGGAGCAAAGTCGCACTGTCGTATAACCGCGACCTTCCCAAAATGTACGGCGGCGGAAACGAGGACGCCCAAACGGTAAAAAGCGGAGTAAAGTATCTTACATGGAGGAATTCTTCCGAAAATTGGCAAAAACTGTCCTATTCGTACTATCGTCCGTATTCGCTGGGCTGGGGAATTACCATTGTTGCAGCCGCTCTGCTGGTTGCCGGAATAATAATTCTCGCGTCGAAAAAAAGCAAGCAAAAGCCCGCATTTGCCGACTATCGCCCGCTTACCGAAGCCGAAACAACCGATAGAATAGAGAGCAGAATAAACGGCGCCGAAAACACGGCAAGCGGTTCGGAAAATTCGGGTACGTATGCGCAAAAAGCAGACGACCAGCCGTTAAAGAAAGACGGGTACGCAGGTCACGGCGTGTTCCGCGAAAACGGAAAAACGGTGGACGTGTTCGGCAACGACGCGCTTTCCGCACCCGAAGAAAAAAACGAGGAAGAAAACGATAAATAAGCTTTAAAATCGAAGCGGAAAGAGCATTCCGTCTTCGATGTACGATACGCTCGGGCAAACGATGAGATAATCCTATAAGTCAAAGAGGAAAAGACTACAATGAAAGAAAACATAAGAAACGTTGCTATAATAGCGCACGTCGACCACGGCAAAACCACGCTTGTAAACGAACTTTTGAAACAGGGCGGAGCGTTCCGTTCCAATCAGGTGGTAAACGACAGAGTTATGGACTCCAACGATCTCGAAAGAGAAAGAGGAATTACCATTCTTGCCAAAAACACGTCGGTAAAATACGGCAATTATAAAATCAACATCGTCGATACTCCCGGTCACGCCGATTTCGGAGGAGAAGTCGAGCGTATCCTTAAAATGGTAAACGGCGTAGTTCTGCTTGTAGACGCGTTTGAAGGCACCATGCCGCAAACCCGTTTCGTTTTGCAGAAGGCACTCGAACTCAATCATCCCGTCGTGGTAGTGGTCAATAAAATCGACCGCCCCGACGCCCGTCCCAAGGAAGTCGTGGACGAAGTGCTCGAACTTCTGATGGAACTGGGCGCAAGCGACGAACAGCTTGACAGTCCCATTATATATTGCAGCGCGAGAAAGGGTATTGCTTCCGTGCGCCCCGACGAAGAGGGAACAAACCTTATTCCGCTTTTCGAAGCTATCGTTCGTCATATTCCCGCGCCCACAGGCGACGAAAACGCTCCCGTGCAGATGCTTATAAGCGCGCTGGACTATTCCGATTACGTCGGTTCCATCGGTATAGGCAGAATAGAGCGCGGCACGCTTATGCAGAATCAGCAGGTTGTGCTTACCAATTTCCATCACGACAATCAGATTAAAACCAAGGTTACCAACATATATCAGTTCGAAGGGCTGAACAGAGTGGCGGTGGAAAGCGCTTCTGCGGGCGACATCGTGTGCGTAAGCGGCTTGGAAGGCGTTAAAATAGGCGATACGCTGTGCGATCCCGCAGACGTCACGCCCATCGAATTCCCCAAGATAAGCGAACCCAGCGTTGAAATGACCTTCCTTGTAAACGACAGTCCGTTTGCCGGAAAAGAAGGTAAATTCGTCACTTCACGTCACCTTCGCGCGCGCCTTTATAAGGAAGCGGTTCGCGACGTAAGCATAAGAGTAAACGACGGCGAAACAAGCGAATCGTTCAAGGTGTGCGGCAGAGGCGAAATGCACCTGTCCATTCTCATCGAAAACATGAGAAGAGAAGGCTACGAATTCCAGGTTTCTCAGCCTCGCGTTCTGTATAAAGAAATAGACGGCGTTTTGTGCGAGCCTATCGACATTATGGTTGCCGACGTACCGGAAGACTGCGTGGGTGCGGTTATAACCAAAATGGGCATGCGCGCCGGCGAACTTAAATCCATGACGCCTGCCGGAAACCGCATGAAACTGGAATTTTCGGTTCCGTCGCGCGGATTGTTCGGCTATAAATCCGAATTTCTCACCGATACGAGAGGCGAAGGCATTATGAGTTCGGTATTCGATAAATACGACAAATATCGCGGCGAAATTACCAGAAGAACTACCGGTTCGCTTATCGCTTTTGAAACCGGCGAAGCGGTTGTGTACGGACTGTACAACGCTCAGGAACGCGGCGATCTGTTTATCGGAGCAGGCACTATGGTGTATGAGGGAATGATAGTCGGCTCCAATCCCAAGGGCGGCGACATTGCGGTAAACGTATGCAAAACCAAGCATCTTTCCAATACCCGCGCTTCCGGCAGCGACGACGCTTTGCGCCTCACTCCCCCGGTAATCATGTCGCTCGAAAAATCGCTCGAATACGTGGGCGACGACGAATATCTCGAAATTACTCCCAAATCCATTAGACTCAGAAAAATCATTCTCAACACCGAATTGCGCTTAAAAGCCGAAGCAAGAAAGAAAAAAGCCGCCGACAATCAGTAATCGGCGGGCGATAAAGCATATAAGAATTGTGTTGATTTTTGCCTGTGTTTATAGGCTTAATCGGCAATGCAACAGATAAAAATGGAGGTAATTATGCCGTTCGACGCAAAAACATCCGCGCATCCCAACTTAAAAGCGAGAGTGCTTCCTCACAACGACGAAGCCGAGCAGGCAGTTCTGGGCTGCGTTATGATTGACGAAAATGCCCCTATAACCATTTTAAATGAGCTAAAGCCCGAGGATTTCTATCAGAATGCCCACAAGCTCATTTTTCAGGCTATGCAAAGTATTTCGCTTGCGGATAAGCCTGTGGATATAGTCACGCTCGTGCAGGAACTCGAAACCATGGGGTGCATGGACAAGACCGGCGGCATTACGTATCTTACAGAGCTAAGTAATTTCGTACCCAGCGCCGACAACTATCGCCACTATCTCGAAATAGTCAAGAAAAACTCGCTTTTGCGCCAGCTTATTTCGGTAAGCTCCCGAATTGCCGACAATGCGTTCGAGGGCGACCCCGAAGATAAGGCTCTCGAAAAAGCCGAAAGCGAGATATATTCGCTGTCCGAAAAACGCGATAAAAGTTCGCTGGTGGACATAAAACAGGCAGTGGGCGAAGCGGTCGAACAGATGGAATATAAGTTTGCTCACCCCAAAGAGGAAGTCAACGTTCCCATAAAATTCCGTCAGCTCAACTATTTTCTCAACGGTTTTCACCGCACCGACCTCGTTCTTATAGCAGCCCGCCCCGGTCAGGGTAAAACCAGTATCGGCATGAATTTCATAACCGACGCCGCGCTGGATACAAGCAGAAAGACCGACGCGGGAGCGGTAGATCCTTATAAATGCGCCGTGTTTTCGCTGGAAATGTCCGCCGTTCAGCTTGCCAATCGTATGCTTGCTTCGGTTGCAAAAGTTGACATGGGCAAAGCTCTTCGAGGAAATCTCGATCCCGACGAATGGCGGCGTATATCCGAAGCGAGAAAACGTCTGTCGCAAAGTAAGATCTATATCGACGATTCGTCGCTTACCACGCCTGTCGAAATTCTGTCCAAATGCCGTCGCCTTAAACGAGAAATAGGCGGACTGGACCTTGTGATGGTGGACTATTTGCAGCTTATGTCGTCGGGCAAAAAGGTGGACAGCCGTCAGCAGGAAGTTGCCGACATTACCCGTACCATGAAAATAGCGGCGAAGGAATTGAATGTTCCCATTTTGCTGTTGTCGCAGATGTCCCGTGAAGTGGAAAAGCGAAACACCAAGGAACCGCAGATGTCCGACCTTCGCGAATCGGGCGCAATCGAGCAGGACGCAGATATTATTATGTTTATTTATCGTCCGCACAAGGAAACCGACGCCGTTTCCGACGAGGAAAAGAGCAAGGTGGAAATTCACATTGCCAAGCACAGAAACGGTTCGACCGGCAAGGTTCCGCTGCGCTGGAAGGGAAGTTTCGTATCTTTCGAGGATATCGACACCAATCCCGAAACAGAAGAGAGAGCGGGAAAAACTTCCGACAGGGGCAACTTTATTATGGGTGACGACGACGCTCCGCCCGCACCTGAAGAAGACGTTCGCACCAGGATGAATATCGGTTCGGGCAGTATGGAAGAAATTTTGAAAGTCGCCGAAAACGACGACGATATAATTTAGTTATAATCAAGGCGCAAAATTATGTGTGATTAACGAACAAACCGTTGAAATCGCCATGGATTTGCGCTTTTCGTTAGTATAAGGAAAAGAAAGGAGAAATTAAAATGAAAAGGATAGTCAGGACCTTTGCTGTCATTGCGTTTTGCTTTACCGTGGCGTCGTCGTTCGCATTGCTTTCGGCATGCAAGTGCCGGCACGAGTGGAGCAGCTGGACGGTATCGAAGCAAGCGGCTTGCGAAACCGAGGGCGAAAAAACTCGTTCGTGCTATAAGTGCGGCGAGGACGAAAAAGAAGTTCTGCCTGCGCTCGGACATGAAGAAGTAATAGATGAAGAGGTAGAGCCGACCTGCACCGAAGAGGGTAAAACCGAAGGCAAACACTGCGCTCGTTGCGGAAAAGCAATGGTTGAACAGAACTGCGTCCCTGCGCTCGGACATGAAGAGGTTATCGATGCGGAGGCAGTGGAAGCGACTTGTTTAACCGCCGGTAAAACAGCGAAAAAACATTGTTCGCGTTGCGGAGAAATACTTTCAAAACAAGAAGTTCTGCCTGCGCTCGGACATAAAAATAAAAACGGAATATGTTTAAACTGCAAACAAGATATTTCCACAAAGGGTCTGAAATATGAAGACGGAGAAAAGGAAAATACTCTTATCGTAGCGGGTATCGGCACTGCAACCGATAAAAACATTATAATTCCGGCGGTCTACGAAGGAAAGAAAGTTGTAGCAATAAAACAGCGGTGCTTCATTTGGAAAAATATAGTTGATGTCGAAATACCCGATAGCGTAACCAGCATAGGCTCCCAGGCGTTTCAGAATTGCGGGAATCTTAAAAGTATAGTTATTCCGGATAGCGTAACAGACTTAGGCTACGGAGCCTTTCATTCGTGCGGCAAACTTGAAAGCGTGACGATTCGGGGTCGGGTCAATATTATAGATGACAGAACGTTTGAAAGTTGCATAAGTCTTAAAAGTATTATTATTCCGGACGGTGTAACTCGTATAGGAGCGTGGGCGTTTTACTATTGTGAGAATCTGGTAAGCGTAACCATTCCGAACAGCGTAACGAAAATCGGAGTGGAAGCATTTAATCATTGCAGCGGAATTAAAGAGGTCAATTTCAAAGGCACAAAAACTCAGTGGGAGAAAATTTCCGACAACGGCTTAAACAGTTGCCTTATGAAAGCAAAAATAAATTATATTTCGTAAATCGTATATTATGTTTGCGATACGGAAAAACGAACGATATGTTGTGATACGGAAAAACGAACGACGAGAGATTGCCGTTCGTTTTTTTATAGTGAACTACTAAAATTTATTGATTTATAGGCCTAATCATACAGACCGGTGTCGAACGCCTGTTCCTGCATTGAAATGATGTAGACTTATGGGCTCCCGCCGCGTATAAAAAAATCACTGCCTGCTCGCACGCGAGGGGGGCTTTTTTATTGTATGAAATGTAGCGGCGCGGTAGTCGAAGAACAAATAAACGACGCGAAAAAAGCCATGAAACGCGGTGTCGAAATATGTCGATAAAAAATTTGCGACGTTTGTCCGCGAAGGCTAATGTTGACACGCAGTTGTCAGCAAAAAAGCGATATTATAGGCGTGTAATCAGGTTATCGCACAGCCCCGCGGTGCCGGTTAAATCTAATTATATGCGAGGTTAAACTGGGTAATATGGATGAAATGATTTTTGAGCTTTTACTGCTCGGAGACGGAGCCGAACGGAAAATCGCAAAGCTATCCTGTCGGCTTGAACGAATTGCCGAATATGCGTTTGGCGATACGTGGAGCCAGATTGACAGAATGCTGGATATTATCGATGAAAAACGTCGACTGGAGTCGGCGCTCGAAATACGAAACAAACTTATTAAAGGACTTACCGAAGAAGAATACGTTTTGCTGAACGCGAGGGCACACGGAGTTATGCCCGAAATAACGGAAAACGGGCGGGGTTATTCGGACAGGTCGCTGAGAAGAAAAACGCTCGAAGCACTTAAAACGGCAAAAAATATCTTATTCCTTTTCGGATACGACGACAAGGCTTTAAGCGAGAAGTACGGAGAGTTTTTGCAAGGCGCCGCGGCGTAGTTGAAATTTTGGTAAAGGAAGAAATGCGATACGTCGGTTTTGGGGAGAAATAAGCCGAAGTGATTGTTTTAGGCTTTCGGCGAGAGTAGTTTTCGCTCTCTCCGTCCTGTCTCTTATACACATCTCCGAGCCCACGAGACAGGCAGA
>ERZ1026780.2040-NODE-2040-length-12205-cov-4.397860_pt1 | contig 12205 bp, 11 predicted proteins | sample MGYA00380126_ERZ1026780 | MGnify/ENA primary metagenome ERZ1026780 (study PRJEB33269, sample SAMEA4719762) | human gut metagenome | biome: human-associated habitat; feature: organic feature; material: feces | place: Cameroon | collected 2013-10 ... | reverse complement strand
CCCCTCCCTGCCGCTGGAGGACATTGTCCGCGGGCTGGAGGCCGCCGTTCTGGCTGCGGCCCAAGCCCTCTGACCGCCGCAAAGGAAAAAGCTCACGCATCGGGCGCCGCCCTGCGTGAGCTTCTTTTTATTCCGCCGCCTGCCCCTCCTGCAGGCCGATCTGCTGCTGCAGCACCTGCAGAAAGCGCTCTGCCGCCCTGGAAAAGACCTGATATTTTTTCCGCACCAGATACAGGCCCATCTCCAGCGCCGGCTCCATGGGCCGGTAGCAGAGGTTGCTGTTGCCGCAGATGTTGATCAGGTTCTGGAAGCAGATGGCATAGCCCACCCCTTCGGAGACCAGCAGCGATGCGTTATACAGCAAATTGTAGGTGGCCGCGATGTGCAGCGCATCGTAATCGCATCGGAGCCAGGACGCCAGGCCCTCCCGGTCAAACTGGTGGCTGCGGGAGAGGATCAGCGGCTTATCCCGCAGGTCCTCCGGGCGGATCACTGCCTTTTGGGACAGCGGGCTGTCCTGCCGCAGCAAAACAGTCCAGCGGTCCCGGTGAGGCAGCCGGATCACATCGTATTTCTGGTCCAGCTCCCCCGGCTCGGTCATCACCGTAAAATCCAGCAGGCCCTTTTCCAGCCGGTCGCTGAGGTCCTGGGCGTTGCCGCTGAACAGCTGGTAACGGATCTGGGGACAGGTCCGCTGCAGCGCCCGGGCGGTCTGCGCGATGATGCGCATTCCCTCGCTCTCGCAGCAGCCGATGTAAATGTCGCCGGCGGGGATCTCCTCGTCCTTCCGCAGCTCACATTCCGTTTTTTCCACCAGCTCCACGATCTCCGAGGCCCGCTTGCGCAGCAAAAGGCCCTCCTCCGTCAGCGTGTCCTTTGCGCTGGCGCTGATCATCGCCACGGGCACGGCGCTGGTGCAGTATGCCCGGATCCCCGTGCTGCGGCACATCGCCCGGTTCTATATCTGGATCGTCCGCGGAACGCCGCTGCTGGTGCAGCTTTATGTGATCTTTTACGGCCTGCCCAAGCTGGGCGTCGTGCTGGAGCCGCTGCCTGCGGCCACCATCGTCTTCGCCCTGAACTCCGGCGCCTACGATGCGGAGACCATCCGCGCCGCGCTGGAATCGGTCTCCCGGGGGCAGCTGGAAGCGGGCGAATGCGTTGGCATGACCTATTTCCAGACCATCCGCCGCATCGTCCTGCCCCAGGCCATGCGGACGGCCTTCCCCTCTCTGGCCAATTCGCTGATCTCGCTGGTGAAGGATACCTCGCTGGCGGCCAACATCACCGTCACAGAGATGTTTATGGTGACCCAGCGCATCGTGGCCCGGACCTATGAGCCGCTGGCGCTTTATATCGAGGTGGGCCTGATCTACCTGCTGTTTTCCACGGTGCTCACCAAGCTGCAGCGGGTGGGAGAAAAGAAGCTCAACGCCTATCAGAAACAGGAGGACGCATGATGCTGGAGCTCCGTGATATCTACAAAGCCTTTGGCCGGACCGAGGTCCTCAAGGGCGTGAGCCTTTCCGTGGAGCAGGGGGATGTCGTTGCCATTCTGGGGCCAAGCGGCTCCGGCAAGACCACGCTGCTGCGGTGCATCAACTTTCTGGAGCGGGCCGACCGGGGGACCATGGTCTTCGACGGGGAGACGCTGCAGATGGATCGCGCCACCAAGCGGGAGATCGCCCAGCTCCGGCAGAAGACCGCCTTTGTCTTTCAGAACTATAATCTTTTTCTCAACAAGACCGCCCTGCAGAATGTGACGGAGGGCCTGATCGTGGCCCGGAAGGTCCCAAAGGCCCAGGCGGAGGAGCTGGGGATGCAGATGCTCTCCAAGGTGGGCATGGCGGACCGGAGCGGCTATTATCCCAGCCAGCTCTCCGGCGGCCAGCAGCAGCGGGTGGCCATTGCCCGGGCGCTTGCCACCCGGCCGGAGATCATCTTCTTCGACGAGCCCACCTCCGCACTGGATCCGGAGCTCACCGACGAAGTACTTTCCGTCATGCGGCAGCTGGCGGAGGAGGGCATGACCATGCTGGTGGTGACCCACGAGATGGGCTTTGCCCGCAATGTCTCCAACAAGGTCATTTTTATGGAAAACGGCGTTGTGGTGGAGGCGGCTCCCTCCCGGGAATTCTTCCAGGACCCCCGGGAAGAACGCACCCGGGCCTTTCTCCGGACCATCAACGGCGATTGACCGCATATAGTATCGTTTCAACTCTCAGAAAATCTTTGAAAAGGAGCGTTTTTATCATGAAAAAGAATCAGATCGCGGCGCTTTTGCTGTGCGCCGCCCTGCTTTGCTCTCTGCTGCTTGCCGCCTGCGGCAAGGGCAGCTCCGCCGACGATCAGCTCACCGGCGACCTGCTTTCCCGCATCCAGCAGAAGGGCGAGATCATCGTCGCCATGGAGGGCACCTGGGCCCCCTGGACCTATCACGACGAAGCCGACCAGCTGGTGGGCTATGATGTGGAGGTGGCAAAGGCCATCGCCGACAAGCTGGGCGTCAGCGTCACCTATGTGGAGGGCGAATGGGACGGTCTGCTGGCCGGTCTGGACGCGGGCCGCTACGACATCATGGTCAACGGCGTGGGCATCGAGCCGGGCCGGGAGGAAAAATATGATTTCTCCACCCCCTACGCTTACAACCGCACCGCCGTCATCGTCCGCGGCGACTATGACCTGATCCACTCCATGGAGGATCTGCAGGGCAAGACCACGGCCAACACCATCTCCAGCACCTACGCCAATCAGGCGGAGCAATACGGCGCCACGGTCACCGGCGTGGATGATCTGAACCAGACCATCGAGCTGCTGCTGGCCGGACGCATCGACGCCACCCTCAACGCCGAGGTGGTCTTTGCCGATTATCAAAAGGCCCATCCGGAGGCCAACATCAAGGTCGCGGCCTATTCCGATGAGGTGGAGCGGGTGGCGATCCCCGTCCGCAAGGGCGAGGACAGCGCTTCCCTGCTGGCGGCCATCAACGATGCGCTGGCCCAGATGGATGCCTACGGCACGCTGACGCAGCTCTCGGAAAAATACTTCTCCACCGACATCTCCAAGCCCCAGTGATGGGGATCCCCTGCAAAAAAGGCCCGGCAGGCACATCGCCTGCCGGGTCTGTTTGTTTTTCTGCGGTTATGCTTCCTCCCGGAAGCGGACGGCGGCCAGAACGGCGTGCTTCCCGTCGGGCCGCTTGACGGCCATGCGGCAAAGGCTGCCCTCCCTCTTCTGATACACGGTCAGCTGCTCCCCCTCATAGCAGGGCGCGGCATAATGCAGCTCCATGGAGGCGATGCTGCCGTCGGCCAGCGTTTTTGCGGGGAAACAGTCCAGCAGCGCCCGGACATACGCCACATTATTCATATGGCGGCCCACATCAATGTCGGTGGAGCGGACGGTATAGATCCCCGCCCGGTCCTCCGGCGCAAAATCGTCCCGGAAGCGGGTGGGCGCATCCGAGATCCCGGGCAGCTCCGCGAAGGGGAAGTCCATGGGAAAGCCCGTCTGCCCCATGGGCAGGATCCTGCCCGCCGGGCCAAGGACGGCCCACTGGGTCCGCCCCAGCGCCGCCAGCCGGTCGCCCTGATACAGGCTGTAGCTCCGATCGCAGCGCAGGTCCTTCTCGCCGCAGCGCTCCGGCCAGGTGACCGCCCGGACCTCCCGGGCCAGGGCCGGCCAGTGAAAAAAATCCACCCGGCAATGGACCGTCAGCCAAAACTGCCCTCTGGCCGCCATGGCCGCGCCGCCCACGCCGATGCGCTCCGCATGCTCCGCCGCCATGGCCTGAAACAGGCGGAAGGCCGCCAGCGGCGTCATCCGGGCGGAAGCGCCGCAATCGTCCGGCGCAAGAATAAAGCTCCGTTCGTAATAGCCCTTTTCTTCCATAAACTGCTCCTTCCCTACCTGCGCCAGCTTTTTCATTCCGCCAGACCGTATTTGGTCTTGATCCGATCCAGCTTTTCCAGCATGGGCTCCGCACCCAGCAGCAGGAAAACCGCTGTGGCTGCGGCCCGGACCAGATCCACCGGGATGCCCGTGATATAATAGCTCAGCAAAATGGGCCAGCTGAGCTTGCCCGCCCACATCAGGGCCGAAGCGGGATTCATGATGCCGCCATAGACCACCGTGGAGCAGAACACGCCAAACACGCAAAGGCTCAGCCTGCTTCGCCGCAAAACGCCCTTCCGATACAACACGCCGGCCAGCCAGCCCACGATGCCCATGGCAAACATCTGCCAGGGCGTCCATGGCCCCTGAGAAAAGAGCATATTGGAGACCAGCATGGTCATGGCCCCCACCAGAAAGCCTGTCTCCCCGCCAAAGGCCACGCCCGCCAGAATGGTCATGGCGACAACGGGCTTGAACTCAGGCAGCATGAAGAAGGCTGCGCGGCCAGCCACATTCATGGCCACCAGAACGGCAATGAGCACAAGCTCCCGGGCCTGGGGCCTGCGGCCCTCAAAGATCAGGAAAAAGGGCAGCATACATTCCAGCAGGATCAAAAGCGAAATGAAATAATACTTCCGCCCCTCCAGAAAATGCACGCCCACAAACAGCGTCAGCGGGATCAGCAGCAGGATCAGCACTGTGGCCACCGCGGTGCGCTTGCGCAGCCGGCGCTTTTCTACAGGCGTCTGCATCGGTGTTCCGGGGCGCTCTGCCTTTTGCCCCACGGAAAGAGCAAACACCAGAAGAGCCGCCGCCAGCGCAGCATAGCGCAGCAGTTGGTCGCCGGCCAGTGCCGTCATTCCCTCCGCGCCGATCAGCTTGGACAGGTCGGTGACACGGATGGCCTGGACGATCAGCGCCAGCGACGCGATACCGGAGACGGCGGCGAGCGCCTTCCGCCAGACCGGCAGGCTCCGGGTGGCCGCGGCCTCCTTTTCCGGCGCAGGCGGCAGACGGCGGTATTCCGGCAGGGCCGGCGTGTCCGGCGTTTTTCCGCCGCAGGCGACGATCACATCCTCCGGCGTCACCGCCCGGGGCAGCAGCTCCCGGGCCATGCGGTTGGCAGCCGTGGTATAGAAGCTGTTTCCGGAGAAAAACACCCGGGGCGGCCCCTCTGTGACGATATTGCCGTCAAAAAACAGGGCGCAGCGGTCTGCATATTTTGCACAAAACTCAATATCGTGGCTGACCATCAGGATGGCCACGCCGGAGCGCAGCAGCGTCTGCAGGATCTGTCCAAAGGACTGCTTGAACTCCGCATCCAGCCCCTTGGTAGGCTCATCCAGCAACAGGATATCCGGATCCCGCAGCAGCAGCTTGGCCAGCGCGGCTCGCTGCTGCTCCCCGCCGGAAAGATCATAGGGGTGGCGGTCCAGAAGCTCCGTCAGGCGGCACAGGGAGACCACCCGCTCCAGCGCCGCGTCCTTCCGCTCTGCCCGGGGCAGGACCTCCAGCAGGTCCTCCCGGACGGTGGGGCGGACAAACAGCGTCTGGGGATCCTGCGGCAGCATACCGACGGTTCCCCGGATCTCCAGCTCGCCCCGCCAGGGCCTTTTTAGCCCGGCCAGCAGCTTCAGGCTGGTGGTCTTTCCTGTGCCGTTGCCGCCCAGAAGCGCCAGCAGCTGTCCCCGGCACACCTCCAGCGAAAGGCCCTTCACCACATCCGGCTGATCCTTGTCATATTTGAACCAAAGCTCCCGGGCGGAGACCATGGCTTCCGTTTTCGGCGGGGACTTTTCCTCCGGAAGCGCCGTTAGCGAATGCGCCGCCGCATAATTCAGCAGCCAGCGCCGTCCGTCCCGCACGGAGACCGGGCAGGGCGCCCCGGAATCCACAGCGCTCCAGATCCGCATGGCGGCAGGCATAGCAAGAAACATGGCGCTGCCGGCGCTTTTTAACGCTGCGCCCACCCCCGCCGGGGTCCCCGCACAAAGCAGCGCGCCCTTTTCCAAAACGGCCACCCGGGAGGCAAAGCCAAAGGCCTCCTCCAGCCGATGCTCCGTCAGAATGACCGTGGTGCCCAGCTCCCGGTTGATCCGGGAGAGCGTCGCCAGAAAATCCGAAGCGGCGATGGGGTCCAGCTGGCTGGTGGGCTCGTCCAGAATAAGCACGCTGGGCTGCAGCGCCATAACGGCGGCCAGATTCAAAAGCTGCTTTTGGCCGCCGGAAAGCTCTGCCACGCTTTTATGGAACCAGGTCTGGATCCCGAAAAAGGATGCCATCTCCGCCACCCGGCGGCGGATGGTGGGCGTATCATAGCCCAGGCTCTCCAGCCCGAAGGCCAGCTCGTGCCAGACCTTATCCGTCACCAGCTGATTCTCCGGGCTTTGCTGGACGAAGCCGATGCGCTCCGCCTGCTCCCGCTGGGAAAGGCTGTCCAGCGGTCTGCCCTCCAGCAGCAGCTCGCCGGTCCGGCGTCCGTGGGGCGCCAGAACGGTCTTCAGCTGCCGCAGCAGCGTGCTTTTGCCGCAGCCGGAGGGGCCGCAGAGCACCAGAAACTCTCCCTGCTCCACTGTCAGCGAAAGGGAGCGGAGGGCTGGCTGGGCCTGCTCCGGATAGGAAAAGGTCAGGTCCCGGATCGTAAAGAGCTCCATTTGGCGTCCTCCTTCCAGTTCAGCATTACCGGCGTCAGGCAAAGGCAAAGATAGACCAGGGCGAAGCTCGCGGTCATGGGCGTCAGCGGGGCACACTTCACCGTGGGATAATAACGAAAATACATTCCGCCGGCCATCCAGCCGGCGAACAGATCAAAGCCGCAGAAGCCCAGCCAGGCCAGCGCGGCCCGATCCCGGCTGTCCAGCCGATAGATGGAAAAGGCCGTCCGCCCCGGCAGGCCATAGCCCCGGGCACGCATGGAATCCGCCGTCTCGATGGCGTTTTCCAGGCTCCAGGTGACCGTGATGGAAAAGACCCGCAGGGCGTTTTTCATCCGGCGGAGCAGGCTGCCGTTTTGTGTGTCCCGGCCAAGGCAGGCCTGGGCCTCGCCCACAGTGTGCAGCTGCGCCCGGAACCGGGGGATGAACCGCAGGGCCATGGAAAGCACCAGCGAAAGCGCCGGGATGATCCGGCCGAAGAGATAGACGAATTTATCCGAGGTCATCACCAGCTGATAGCTGGAAAACCACAGCACCACTGCCGCCAGCATGGCGGCCGCAGCCGCGCCGTAGAGGATGGATTCCAGCGTCAGCGGGTTGCCGCCGGGCAGATAGGTCAGGATGGTCGCGCCCTCATGATTGAAGGCCGGGTTCACCGCAGCGGCAAACAGCGCCATGGGCAGCAGCCCCGCCGCAGCAAAGCGCACGGCCTTCCTCCCCCGCAGCGAAATATCATAGGCCAGCGCCCCGGTCAGGGAGATCAGAAGATAGGCCGGGTGCATCAGGCACATGGAAAAGAGCAGGACCATGGCATAATATAGAAAATTGACCGCCGGGTGATAGCCCGAAAAGGCGTCTTGCTTTCTCATTCGTTTCCTTCTGCGGCATAACCGCCGCCCACATCATTGCCAAGCTCGCAGGTATAGACCCATTCCACCACATCGCCATCCTGCAGCTGATAGCGGCTGCAGCCATAGTTTGGGAACCAGCCATTGACCCGATACATCCAGCCGGAGCGCTGGCCCGCATCAAACTCATACAGGTTGGCGATGCCCTCGATATAAGCGGAATGATAGAGGGGCGTGTCGGAATATTCCATGTGGATCTTCTGCTGTCTGCAGGTCCGCTGGAGCACATCGAACACGCTCTCGCCCTCATAGAATATAACAGAAACCGGCTCCAAAATCCAGCCGTTTTCCGGGACCAGCTCGATTTTTTCCGGATCGCACAGTTCCAAATGGTCCAGAATGGAGGCGCAGGAGATGGAGATCGTGCAGGAATATCCGCCGTCTGCCCCGGGGCGCTCCCCGCCCCGGAAAAGGGCCGCAGCCAGCGCCGCCAGCGCCAGCAGCACCAGCGCCGCGGCGATCAGCTTTCCCTTATGCTTCTTCCAGAACATTTCTGATCAACTCCGTTGTTTTCCGTATTTTTCCCGCCATCTGCCGGAAAAGCAGCCGCATTTTGCAGAAAAAAGCCGCCATTTTCTACAAAATGGCGGACCTTCGTTCAGACAGCCTTCTCCCTTGGAAACGGCCGCGCGCGCAGAGCGCCGCCCCCGCTTTTAGACGCATGGGGCTTCGGGGCGAACGCCGGCCCTTCCCTGTTTTCGGGATGATTATACAGGATTTTCCGGGAGATTGCAAGCGGTTTGCGGAAATAACGAGAGTGCAAAAGCCCCGAAGCCAAGGGCTTCGGGGCGTGATGCTATCGTTATTCTAAAAATCACATACCGGTAATGTGATCAGCAAAGCTTACATTGAAAACGCTTTAGCCGGGGAGTTTTACAATGTAGTCTCTGCCCACGGTCTCCTTTGTCATTTCAGTGTCGGTCTTGCCCTCCCAGGTGTTGCTCTCAAAGTTAATCGTATAATTCATGTCTTTGGCTCCCAGTACCTCTCCTGCTCTTTTGGCACCATTCGTAACGGTGTTGCCCTTAATGGTCACCACCACTGCTCCATTCGCTGCCGCCGCAGTGAAGCGCATGGCACGGTCATAAGTGTCATCAATTGTATTGTTCTCAATAGAAACATTTCCGTGCATTTTGCCGATTTGAATGGCATTATAGCCAACATTGGTAAAGGTACAATCAATGATGCTCACTCCGTCGTTCTCATGAATATAGACAGTGGGCTTTCCTCCTCTATCTGTCGTGTCTTTAAAAGTGCAGTTCTTAACGGTCAAATCAGACGCATACGCACCGTCGCCGGCACTTTCGAGCCGTGTCCCCGTAAACATGCAATTCTCAACCGTGACACCGTTGTTCACGCAATCGATGGTCAGACCCTTATCCCCCGTAAAGCTGATATTCTGGAATGTCCAGCCGTTAACAGGCTTGCAGTCTTTTCCAAACCACAGGCCAATGGATGTACCTTCCATGCCGACCAGCTTGATGTTCTTGACGCTGGTGTTCTTGAAATAGTGAATCATCTCAATCGTGCCAAAATCACCGGCCGCCAAATAAATGGTTTCGCCATCCGTTGCACTATTCAGTGCCGAGAGGAACTCTGCCTGATTGGTGACCTGCGGATTTTGTGCATCAGCATCATATTGATTGCTGAAACTATCATGCTCGACCGTATCCTGTGTGGCAAATACTGTGATGGTTACTCCATCAAGCACCAATCCCTGGTATTCGTTTCCAGCTGTGGTTTTCATCTTACCTTGCAGCTTATAGATACCGCTTACAGCATCTACTCCGTTCAAATTACCTGTAAATTTATCCAACGAAACGGACGCACCGTTCTCATCAACAATAGAGAATTCGATCACATCCAGCAACTCGTGACCGTGTATTTCTTTCTCAACGGTGTGACTCTTGTTGATCTGCACCTTCCATTTCAGCGCCAGATTGCCCTTGCTCTGAATACGGAAGCCTTCGGTCTGATAGACACAACCCGGTTCCCAAAGGATACTTTCATTTTCCGCGCCTTCCGCCTTAACGAAGTTCAATTTGCTGCCCTCTCCGGTCAGGCTGGGATACTTTCCCGTAGCATCATCCTTATCTGCCGCTACGATATCCACTTTTAAGGTACCCGCCACGATCTTATTCACCCCCGTAGATGCCGTATCGGTGAACCACGCGAAGGTGGAGCCGACCAGCATTGCAAAGCAGATGAGCAGAGAGGTAAAACTCATGAGCAATGCGCTTTTTTTGCTTTTCAGTTTCATAGTTTTCGCTCCTTTTATGTATTTTATGAGATCGGCCGAAGCCGTTCACATCAAACTGCTTTTCTGCGCTCGTTCCGTGGGAGCGCAGAAAAGGCCATGGCCTTTTGATAGAAAGCGTTGTTATTTTGCGTTACGGCGTGGGCTTTTGCTTTGCTTCGTTGAAGGCTTTATCCAGATCCTCTTCCGGGATGCCCTCATCCTGCACGGCGATCACCTTGACCACCAGGCCCCCGACGGACAGGTTCTGATATTCGTTGCCGGCTTCCTTCTTCATATGAATATAGATCCGCACAGGGCCATCCATTTTGCCTGCAGCAAGCGTTCGGGTCTCAGAATCTAACAGAAAGGGGAGCGCGGGGCTGCCATCGCCCATGGTAGCGGTGATGGTCATGGAATCCAGCAGCTCCTTCTGTCCCGTCGCGCCGGTGGTATCCAGCTTCAGCCGGTATTTCAGCGCCACATCGCCGCTGTTTTTGATATAAAATTCCTTTAGCTGGAAGGTGGCGCCCGGCTCAAAGAGATATGCACCGGCCTGATATTCTCCGCCGTCCGGCTTGACAAACTGGAGCGTTGTAGCGCCAACGATCTGGCCATCGTTCTCCTCCACGATGTCCACATCCAGATTGCCAAAGGTATAGGTGTTGATGACGACTTCGGTATCCTGGAACCAGGCCATGGTGCTGCCCAGCATCAGCATGACCGTGATGATCGTCAGCAGCGCTCCGCCAAAAAGCGCGCTCTTGATCTTACGACTTGCCCGCAATTTGCATCCTCACCTTTCCTTTTATCTTTCCTGCCGCGCCAGTCGGTCCGAGCGGTAGATATTGGAAGCCGCGGAATCCGGCCGTTCCAGCTTTTCCCATTCGATGTTGGGCGTCAGCTGCGTCCAGTATTCGGGATCCACATAGAGCCGCGGCGTTCCCTTGCGCTCATACATATGGTAGTTTGTGGCCTCCTGCACATCCAGATAGAACCACCGGCTCTTGTCCATGTTGTCCGGCCACTGGACCATGCCCTCCAGCAGAGAATCCTCCTCCGGATAGCGGTTCAGCAGACGGTTGCAGATGGCCATGACCTCGGCGCGGGTGATGGGGTTCTCCGGGCCGAAGGTGCCGTCGGGATAGCCATTGATGATGCCAAGGCTGACGGCGTTGTCGATATAAGGCTCCGCCCAGTGTCCGTGGACATCGGGGAAGTCATTTTTCACTACGGTTTTCGCCGTCAGGATCCGGGAGACGATGGTCACAAACTCGGCGCGGGTGATGGGCCGATCCGGCTCAAACACATTGCCGGGACAGCCCTCCACGATGCCCGCCCGGGTCATGGTGGAGATGGCGTTGTTATACCACATGGTCAGCGCCACATCGTAATAGGGGTTGGACATGGTCCAATAGCGCTCGCGGCTGGCGTCGGTCATCAGGCGGAAGAAGATGGTGGTGGCTTCCGCCCGGGTGATGGTGTCTTCCGGATGGACCAGACCGTCGTCCCGGCCAATGACATAGTTGATATGTTCGGAGACCAGCTCCAGATTCCAGGTGCCGCGATCGTCATCGTCGCCGCCGGGGGTGGGGCCGACAGGATCCGGCATATAGGGGATGATCTCCGCGATGAAGACCCAATCCACCGTGGCGGTCTTGCCGGCATATTCATTTCCGGCGGTGAGCTCCAGGGCGAAGGTCACATCGATCTCCCGCTCCCGGGAGCTGCCGGTATAAGCGCCCAGATAGACCATATTGGTGTCGGTGCTGGTGATGGCGGTGTCCTTACGGCCGCGGATAAAGTCCTTGGCCAGGTCCAGAATATTGCGCTTTGCGCCGCCGACCTCGCCGAAGCGGGCGGTCAGCTTGACCTCGTCGCCGCTTTCATTGATCAGCTTATCATAATCATCGTTGGGGTTTTCCGAGCGGAGATACATTTTGACCACATCCCGGCCGGCATTGATGACCTTGACGCGGATGGTCTGGTCAAAGCTGTCGCCGGGCATGGCGTTTTTGATGGTGGGGAACAGATCGGGGTATTGCTCGGCTGTGCCGTCGCCGTCTTCGTCGCCATAGGTATACTGAATGCAGTTTTGGAAGGTGAAGGTCTTGGCCTTGGCGTCAAAAACAACGGTAGGGACGGGATCTGCCGCCCAGGTGACGGCGGCAATCCCCAGCGCCAGAATACAAACCAGCGCGGCCACAATGGCGATTTTTTTCTTTGTCATACGGTGCCCTCCGCTTCCGCAGGCCAGCTATCGGGAGACATGGTCTCGTTGTTCTTATACTGCGTCGCCTCGGCGGTGATCACCATTTTGGCCTGGCTGCCGGCATAAGCGTTGCCGATGCCGGGGGCAAAAAGGACCTGATCGAACATCGCCGCCGTATTGCCGCTTTCCAGCGGCTCCCGGTAATAATAATAGCCGTTTTTATATTCCCAAAGGGCTTCGTCGATATTGGGGACGATGAGCCGGGCGGGGTCCTGTCTCTTATACACATCTGACGCTGCCG
>ERZ1026780.2033-NODE-2033-length-12229-cov-5.924347_pt1 | contig 12229 bp, 5 predicted proteins | sample MGYA00380126_ERZ1026780 | MGnify/ENA primary metagenome ERZ1026780 (study PRJEB33269, sample SAMEA4719762) | human gut metagenome | biome: human-associated habitat; feature: organic feature; material: feces | place: Cameroon | collected 2013-10 ... | reverse complement strand
GCTTGGGAACGAGTGGATGCGACTACACTGGTCGCATTGAGTTTGACAAGAAACCCGCGAGAGACGCCGGGCTCCGGGGCGGCGGCAGACGCATCCTCCATCTGGTATAATGTTGACGGCAGCAGCGAACAACCGTCAACGGCGGAACAATCGGGCTGGCGACCGTAAGCTGAAGCTACAGGACGCGAAGGAGACGAAAAGATGACGACACACTACACGCTCGACGGGAAGAAGATTTCCCTCCTCGGCTACGGGGCGATGCGCCTGCCGACGACGGACGGCAAGCACGCGGTGCCGTGGCAGAAGGAAGGCTATTCCGACAAGGCCATCGACCAGGAACTTCTCAACCGCCAGGTCAAGATGCTCCTCGACGGCGGCGTGACCTACTTCGACACCTCGCCCGCCTACTGCCGCGGCGAGTCGGAGGCCGCGCTCGGCAAGGCCCTGAAGGCGAGCGGCTACGCCCGCAAGGACTACGTCGTCGCGACGAAGCTCTCCAACCTCGCGCCCCAGCAGTATCCGCTCGCGGCCTGCAAGAAGATGTTCGAGGACTCGCTCAAGTTCCTCCAGACGGACTACATCGACAACTACCTCCTCCACTCCATTGGCAACGGCGGCTTCAAGACGTTCTCCAGGCGCTACCTCGAAAACGGCGCCCTGGACTGGTGCGCCGAGCTGCGCGCGAAGGGCCGCATCCGCCGCCTCGGCTTCTCCTACCACGGCGACCCCAAGGCGTTCGAGTGGTGCATCGAGCGCCACGGCACGTACAAGTGGGACTTCGTGCAAATCCAGATGAACTACGTCGACTGGCGCCACGCGAAGGAGGTGAACGCGCGCAACCTCGACGCCAAGTACCTCTACGAGACGCTCGCGAAGCTCGACATCCCCGTCGTCATCATGGAGCCGCTGCTCGGCGGACGCCTCGCGCGCTACAACTACGCGCTCGCGCAGGAACTCACCCCTCTCGACCCGGAGGCGACGCTCGCACAGTGGGCGTTCCGCTTCTGCGGCACCCATCCGAAGGTGATGACCGTCCTCTCCGGCATGACACGCACCGAGCACATCGAGGAGAACCTCGTCACCTTCTCGCCGCTCAAGCCCTGCAGCGAGAAGGAGTTCGCCGCCCTTGAGCGCGCGGCGCAGCGGATGCTCGCGCTCAACACGATCCCGTGCAACAGCTGCAACTACTGCATGCCGTGTCCGTACGGGCTGGACATCGTCTCGCTCCTCCAGTTCCGCAACAGCGTCCTCACGGCGAAGACGATGCCGTCCGCGAAGGAGGTGCTGAAAGCCTACGCGAAGGCCGTGCCGGAGGAGCTGCGCCGCGCCGACCACTGCACGGGGTGCGGACGCTGCACGCCGCATTGCCCGCAGATGATCGACATCCCGCGCGAGATCGCCGTGATCGACGAGTGGATCGACGCGCTCAAGGACCAGGAGGTCGTGAAGAGATGGACGTTTTAACGCAAAGAGCGCAGAGGGGAACGCAAAGAGCGCGCATTGGAACCAAGGAGATGAACTCATGAAAGCACACGTCAAGTCAAAGCTCAGAACGGCTGCGCTGCGCCTGCTGGCGCTTGTGTCGCTCGCCGCCGTCTGCGGCGCGTTCTACGGGCTGCCGACGGCGAAGGCCCTGCGCATCCAGCCAACGCCGACGTTCCTCTTCCTCGCCGTCCTCATGCTGGCGCCGCTCGTCGGACGCTTCTTCTGCGCGTGGCTCTGTCCGCTCGGCGTGCTGCAGAGCGTCGTCCACTTCCTCACGCATCCAAGATCGCACGTCCGCCGCGTCTGCACGCGCCTCCCCGAGACGCGCGTCCAGCGGATCGTCCGCTGGAGCGTCTTCGCGCTTGCGGCGGGACTCGTCGCGGCGGGGTTCGGCGCGCTCGGCTGGGCCCTCACGCCCTATTCGATCGTCGGCAAGGCCCTGATCGGCTTTGCGCCGGGACTCGTCCTCGCGGGCATCGTGCTGGTCCTCGCGGCCGTCGGTTCGGGACGCGCCTGGTGCAACTGGGTCTGTCCGATGGGGACGCTCTTCAACCTGCTCGCGCAGAAGGCGCGGTATCCGCACACGATTGACGTGAAGGAGGGGTGCGGCGCCTGCCGCAGGTGCTTCGCCGCGCCACCACACGCCAAGGCGAAGGCCGGCGACGCGGCGGGCGGCGTGACGCGGCGCGAGCTCATGTCGGGCATCGGCCTCCTCGCGGCGGCGGAGGTCGTGGAGAAGACGACGGACGGCGGGTTCGCGCCCGTGTCCCTGCCGGGCGTCCCCGCGCGTCCCGCCGAGGTCCTGCCGCCCGGCGCGGTGGACCGCGCGCTCTTCAACCGGCTGTGCGTCGGCTGCGGCGCGTGCATCGCGGCGTGCCCCGAGAAGTGCCTCGTCCCCTCGACGTCGCTCAAGACGTTCGGCCAGCCGAAGATGGACTTCCGGCGGAGCCACTGCCGCCTCGCCTGCCCGCAGAAGTGCGCGGCAGCGTGCCCGGCGGGCGCGCTCCGGCTTCTCGACCACGTTGCGCGGCGCGACCTCCACATGGGCCACGCGATCTGGAAGAAGGACCGCTGCCTGCGCACGACGGAGGACGTCCCCTGCACGGCGTGCCAGCGCAAGTGCCCCGTCAAGGCAATCGTTCTCGTCAAGGGCGTGCCGGTCGTCGACAAGGGCACATGCATCGGCTGCGGCGCGTGCGAACACGTCTGCCCCGTGCGGCCGATGCCCGCGATCTTCGTGAAGGGCTTCGAGCGCCAACGCATCGTCCGCCCCTTCAACGAGGGCGACCTCATCGCGGAGATGAAGGACCTCCTCACGCGCGGCGAGGCGGCGTCCGTCGCCGCCGTGGACGGCGTGATCGTCGCCCGCGAGCAGGGGCGCGGCGTCCAGCCGCTCCTGAAGCTCCTCGATGCGGGAAAGCTCCGCCGCGCGCTCGTCGTGGACAAGGTGATCGGCCGCGCCGCCGCCGCGATCTGCCTCGTCGGGCGCGTGCGCAAGGTCCACGCCCTCGTGATGGGCGAGGACGCCGCCGCGCTCCTGCACGCGCACGGCGTCCTCGCGACGGCGGACCGGACGGTGCCGCGCATCCTCAACCGCGACCAGTCCGCGTCGTGTCCGCTGGAGGCCCGCGTCGAGAAACTGGAGGACCCCGCCCAGATGGTCGAGGCCCTGCGCGCCTTCAGGCCCGCCGGCAACGGCAAGTAGACGCCCCGTCCGTCCCCCGGTCGCGACAAGCGCGACCCTCCCGCAGAGTAGCCCGCAGTCAGTACCCGTAGAGTCACAGTCGGGGATCCGCAACGGGAGGGTCGCGCTTGTCGCGACCGGGTTCCGCAGGGTTGCCCGCAATCAGCGGAAGAGGAGGACCGTGCCGTGCGCGACGTTCCAGGCGAGCGTCCGCCCGTCGTCCGAGAGCGCAAGGCCGTTCGGCGCGCGGATGCCCTCCGCGCCGACGAGGTCGAACGTCACGTTCTCCAGCCCCTCCGGCGCCGTGTCGAACGCCCACACCGGCACGCGGCGCGGCGTCTTCTTCGCGGCCTCGGCCGCAACGTCCACCACGACGCGCGCGCCCGGCAGGAAGACGAGCCGCGTCGCCGGGTCGATCGTGCCGCAGCGCCGCGCCGCGTCCACCGTGAAGCGGATCTCCGACGCGGCCTGGCCGACGGTGTTCGAGACGACGAGGGACGCGGCCGCGACAACGCCCGTCCCCGAAAGCGCAACGACGCCCGTGCCGTCGCGCCCGAGGATGAGGTTCTTCGCCGTCGTAAACGAGCCGCCGGAGACGGTGAGCACGCCCCGCGCGTCGTGGTACTGCTGGAGGACGTCGCCGTTCGCATGCCAGCGGAAGAGGTCGTTCGTCGTCGCGCCGCCGAGGTAGACGTTGTGCCCCGTCGTGAACGCGCCCGCCGTCAGCGTGTAGCGCCCGTGGCCGCCGAACGCGCCGATCACCACCTCGCCGCGCGTGTTCACGTTCTCCAGCGCGGGATTGTCCACGATCGAGACGCGCCCGCCGTCGTGGAAGACGTCGCCGTCCGCGTTCGGCCCCTCCGCGACGAGGAAGTTGCTCCGCTCCTGCGTGAACGTGCCCGCCACGCGCAGCTCGCCGTGGACGAACGACGTGCCGCGCGCGCCCGTGAGCGCGGCGGCGTTGCCCACCGCGACGCCACAGAAGCCATCTTTAATCGGCTGCCCGCAGTAGGCCGTCAGGGAGGCACCCTGCGCGATCTCCACGCGGCCCGTCGCGAAGAGCGTCGAGGAGGTCCGCTGGTCGTTCCCCGGCGTGCCGATGTGGAGGAGGTCCCACGTCCCCGTCTTGACGTGGCCGCGCCGGACGAGGTATTCGCCGACGCCCGTCCCCCGCCCGATGTAGTTCAGGCACCCGAGCCCGGAGAAGACGCCCTCCCAGGCCGTGTCGAGGAGAACGGTCGCGCGCCCGCCGTTGCCGCCGAGGGCAAACTCCCACAGATTCGGCAGGTCCGGCCGCGCCCGGTCCCGAAAGACGACGTCCACCGCCTCGCCCGCGCGGGTCGGCGTGAAGGCGTAGTAGAAGACGGTCTTGGAGGTCTCGCGCTCCATCTGGAACGCCGCGTCGTCCGAGAACGTCAGCGCGCCCGTCCCGAACGTGAAGTACGTGTTCAGGTTGTGTTCCGCGCCGTCCGTCCGGGCGGATTCGTCCATGCCGCGCGTGATGAAGGCCGAGGCGCCGCGCACCGCGATCTCGCCGCCGTCGAGGGTCACCGACGACCGGCTGGTGATGCTGCCCTTGGCGTTGCCCTGATCCCACAGGCGGAAGACGGCATCGACGACGTCGAGCCGCCCGCCCGCGCCGATGCGCAGCACGGAATGCTGCGTCGTGTGGCCCGTGACCGCCAGCGTCGCGTTCGTGACGCGCAGCGTGGCCGTCCCCGCGCCGATGTTGTTGACGACGAGGTTCGTGACCGCCGTCGTCACCGCCACCGTCTCGCCGGCGACGACGACCGTGTAGTCGCCGCCGACCGCGTCGATGTACGTCGTGCGGGACGAATCGGGCAACGCCCCTCCAACCCAGTTCTCCGCGTCGTTCCAGCGGCCCGAGACGGACGTCTTCCACACGGTGTCGCCGTCCGTCACCATCTGGAGCGCACCGTCGTCGTCGAGCCGGGCGGGGTGGCCGTTGAGCGTGACGTGCGCAAGCGGCGCGCCTGCCGCGCCGTTCGGGAAGCGGACGGACGCCGTCGCGTCCATCAGCTGGACGTCGAGCGTCTTGCCGTCCGCCACCGAGAGCGCATCCACCGTCAGCGTCTGCCCTTCCGCCACGCGGATGCGCGTCGTGCCCGCAGCCGCCGTCAGCGAGGCGAGGCGCAGGGACGAGGCGAACGCGAGCGTGCCACCCGAGACGGAGACGGCGCCCGAGAAGCCACCCTGCGGCGCAAAGGTCCAGAAGCCCGTCCCCTCCTTGGCGAGCGCGATGCCCGCGTCGAGCGTCCCGGTAAACGTGGCCGGCGCCGCCGAGGACGCCCCCTTCAGGACCAGCGAGCCCGCCGCCATGCCCGGCGCGAGCTTGACGGCGCCCGCCATCGTGAGCGGGCCCGTCCCCGCCTGCTCAAGGGCGACCTGGCCCGCCACGCCGGCATAGTTGTTCGTGAGCGTGACCGTGCGGTCGGTCGTTTCGCCCGCGCCCGTGTAGCGGAGCGTCGCGTTGCTGAAGAGGAAGTCGACGTCGCCGAGCCGGCCGGCCGTTCCGCGCATCCCCAGGCAGTCCGCGACGAGCGTGACCGCCGCCCCCTGGACGACCTCCACACGGCCCTTAAGCCGGCTTTCGCCCGCGAACACGACGGTGCAGCTTCCCCAGTTGAAGAAGAGCCGCGTCAGATAGTCGGCAGGCGGCTGCTGGTTGTAGAGAAAGACCGTCTCGACGGGGCAGAGGAACGTCAGCGCGGCGGAGAAATTGCACTCGCAGCAGAAGAACGCCGTGCCGCCCCGCGTGCCTACGGCGAAGCGGAACGGCCCCGCGCCGGAGACGACCGCATTGCGATTGCCACTGAGGAAGTTGTAGGCGCTGTAGGGCTCGATCGTCCCCCTCTCCGTGATCTCGATGCGCTGCGGCGACGAGACGCCGGGCAGGGACGGAATCGAGACCCAGCGAATCCGCGTGCGCGCGTCAACCGTCACAAGCCCCGTCGACGCGAAGACCGCCGCCATGCCGGCGGCGGCGCCAGGAACGTGCTCGCCCGCGAGGCGGATCGGCCCGGCGCCCTCGAAGCGGGCCCCCGGCTCACCGCCGCTCCCGTGGTTCGCGGCCCGCGTGCCGTAGCCCCATTTCCCGAGGACGAATTCGTCCACCGCGTTGTTGCGCACGGTCATCGTCTCGCCGCCATAGTTCGTCGTCATCAGCTCCACGCCGAGACGCAGGCGGGCCTGAATCGCGGCCGCCGGGGTCACCGCCGTCTCGGCGGCGGAGAAGACGCCGAAGGGCTCGATCGGCACGTACTGCTTCTCCGCCGTCCCGTAGACGTAGCGGTGCGTGCCCTCGGTCAGGATCTGGAGAATCGAGTAGACGCCGTCGAAGTCGATGGTCGTCGCGGCCTTCCCCTTAAGCGCGTCGCCGAACACCGCCGTGTCGCCCGCCGCGCCCATGCGCCCGGCGGACGTCTCGTACCGGCCCGGCACCTTGCCCTCCGCCCAGTTGTTCGCGTTCGTCCAGAAGCCGTCCTCGGCTCCCGTCCAGTGGTAGGTCCCGGCGGCCAGCGGCCGCGCCGCCGCGAGGCCGACGGCAAACGCCAGGCACCATGCGATTCGTTTCATTCCCTCTTCTCCGTTTTACGACAATGTGCGATACGATGGACACCGTGACGATGGGCACCGTGAACGAACCTTTTCCAAGGTTCGGTATAAGTATACACCTCACCCCCCCCCCTGTCAATTGTTCGTTTTAAGTTCAAGTTCTTTTTCGTAGGAGAGGGTCGAAAAGGGGCTCCTCTCCCCTGTCTCTCCCACAGAACACACAGAACGGCCTATGGCCGGCACAGAACACACAGAAAATCGCGGGGTGGTCGCGGGCCTTGAAGTTCAATGTATTCTGTGTGCCGCGAAGCGGCTTCAGTGTGTTCTGTGGTAAGACGGACGCGACAAGCGCGTCCCTCCCGTTTCGTACTCCCACGCGACCGCAAGCTCGGCGCGACGGTCTTTTCGGCCGACGCCCCGCTCCCGTTTCGTACTCCCGCGCGACCGCAAGGGCTACAGGAACCGGCCGGTCAGGCTCTCCGGGCAGCGCTTGACCACCTCGGGCGGGCCTTCGCAGACGAGGTGGCCGCCGGCGCCGCCGCCGCCGGGGCCGAGGTCGATGATCCAGTCCGCGCACCGCATCACGTCCACGTTGTGTTCGATCACGACGACCGTGTTCCCGCCCTCGCGCAGCTTCAGGAGAAGGCGCATGAGCTTCGCGACGTCGTCGAAGTGGAGGCCCGTCGTCGGCTCGTCGAGCAGGTAGAGCGTGCGCCCCGTCGAGCGGCGCGAAAGCTCGGTGGCGAGCTTGATGCGCTGCGCCTCGCCGCCGGAGAGCGTCGTCGCCGACTGTCCGAGGCCGATGTAGCCGAGGCCCACGTCCACGAGCGTCTTCAGCTTCGCCGCGAGGTGCGGCACCTTCGCGAAGAACGCGGAGGCCTCCGCCACGGTCATGTCGAGGACGTCGGAAATCGTCTTGCCGTTGTACTTGACCTCCAGCGTCTCCTTGTTGAAGCGCCGTCCGCCGCACTGCTCGCACGTCACGTAGACGTCCGGGAGGAAGCTCATCTCCAGCTTCCGCACGCCGTCGCCGCCGCACGTCTCGCACCGCCCGCCCTTCACGTTGAAGCTGAAGCGGCCCGGACCGTACCCGCGCGCCTTCGCCCCCTCGGTCTTCGCGAACAGCTCGCGGATCTCCGAGAAGAACCCCACGTAGGTCGCCGGGTTCGAGCGCGGCGTGCGCCCGATGGGGCTCTGGTCGATCTCGATCACCTTGTCGATGTTCTCCACGCCCGTCAGCTTCCGGAACTTCCCCGGCACGGCCTTCGCCTGGTAGAAGCGCCGCATCAGCTCGCGCTTGAGCGTTTCGTCGATGAGCGTCGACTTGCCGCTGCCGCTCACGCCCGTCACCACGGTGAACGCCCCGAGCGGAATCCGCACCGTGATGTTCTTGAGGTTGTGTTCCGTGCAGCCGGAGAGGGTGAGGAAGCGCGTCTTGGAGGATGGGGGATGGGGGGATGGGGACTGGGCGATCGTCTTGCGTCCGGTCAGGTAGTCGGCGGTGAGCGTCTTCGCCTTCAGGAGGCCGGCGTAGTCGCCTTGGTACATCACGCGGCCGCCCTCGCGTCCGGCGCCGGGCCCAAGGTCGACGATGTAGTCTGCCGTGCGCATCATCTCGCCGTCGTGTTCCACGATGACGACGGTGTTACCCCGGTCGCGCAGTTCGTGGAGCATCGCGATCAGCTTCTTGTTGTCGCGCGGGTGGAGGCCGATGGTCGGCTCGTCGAGGACGTAGAGGACGCCGACGAGGCCGCTGCCGATCTGCGAGGCGAGGCGGATGCGCTGCATCTCGCCGCCGGAGAGCGACGCGCTCGCACGGTCGAGCGTGAGGTAGTCGAGCCCCACGTCGTTCAGGAAGCCGAGCCGTTTGACGATTTCCTTCAAGACCTCCTTGACCGGCGCAAGGTCGCTGGAGGCGGGCGGCGTCCCTGCGGCCTGGTCCAAGAGCTGCCGGAAGAACGCCAGCGCGTCCTTCACGGGCATGGCCATCACCTCCACGATCGTCTTGTCCGCGACGGTGGCGGCGCGGGACTCGGGGCGCAGACGCGAGCCGTGGCAGTCCGGGCACGTCCGGTCGCTCTGGTACGCCTCGAACTTCGCGCGCCTCTCGTCGCTCTCCGCGTTCTCCATCATCCGCTTCACCGAGTCGAGCACGCCCGCGAAGGGCTTGTCCTCCTTGCGCCACGGCAGCACGAGGTCGTCGTCGAACCCGTGCATGAGCTTGTGGCGGAAGTCGGCCGGCAGCTTCTCGTAGGGCGTCTCCAGACTCACCTTGTACTGCTTGGCGATGCGCGCGAGGATTTCGTTGTAATACATGATCGCCATGTGCCCGGCGCGCCGCCAGGGGTGGATGCATTCGCGCAGGGGGAGCGTCTTGTCGGGGACGACGAGGTCCTCGTCGAAGAAGTAGATGGAGCCGAGCCCGCCGCACGTCGGGCACGCGCCGAACGGCGAGTTGAACGAGAACGCGCGCGGCTTCAGTTCGTCGAAGGAGAGGCCGCAGTCCGGGCAGGCGTTCTTCTCGGAGAAGACGAGCGGGGACGGCTGGCCCGCCACAGGATCCAGCACTTCCACGGAGATGAGGCCCTTGCCGGTCTTGAGGCCGAGTTCGACGGAATCGGTGAGGCGCGTCACGAACTGCGTGAACGCCGTGTCGCCGCCCTCGCCCTTCTCCGCCTTTCCGACGCTCTTCAGGCGGTCCACCACCACGTCGATGGTGTGGGCCTTCTTCTTGTCGAGGGCGGGGACTTCCTCGACGGGGTAGGTCGCGCCGTCCACGCGCACGCGCGCGAACCCGGCGCGCGTGATGTCCGCCAGCGTCTCCTCGTGGCGGCCCTTGCGCCCCTGCACGACGGGTGCGTAGAGGATGAACTTCGTGCCGGCGGGCAGCTTCAGGAGCGCCTCGACGATCTGCTCGGCGCTCTGCCGCCGCACGGGACGCCCGCACTTCGGACAGTGCGCCACGGCGACCGACCCGTAGAGGAGGCGCAGGTAGTCGTGGATCTCCGTGACGGTCGCGACGATGGAGCGCGGGTTGCCGCCCGTCGTGCGCTGCTCGATCGCGATGGCGGGGGACAGCCCCTCGATGCGCTCGACGTCCGGCTTCTGCATCTGGTCGAGAAACTGGCGGGCGTAGGCGGAGAGGGATTCGACGTACCGCCGCTGGCCCTCGGCATAGAGCGTGTCAAAGGCGAGAGAGGACTTCCCGCTGCCCGAAAGCCCCGTCACGACCGTAAGCGAATTGCGCGGAATCCGCACGTCCACGTTCCGCAGGTTGTGGACCTTGGCCCCTTCGATGATGATGTCTGTCATGGAAGGGGGTATTGTAGCACAATGTGCTATAATACGCCGCATGAGAAAGCACCTGCTCCCCGTTCTCCTGCTGGTCGCCGCCGTCTGGTTCCTCTACTCCCAGACGGGCCGCTTCGAGTTCCTGCGCCTCGACGACCACGACTACACCTTCCGCTGCGCCTTCGTGAAGGACGGCCTCTCGGCGGCGAACGTGAAGGAGGCGTTCGCAAACCCGCGCCACGCCGCCATCTGGATGCCCGCCACCTACATCTCCTACATGGCCGACATCACCCTGTTCGGCCCCGGCATGGGCCCGCACCACCTCGTCAACGTCGCACTCCACACGCTCAACGCCCTCCTCCTCTACGCCCTCCTCCTCGCCCTCCTGCCGCGAACGGCGGACGCGCCGGGAGGGACGCGCGCCGTCGCGTCCGCCGCCCTCGCCCTCCTCGCCACGGCCTTCTGGGCGCTCCACCCCCAGCGCGTCGAGGCCGTCGCCTGGATCGCCGGCCGCAAAGAACTCCTCTGCGCCCTCTTCACGCTCCTCGGCCTCCACTGCTGGTTGCGCCCCGGCCGCCGCTGGACGCTCGCCGCCACCCTCTGCTGCGCGCTTGCGTGCATGAGCAAGCCCACGGCCATGTGCTTCCCCTTCCTCGCGTTTGCCGTCGCCTGCCTCAACGACACAACCCTCACAACCGACAACGCGCCCCCGAAGACGCGCCCCCTCACCGCCTATCTCCCCCTCCTCGCCCTCGCCGTCGCCACGGGTGCCCTCGCCGTCTATTCGCAGACCCATCCGGAGGGGCGTCCCGAACTCGCCCTCTTCACGGCCTCGCTTCCCTGGCGCCTCCTCAACGCCGCCGTCTCGACGGGCCTCTACCTCTTCCAGGCCCTCGTCCCCGTCGGCCTCCACCTCGACTACCGCGCAACGCCCGGCCACTTCCCCCTCGACGGCCTCCTCGGCTTCGCCACCCTCGCCGCCGTCGCCCTGGTCTTCGGCTTCATTCTGTACCGGGCATGGAAAAAAGGACGACAAGCAGACGACGGCACGGGCACGGACGCGCAGGAGCGCGTCCCTCCCGTCCTGACCGTACGGCGGCTTCTCGCCCTCCTGCTCTTCTTCTGCGCCGCCCTTGCGCCCACCCTCGGCATCTTCGGTAGCTTCGGCGAGGCCGCTCGGGCCGACCGCTTCTTCTACCTCCCCTCGCTCGCCCTCTCCTTCGGGCTTGGATTCTTCGTCCTCGACCTCTCGCGCACGGCGCGCCGAGGACGTCGCGCCCTACCATCACAATCCGTCCCCGGCCCGCAGCCGGACGGCCCCGGCCCGCATCCGGACGTCCCCGGCCCGCATCCGATCGGCCCGAACCCGCAATTGGTAGGGGCGGACGTCCCCGGCCGCCCGCATCCGATCGGCCCCGACGTCCCCGACCGCCCGCATCCGGAACCGCAACGGTCCCCGAAAACGGGCCTCCCGCCTCTGCCCGCCCTCGCTGCCCTCGTCGTCCTCGTCGACTTCGGCGCCGCCTTCCCCCTCGTCGCCTCCTACCGCAACGACTACACGGCCTTCTCGCGCACGCTCGCCTGCGACCCCGACAACGGACGCGCCCTCGCCCACGTCGCGAGCGAGGAATGTGCGCGCTTCGGACGCATCGACCGGGGCATCTCGCTCTACCGGCGCAGCCAGGAACTGCGCCCCCGCGACGACACCGCCGCGCAGCTCGCCTACACCCTCGCGCTGCGCGGACTCTCCTCGGACTACGCGGAGATCCGCCGCCTCTGCGCCAAGTTCGCCTGCGACCACACCCTCGACCGCAAGGGCATGGCCCTGGAGGCCCTGGGCACCACGGCCATGCGCCAGCGGAAATGGGCCGAGGCCATCGCGTGCCTCGAAGACTCCATCAAGGCCCCCCAGCGGTTCTATTCGGCGGAAGACGCACGCCTCCGCCTCGGCGCCTGCTACTGCAACGCCGGGCGGGCAATGGACGCGATCCGCGTCTTCGAGCCGCTCACGCAGTCCCGCCGCGCCGACATCGCCCCCCGCGCCCGCCAATTCCTCGACGCGCTCAAGCGCAACCCCAAGACCGTCCTGTTCTTCTAGCCCACCCCGGGAGGGACGCGCGCCGTCGCGTCCGCCCCCCACACAACGCCCACGGGGTCGTCCACGGACGCGCGGGCCGCCGAGGACGTCGCGCC
>ERZ1026780.2025-NODE-2025-length-12238-cov-5.248461_pt1 | contig 12238 bp, 6 predicted proteins | sample MGYA00380126_ERZ1026780 | MGnify/ENA primary metagenome ERZ1026780 (study PRJEB33269, sample SAMEA4719762) | human gut metagenome | biome: human-associated habitat; feature: organic feature; material: feces | place: Cameroon | collected 2013-10 ... | reverse complement strand
AATATAACTATGCGAAGCATAATATCACTGTCCGAAGTACAATACAACTCGCCGTCAGGCGAATATAACTGAGGCGCACTTCGTTACGGAGTGCGCCTCTCAGGCTGCTTTTTTCAATGAAGCGCACCTGCGGTGCATGAAGAATGAAGTATGGCTTCGCCATATGAAGTTTGGCGGCGTCACGCCGAAAGCCCGCCGTGCGCGTCACTTCATACGAGCGTAAGCGAGTGCTTCACGGCAGCGAAGCTGCCGTTTCATGTTTGCGGGGCAAATGCTTCATTCAAATCAATTTACAGTCAATTTGCAAAATCCCCCGCACGGCAAATTTCCGAGCGGGGGACATTTTTTATTTTCCGCTCTCGCCGTAGTTCGAGAGCACGCGGGCGGACGGGTCGTTTACATCGCAGCCCGCCCAGGTCTTGTTGGGCATCCAGAAACCGACAATCATCTCGGATTTATCGGGATAGTACTTTTCGAATATCTCGCGGTAGAGCAGGGATTCCTTTGTAAACGGTTTCGCGTGGGTGTACTTTTCGCACTTCTCTTTAAACTCGTCCTCGGTGTAGAGCCCCTCGGCGTATTCCTTGAGGTAGTCCACCATAGAGTGACCCACCGCGTCGGAGAACGCAGCCTTTTCGCGGAAAAGAATGTCGTGGGGCAGGTAGTCGCCCTCAAAGGCGTGGCGGAGCAGATATTTGCCCTTGCCGTAGGTGTTCAGCTTTTTCTCGGGGTCGACGGACATAACATATTTCACAAAGTCGAGGTCGCCGAACGGCACGCGCGCTTCGAGCGAGTTTACTGATATGCAGCGGTCGGCGCGCAGAACGTCGTACATATGAAGCTCCCTGATTCTCTTCTGCGATTCCTTTTGGAATTCCTCCGCGCTCGGCGCAAAGTCGGTGTATTTGTAGCCGAACAGCTCGTCGGAGATTTCGCCCGTCAGCAGAACTCTTATGTCGGTGTTCTCATGTATCCACTTGCACAGCAGATACATACCCATGCTCGCGCGGATAGTGGTGATATCGAATGTGCCGAGCATACGTATGACGCTCTCGAGCGAGTCCAGGACCTGCTCCTTTGTCATGATAACCTCGGTGTGGTCGCTGCCGATATAGTCGGCGACTTCTTTTGCATATTTGAGGTCTATGGCGTCCTCGCTCATGCCTATTGCAAAGGTGCGTATCGGCTTTTCGCTCTTTCTCGCCGCTATTGCGCAGACGAGGGAGGAGTCGAGTCCGCCGGAGAGCAGGAAGCCGGCCTTGGCGTCCGCAACGAGCCTTTTGTCAACGCCCGCTATGAGCTTTTCGCGGATGTTTTTGCAAACCGTCTCGAGGTCGTCATGGCAGACCTTGTCGACCGCCGCTATGTCGCAGTACTGCACAAATGTGCCGTCCTTGTAATAATGTCCGGGCGGGAAGGGCATAACGCGCCTGCACATCCCGACGAGGTTTTTCGCCTCGCTTGCGAACATGATAACGCCCTTTTCGTCATAGCCGTAGTAGAGCGGGCGGATGCCTATCGGGTCTCTCGCGGCGATGTACTTTTTCGCCTTGCCGTCATAGATGATGAGCGCAAACTCGGCGTCGAGCATTTTGAACATATCCGTGCCGTATTCGCGGTAGAGCGGGAGAAGTATCTCACAGTCGGAGCCGCTTTTAAATGTATATTTCTTCGAGAGCTCCTCTTTTATCTTCTCGTAGCCGTAAATCTCGCCGTTGCAGACGACATAGCTGCCGTCCAGCTCGAACGGCTGCATCCCGTCGGGCGTCAGTCCCATTATCGCAAGGCGGTGGAAGCCGAGAAAGCCCTTGCCGGTGTCTATTATTCTGCTGTCGTCCGGGCCTCTCGAAACGGTCTTGTCAAAGCCCTCTTTAAAAGCCGAAAAGGCGGCGCAGCAGTCGCAGTAACCCATTATCGAACACATAATATCTTTCCTCTCGGTGAATTCAAGCATTCGATAGGGCAAGTGCTTCAACTCGCTGTGCCACCTATCTTTGTTCTCTTTTCGGCTTCGCAAAAAGCCTCGCCGCTGTAACGGTCGGCGTGTCCGGCGCACCTACTCGGTATACTTTCGGCTTGCAGCTCGTCGGGTGTTATTCGCGCGGAGCTTACTGCATGGCTCTCACCGTCCCATGCTCGCTTTGAGCGGTTTTCCGCGTTACTTCTCCCGACTCGGGTGCTTTTGTTATTGTAAAAAGGGTTGTGGATTTTTATTTTACGCTGAAGAGCAGGTCGCTGTAGGTCGGGAACGGCCAGAACTCCTTTGCGGTTATCGTTTCCGCCTCGTCGCAGACGGCGCGAAGGCTGTCCATCTTGCCGAGGATAACGTCTCGAATGTCGTTCGCCGCCTCTGTCACGTCCTCGATAGCTTGGAACTTCTCTATCTCGGCTTCGAGGTCATCCGTCGCGTCGGCGATAGAGTCGGAGAGCTCGGAGAGCTTCGTGACTGTAGCGGTCTCGTATTTGCAGGGGAGTCCCGCAACTGCCGCTTTCTTTGCGGCTAAAGTATCCGCGAGCGACTTCGTGTATTTCTCGACTGCGGGAAGAATCTCTTTCTTTGCCATGTCAACCATGGTCAAAGCCTCGATGTTGACGGTCTTGGAGTAGTTCTCGAGCAGTATCTCGTAGCGGCTGTGAAGCTCTGCGGGGGAGAATATCCTGTGAGACGTGAGCATCTTCACATTCTTCTCGGAGAGCATGGCGGGCATCGCATCCGGTGTGGTGCGCAGGTTCAAGAGTCCGCGCTTTTCAGTTGCTTCCTTTATCCACGCGTCGTCGTAGCCGTTGCCGTTGAAGATAATCTTCTTGTGATCCTTTATCGTTTTCTTTATCATCTTGTGCAGGGCTATCTCGAAGTTGTCGGCGTTTTCGAGACGGTCGGCATATATCTTCAGAGACTCCGCGACTGCGGCGTTTAACATGATGTTTGCGCAGGCTATGCTGTTCGATGAGCCGAGCATACGGAACTCGAACTTGTTGCCGGTGAAGGCAAAGGGCGAGGTGCGGTTGCGGTCGGTTGTGTCGCGGGTGAACTTCGGCAGAACGTGAACGCCGAGCTTCATCGTTGTCTTTTCGCTGCCGCTGTAGGGCGCGTCGTTCTCTATGGCGTCGAGAACGGCGGTCAGCTCGTCGCCGAGGAACATCGAGACGACTGCGGGCGGAGCTTCGTTTGCGCCGAGTCTGTGGTCGTTGCCGGCGGTGGCGACGGAGAGACGCAGCAGATCCTGATAGTCGTCAACAGCCTTTATAACGGCGCAGAGGAACAGCAAAAACTGTGCGTTCTCGTAGGGGGTCTCGCCGGGGGTGAGGAGGTTTACTCCCGTATCCGTGGCCAGCGACCAGTTGTTGTGCTTGCCCGAGCCGTTGACTCCGGCGAACGGCTTCTCGTGGAGCAGGCAGACAAGCCCGTGCTTCGCGGCAACCTTCTGCATTATCTCCATGGTCAGCTGGTTGTGGTCGGTGGCGATGTTTGTTGTGGTGTAGATGGGCGCCAGCTCATGCTGAGAGGGCGCAACCTCGTTGTGCTCGGTCTTTGCGAGAATGCCGAGCTTCCAGAGCTCCTCGTTGAGGTCGGCCATGTATGCCGCGACTCTCGGCTTGATAACTCCGAAATAGTGGTCGTCCATCTCCTGACCCTTGGGGGGCTTTGCGCCGAAGAGCGTGCGTCCGCAGAAAACCAGATCCTTGCGCTTTTCATAGAGCGCCTTGTCAACGAGGAAATATTCCTGCTCGGGGCCGACGGAGGTGCGCACGCATTTTACGTCGGTGTTGCCGAAAAGTCTGAGTATGCGCAGAGCCTGCTTGTTGAGTGCCTGCATGGAACGGAGCAGGGGCGTTTTCTTGTCGAGTGCCTCGCCGCCGTAGGAGCAGAACGCCGTGGGGATGCAGAGAGTTTTGTCTTTTATAAATGCATAGGAGGTGGGGTCCCACGCGGTGTAGCCGCGGGCTTCAAAGGTTGCTCTGAGTCCGCCGGAGGGGAAGGACGATGCGTCCGGCTCGCCTTTTATCAGCTCCTTGCCCGAGAACTCCATGATAACGCGCCCGTCAGAGGCGGGGGTAATGAAGCTGTCGTGCTTCTCGGCAGTTATGCCGGTCAGGGGCTGGAACCAGTGGGTGAAATGGGTCGCGCCGCGCTCAACGGCCCAGTCCTTCATCGCGGCGGCAACTGCGTTGGCGACGTCATTATTGAGACTCGCTCCTTCGTCAATGGTCTTCTTGAGAGACTGGTAAACATCGGCGGAAAGCATGGCTTTCATCATTCTGTCGTCAAAAACGAGACTTCCGAAATAGTCGGATACTGTGCTCATAAGTTAGCGCTCCTTTTTCATATTTTAAGGCGAAAAACAAAAAACGGCGTCAATGAACCCACGGGTTCAAAGACGCCATTGCCTTTATGCGCTGAATTATACGCGCGCCGAAAAGGATTGTCAAGGAATTTTCGGAGATTTTTTCAATTTTGTGCAAACAGCCGCAACGAAGGCTTTTTGAAAAACGAAATTATGAGCAAATTGCATCCGCCATTTTGAAAAATACGCCCGCCGTTTCCTGTCGGCACGAAAATTTTCGGCGCCGCTTACACTTCGGAAAATAAAACGGAAGCATACAAATATATTCAATTGACACGGAACCTTTGATGTGATAAAATACGCCGTAATGAGCAAAGGCGTTCATTCTGCGGGGGCAGGTGTCCCCGTCGGTAAGTGCCTTTGCTTTTTTCTTTTTTTGAACCGATTGGCTCGCATTTTGTTCTGTTTTGCGGACAGTTGATTGCGTTGACATATTTTTCGGTTCGGAAGCGCCCGCTTTTAGTACAGAATACTATAGAAGTTAAGGGGGAAGGTGTGATATAATATGCTGTAACGAACTGCGCGTACAACCGTCAAGTGAAAAGTTACATATTTAAAAATACGGAGGGATATTAATGACAAAGTATATCTTTGTGACCGGAGGAGTCGTCTCCGGCCTCGGAAAGGGAATAACCGCGGCGTCGCTCGGACGAATTCTCAAAGCGCGCGGGCTCAAGGTTGCGGCGCAGAAGCTCGACCCCTATATCAACGTTGATCCGGGTACCATGAGTCCCTATCAGCACGGCGAGGTCTACGTCACGGAGGACGGCGCGGAGACCGACCTTGACCTCGGCCACTACGAGCGTTTTATCGACGAGGACCTCAACAAGTATTCGAACCTCACCACCGGCAAGGTGTATTGGAACGTGCTCAACAAGGAGCGCCGCGGCGAGTATCTCGGCTCGACTGTTCAGGTCATACCCCATATAACAAATGAAATAAAGGATTTCGTATACCGTGTCGGCAAGAAAACCGATGCCGACGTGGTCATCACTGAGATCGGCGGCACTATAGGTGACATTGAATCCCAGCCTTTCCTCGAAGCTGTAAGACAGATTTCTCTCGAGGTAGGGCGGGAAAACAGCCTCTTTATCCATGTCACTCTGGTGCCGTTTTTGCGTGGATCGGACGAGCATAAGTCGAAGCCCACTCAGCACTCCGTAAAGGAGCTTCAGGGCATGGGCATAAATCCGAATATAATCGTCCTGCGCTGTGACGAGCCGCTCGAGGACGCTATATTTAAAAAGATATCGCTTTTCTGCAACGTAAAGCCCGACTGCGTTATCGAGAACATCACCCTGCCGTACCTCTATGAGGCGCCGCTTATGCTCGAAAGGTCGAACTTCTCGGCGGTCGTCTGCCGCGAGCTGGGTATCGACGCTCCCGAGCCGGATCTCGACGAGTGGACGGAGCTTGTCTACCGCATAAAGAACCGCGAAAAGGAAGTCAAAATCGGACTTGTCGGCAAATATGTTCAGCTCCACGATGCGTATCTGTCCGTAGCCGAGGCGCTGCGCCACGCGGGCTATACGCTCAACACACACATCCGAATCGACTGGATCGATTCGGAGACTCTGACCGAGGCGAACTACGAGAGCAAGCTCTCGCATTTGGACGGAATAATCGTTCCCGGCGGCTTCGGCGGCAGAGGAATAGAGGGCATGATCCTTGCGGCGAAATATGCCCGGGAGAACCACGTTCCCTATTTCGGAATCTGCCTTGGAATGCAGATAGCGGTTATAGAATATGCCCGCGACGTTGCGGGGATAGAGGACGCTCACTCGGGCGAGTTCGACGAGCTCTGCAAGCACAAGGTCATTGACTTTATGTCCGGTCAGAGCGATAATATAGACAAGGGCGGCACGCTGCGTCTGGGTGCATATCCCTGCGTCATAAAGCCCGGCACGACCATGGAGCGCTGCTACGGAAAGACCGAAATTTCCGAGCGCCACCGCCACCGCTACGAGTTCAACAACGATTACCGTGAGATACTCACGGAAAACGGTCTGACTCTCTCGGGCCTTTCGCCCGACGGCAGGCTCGTTGAAACGGTTGAGCTAACCGACCGTCCGTTCTATGTCGGAGTGCAGTATCATCCGGAGTTCAAATCCCGTCCCAACAAGGCACACCCGCTGTTCAAAGGCTTTATAGCGGCAGCGCTTAAAAAATCTGAGATCGGAGAATAATAGTCTATGTCAAATTTGCATGAAGAGTGCGGCGTTTTCGGAGTCTATTCACCCAAGTCCGGCCCAGTGGCTGATCTCGCCTACTACGGCCTCTACGCTTTGCAGCACAGAGGTCAGGAGAGCAGCGGCATAGTCGTCAACGACGACGGCGTGTTTACCTCGCGCAAGGATATGGGCGTTGTAAATGAAGTCTTTTCGCGCGACGATCTGTTGAAGTTCCCGCAGGGCACCATGGCTGTCGCTCATGCGCGCTACGGCACCACGGGCAACAACAGCAGAGCAAACTGTCAGCCCATTGAGGTCAATCACCAAAAGGGCAAAATGGCACTCGCCCACAACGGAAATCTCAGCAACGCCTATGAGCTTCGCAGCGAGCTCGAGCTTGACGGCGCTATCTTCCACTCGACGAGCGACACCGAGATAATCGCCTATATCGTCACGCAGGCGCGTCTTAAAAGCCCCTCTATAGAAAAGGCGCTGAGCAGTGCGATGAGCAGGCTTGAGGGCGCATATTCCCTCGTGCTCATGTCCGCCGCAAAGCTGCTCGCGGCGCGCGACCCCTACGGCTTCCGCCCGCTGTGCTACGGCAAAACGCTCGACGGCACCTATGTCGTGGCGTCCGAGAGCTGCGCCCTCTCCGCGGTCGGCGCAAAATTCGAGCGCGACATACTGCCCGGCGAGATACTCATCTTTGATGAAAACGGAGTGCGTTCAAACAGGGATCACTGCGGCGAAAAGCCGAGGCGCTCATGCATTTTTGAATATATCTATTTTGCAAGACCGGACTCCGTCATTGACGGTGTATCCGTCCACGCGGCGCGCAAAAACGCCGGCGCGATACTCTCAAGGACCCATCCCGTCGACGCGGATGTCGTCATGGGCGTCCCCGATTCGGGAATAGACGCCGCTCTGGGCTATGCCGAGGCCTCGGGAATACCCTACGGCATGGGCTTCATAAAAAACAAGTATATAGGCAGAACCTTTATCGCACCCGGTCAGGAGAAGAGGATAGACCTGGTCAGGATAAAGCTCAGCGCGATAGGCGAGTCCGTAAAGGACAAGAGAATCGTGCTCATAGATGACTCGATAGTGCGCGGCACGACGAGCGGCCAGATAGTCAACCTTCTGCGCGAGGCGGGAGCGAAAGAGGTGCATATGCGTATCTCCTCGCCGCCGTTCCTCTATCCGTGCTACTACGGTACGGACATCGATTCGTGCGAGAACCTCATCGCCTGCCACCACTCCGTTGAGGAGATAGCCGACATAATCGGCGCGGATTCCCTCGGATATCTGCCGGAGGCCGAGCTTAAAAATATTGTCGGCGGCTGCGAGTTCTGCAGCGCGTGCTTCAACGGAAATTATCCGACAGCCGTTCCGGATGTTACCACCAAAGACCGCTTTGAGGGCAAGCTCTCCCAGCGGAATAAATAAAAACAAGAAGAGTGAAAGGAAACTGCGATATGGAAAAGTTGTATGAAGGAAAGAGCAAGGTCGTTTACAGCTCGGAGGAGCCCGGTACCTGCATAATCAAGTACAAGGACACCGCCACGGCCGGAAACGGCGTAAAGAAGGAGGATCTTCCCGGAAAAGGAAAGCTCAACGCGGAGATCTCCAACATCATCTTCGATTACCTCATGAAAAACGGAGTCAAAACTCACCTTATCAAAGTCATAGACGAAACCACGGTTCTCGCAAAAAAAGCGGAGATCGTCATGGTCGAGGTCATAGTCAGAAACATCGCAGCGGGAAGCTTTTCAAAGAAATACGGCGTACCGGAGGGCTCGCCCCTGAAGAATACGGTCGTTGAGTTCAGCTATAAGAGCGACGAGCTCGGCGATCCGATGATAAACGACAGCCAGATAACCGCCATAGGCCTTGCCACCCAGGAGGAGCTCGATGAGCTCAGAGCCATGTCCAAGCGCATAAACGAGCTTATGGTTGCGCTGTTTGCAAAGGGCGGCGTGCGCCTTGTCGACTTCAAGCTCGAGTTCGGCCGCACCGACGAGGGACTTGTCCTGTGTGACGAGATATCCCCCGACTCCTGCCGCCTCTGGGATATGGAGACAAACAAAAAGCTCGACAAGGACAGATTCCGCCGCGACCTCGGCGATGTTCTCGGCGGCTACAGAGATGTGCTCGAAAGACTTAAAAGCTCTATCTGATAAATCAAGGAGTGTATTTTTAAATGAGACTCATAGACCGCAAGATCGTCCTTGAGGACGGCAGCGAGTACTACGGATACGGCTTCGGCAGCTATACCGACAGGGTGTGCGAAATAGTTTTCAACACCTCCATGGTCGGCTATCAGGAGATAGTCTCCGACCCGTCGTATACTGATCAGATGGTCGTTATGACATATCCGCTTATAGGAAATTACGGCATAACCGACGATGATTTTGAGTGCAAAAACCCGAGCCTCGGCGGTCTTATCGTGTATGACTACAACGATATGCCCTCAAACTTCAGATACACAAAGACGCTCTCCGAGATGCTGGAGGAAAACGGGATTCCCGGCATCTCCGGCGTTGACACGAGAAAGCTCACGCGCAGCATACGCGACCTGGGCTCGCGCCGCGTGCTCATAACCTCGCCCGATATTCCGGCGGAGGTCGCGGTTGAGATAATCAAAAATACTGCGGTCGCCCACGATGCGGTCAGCCGCGTCAGCTGCAAAAAGCGCTGGTATTCGCGCACCTCGAACCCGCAGTTTAATGTCGTCGCCATTGACTGCGGCATGAAGCTCAATATCGTGCGCAGCTTAAATAAATTCGGCTGCAACGTCGTCGTGGTGCCCTATGACACGCCGGCCGAGGAGATAGAGTTCATGAAGCCCGACGGAGTGTTCCTCTCGAACGGTCCCGGTGACCCCGAGGACGTGACCCCGGTCATAGAGACGGTAAAGGCGCTGCGCGGCAAATATCCGATATTCGGCATCTGCCTCGGACATCAGATGATATCCCTCGCCTACGGCGCAAAGACATATAAGCTCAAGTTCGGTCACCGCGGCGGAAACCACCCGGTTATGAACCTCGACACGAATAAGATAGAGATAACCTCGCAGAACCACAGCTACGCCGTTGACCCGAAGTCGGTCGAGGGCACGGGACTCGAAATTACGCACATAAACCTTCTCGACAACACCGTTGAGGGAGTCAGATGCGAGAAGGATCTTGTGTTCAGCGTGCAGTATCATCCCGAGAGCGCCCCCGGTCCGCAGGACAGCAGCTATCTGTTCGGTCAGTTTATCGACTGTATGAAGGAGGCGAAGGGACGTGCCTAAGAGAACTGATATAAAAAAGGTGCTCGTTATCGGCTCGGGCCCGATAGTCATCGGTCAGGCGGCCGAATTCGACTATGCGGGAACTCAGGCGTGCCTCGCCCTGCGTGAGGAGGGCTACGAGGTCGTGCTTGCGAACTCGAACCCCGCTACGATAATGACAGACACCACAATAGCCGATAAGGTCTATATGGAGCCGCTGACGCTCGAATATCTCGCGCGTATCTGCCGCTATGAGCGCCCGGACGCGATAGTCCCCGGCATCGGCGGTCAGACGGGACTGAACCTCGCCATGCAGCTCGCCAAAAAAGGCGTGCTCAAGGAGTGCGAAATAGAACTGCTCGGCACCGACGCGGACAGCATAGAGCGCGCAGAGGACAGAGAGCTGTTCAAGGAGCTGTGCGAGAGCATAGGCGAGCCGATTGTTCCCTCGCAGATAACCTACAGCATAGAAGAGGGACTTGAGGCGGCGGAGAAGATAGGCTATCCCGTTATCCTGCGCCCCGCATTCACCCTCGGCGGCACGGGCGGCGGCTTCGCCTACGACCCCGACGAGATGCGCGACATGATGAAGAACGCCCTTGCGCTCTCTCCCGTGCATCAGGTGCTCGTCGAAAAGAGCATAAAGGGCTACAAAGAGATAGAATACGAGGTGATACGCGACGCCAACGACACCGCTATCACCGTCTGTAATATGGAAAACCTTGACCCCGTCGGCATACACACCGGCGACTCGGTAGTTGTCGCGCCCAGTCAGACGCTGACCAACAAGGAATATCATATGCTCAGGGATTCGGCATTAAAGATTATTCGCGCTCTCGGCGTAAAGGGAGGCTGCAACGTCCAGTTTGCGCTCGACCCGCATTCGTTCCGCTACTATGTCATAGAAGTAAACCCGAGAGTTTCGCGCTCCTCCGCCCTCGCTTCAAAGGCGAGCGGATATCCGATAGCGCGCGTCTCGGCGAAGATAGCGGTAGGCATGAACCTGCATGAGATACAGCTTGCCAATACCCCGGCCAGCTTCGAGCCCTCGCTCGACTATGTCGTGACCAAGATGCCGCGCTTCCCGTTTGACAAGTTCCCCGCCGCGCACAACACGCTTTCGACCCAGATGAAGGCGACGGGCGAGGTCATGAGCGTCGGACGCAGCTTCGAGGAGAGCCTGCTCAAGGCGATACGCTCGCTCGAAGAGGGCAAGAATCACCTGCATATGGAGAAGTTCGACTCGTCGAGGATGAGCATTGACGAGCTGCTCGAATATATAAAAGAGGGTACTGACGACCGAATATATGCAATATCCCAGCTGATGTGGATGGGCGTTGACCCGTCGATTATCTGCGATATAACGCATATCGATATGTTCTTCCTCGACAAGATAAAGAAGATAGTCGATTTCGAGAAGGAGATGGAGGAAAATCCCGACTCCGATATTCTTCTGCGCGAGGCGAAGCGTCTCGGCTTCTCCGACTCATATATAGCCGAGCTTTGGAAAAGGAGCGAGGACGAGATATATGAGCGCAGATGCAATGAGAATATCTTCCCGACCTATAAGATGATCGACACCTGCGCGAGCGAGTTTGACAGCTATGTGCCCTATTTCTACTCGACCTACGCGAGCGAGAACGAGTCCGTAGTATCGGATAAAAAGAAGATAATCGTTTTGGGCTCTGGCCCCATTCGAATAGGGCAGGGCGTTGAGTTCGACTATTCTACCGTCCACGCCGTCCACGCTATCCGCGAGCTCGGCTATGAGGCGATAGTTATCAACAATAACCCCGAGACGGTTTCTACAGACTACACCACTGCCGACAAGCTCTATTTCGAGCCCCTGACGACAGAGGATGTTATGAATATAGTCAACCTCGAAAAGCCGGAGGGCGTTATAGCCACTCTCGGCGGTCAGACCGCCGTCAACCTTGCCGCTTCGCTTGCAAAGCGCGGAGTGAAGATAATCGGCACGGACTGCGACGCTATAGAGCGCGCGGAGAACAGAGACGCGTTTGACGCGGTTATAAAATCCCTCGGCATTCCGAACCCGAAGGGCGAGGCGGTCACGGATATCGAAACAGGCGCGGCTGTTGCCGCCCGTATCGGCTACCCCGTCCTCGTGCGCCCGAGCTTCGTGCTCGGCGGCAGGGCTATGGAGATAGTGGCGAACGAGGAGATGCTCAGAAAGTATCTCAGAAATGCCGTTGATGTCGATGAGGATAAGCCCGTGCTTATTGACAAATATGTCATGGGCAAGGAGGTCGAGATAGACGCCATCTGCGACGGCACCGAGGTGTTTATCCCCGGCATAATGGAGCTCGTCGAGCGTACCGGTGTCCACTCGGGCGACAGCACGAGCGTATATCCGCCTTTCTCAATCTCGCAAAAGGTCAGAGACACGATAGCCGAATACACCACGAAGCTCGGTCTCGGCATAGGCA
>ERZ1026780.2022-NODE-2022-length-12244-cov-13.622857_pt1 | contig 12244 bp, 9 predicted proteins | sample MGYA00380126_ERZ1026780 | MGnify/ENA primary metagenome ERZ1026780 (study PRJEB33269, sample SAMEA4719762) | human gut metagenome | biome: human-associated habitat; feature: organic feature; material: feces | place: Cameroon | collected 2013-10 ... | reverse complement strand
AAAACCGCTCGCCGTTTCACGGCGAAAAACCCCTGATGATAACATGATTTCTTGGAAGGAGGTTGTATCAAATCTCCCAAAACGATTTTGCATGGTAGGGACGCGATACTTCGTGTCCGCGACAAATAACTGATATTCAGCACGGTATCACAATTATGGGCGGACGTGAAGTATCACGTCCCTACCGGATTGTGTTTTTCGCCGAAGGCGAGAGGTTTTTATCCTTTTGGCGATGCCACCGACCTCGTAAGAGGGCGGCGTTAGGGTTGTGGTGTGGCTGATTCAAGCCTTGCTTGAAATCAGACATGCCACAGCACTAACGACAGGTGCGAAGCACTGGCATCGCTAAAAGGCTGTTTTTTTTATGTTTTTGTTTCTGTGCCCCCAGCATTTATCCACTGAACCGTATTAAACCAGCTGTTGGGCGGCCAACCCACCTTCCGACGTCTCCTTGTAGAGCGAGGGCAGGTCGTGACCTGTTTGTTTCATCACTTGCACCACGCGGTCAAAGCTGACGCGGTGCTTTCCGTCGCTAAACGTAGCATAGAGATTCGAGTCGAGAGCACGTGTGGCAGCGAAGGCGTTGCGTTCGATGCAAGGAATCTGAACCAGTCCGCAGATGGGATCGCAGGTCATGCCAAGGTGGTGCTCAAGCCCCATTTCAGCGGCATACTCAATCTGTGCCGGACTGCCTCCGAAAATTTGGCAAGCGGCGGCTGAGGCCATGGCGCATGCAACGCCCACCTCTCCCTGGCAACCCACATCGGCACCTGAGATGCTGGCGTTCTGTTTCACGATATTGCCCACAAGACCTCCAGTTGCGAGGGCATGCAAAATCTTGATGTCGGAAAATTCGTGACCCTTAGCAAGGTGGTAGAGCACAGCTGGCATGATGCCGCACGAGCCACAGGTGGGAGCGGTGACGATGGTGCCACCCGATGCGTTTTCCTCGCTTACAGCTAAGGCGTAGGAATAAACCAAGCCACGTGTCTGAAGGTTCCTGCGGTAGCCTTGAGCCTTGACATAATAGGTGAAAGCCTTGCGTTGAAGGTTGAGCGGACCAGGCAGACGGCCCTCTTGCTCAATGCCGCGCTCCACACTGCGCTTCATAGCTTCCCATATCTCCTGCAGGTAGTCCCAGATGCCAGAGTCTTCGTGCTCGTTGACATATTCCCAATAAGCACGACCGTTGTCGTAACACCATTTCTTAATGTCGCTCAGATGACTCAACGGATAGATGTCGGGCGATGGGGGTAACACACCAGTGGGGTGGTCGCCCTCTGAAAGAGTGCCTCCGCCAACGCTGTAAACCGTCCAGGATGCGTTAGGACGACCATTGGCATGAATGGCGTTGAAAGTCATTCCGTTGGGGTGGAATGGCAAAAACTTGGTGGGTTCCCACACAATGGTGGTGGGAGCAAGGGGGCTCAGCACTTCCTCAATGGCCACGTCGGTCATGTGACCTTTGCCTGTTGCGGCCAAACTGCCATAGAGTGTTACGCTGAAAGATATGGCACCCTCGTTTTGGGCGGCGAAGATTTGGGCGGCCTTCTGAGGACCCATAGTATGGCTCGAAGAAGGACCTTTGCCTATTTTATAAAGTTCGCGTAGTGATTTCATAGTTGCAAAGATACTGCAAATAAGACGGAGAACGAAATGATTCGCGAATCATTTCGTTCTGTAACGTGCATTTTATTGCCTCTTTATGCAAGGCATGTGAGCGGTTTGCCCCACTGGTTTTCCATTAACCCACTGTGGCAGTTCGCTTTTCACGGCGGTGCTGGCGCTTGAAGTTGCGGAGCACTCTCATACCCACGATAGGCCAGGCCGGTATGTGCTTGATTTGGTGGCGCACCATGGGTATATCCCAGAGCAGCATGAGGGCGGCGAAAAACATGCCGGCAAGCAGAGTCCACCCAAACAGTATCTTTATGCTTTGCGCCATGAAACCTTCTACCAAATTTTCCATCATCTGTGGGAAGTCGATTTGCGTGGCACTCATCCTCACGCTGTCGATATAACCCGAACAGCGCGCAAAACCGTCGCCCACATAGTATTTCATGCCTCGGCTATGGAGTGCGGCACCCATCAGTCCGCCCACAAACATGTGCAGCACGTTGAACACCGAAAGCGCCTGGAAGAAGTGCTCGAACGACATGATTTCGTGCAGACACCACATAAACGCGATGCACAGCACGGCATAACTGAATCCTCGCCACACAAGCGGCACGCGCAACTGCGTAATGCTGATGCCCGAATCCACGAGGAAGTAAAATCCTCCTGCATAGAGGCAAAACGCAAACAGCGCAAACGCTATCAGTTTATACACATTCCAGCGCATCACCTTCAGCCAGCCCAGCGAAAACAGGCACCCTGCCAGTATACCTGGCAGCGACCATTGGTTGAGTCCTTCGTAAGTGAGGTCGGTATAGTGCATCACTTCCTCATAATATACCATTTCAAGCACATGCTCGCACGAAAACAGAGCCTCCACCACGCCAATAAGCAAAATCACAGGCACCACATTGTGGTATTTCCACATGGCAGGCTCGATATATGGCTTGGGGTGCTGACGCATACGAATGAGGCACAGGGCAAAGGTAATCAGCACGGTGCCTGTCACCAGTCGGAACTGGCGAGAATGCCACCAGTCGAGCCAGTCGCCATAGTTGAGCAGCCACGCCACCTGTAGCCAGAATGCAATCCAAAGCAATGCGCCGAACCAGTCGAGTCCCTTCAGCGGCACAATCTGCGGCATGGCACGGAAGGGCTTGGTGAGCAGGGCTTGCACGAGCAGCACAATCAGCATCAGCAATATCACAAACCAGTGCATATAGGTCCAGTGCATGTGATAGGCAAACCATGCGGCAAGATAGCCCGCCCCCTCTATAGAGGTGAGCAACACAATGTGGAGAATAGGGAAAAACACACCGAAATCACGTTTGGGTGTCATCCATAGTTGAATATTTGACATGCACTCGAATGTGCCTTGAATCTTCGCCATGCCGCACACCACGCACAGTGCCCACAACGCCGGCAGAGGCATTTTGATGGTGGCAAGCAGGTTGCAGACCACAATCACCGCCGCCGACACCATCAGCAGGCTCTTGTTGGTGAAGCGAAATTTCATGCGAAACAGCACAGGGAAATACAGTGCCATGCCAATGAGCGTGGCATAGAGGCACATCTGCACATCTTCACGCATCAGGCTCCACTCCCCCACCACATCGTTCATGGCACCGAGATACATGCCGTTGGCAAACTGAAAGCAGAATGCAAGCAGCAGATATATCCACGGCCGTATGAACTTCGGCACAAACTGCCGATACATGGGCATGGAGAAAGTGGTGGGCGGTCCGCCAGCCTTGGGCTTTCCGCCCGTTTTTGGTTTCTTGTTATCGATGTCGGTCATCTTTTTCACTTATTAATCACGCACACCACATTCATGCCGGCACGGAGTTTGCTCTGCGCTTTCTTGTCGGCATCGAGGTGGATTCTGACGGGTATGCGTTGCTCCACTTTCACGAAATTGCCTGTGGCATTGTCTTGTGGAATCATTGAGTAGGCAGAGCCTGTGGCATCGCTGATGCGCTCCACCGTGCCCTTGAATGCCACACCGGGGACGGCATCGACCGTGACATCCACCTTCGAACCCACGTGAATGTTAGGCAACTGCGTTTCACGGTAGTTTGCCACCACCCACAATTCAGAATTGTCCACGATGCTTGCCATGGTTTGCCCCGGCTGCACAAGTTGGCCCACATGTATGTCCTTTTTGCCCACCACGCCATCGGCTGTGGCAGTAATCACGGTGTAGGAGAGATTGAGTTTCGCCAACTGGATTTGCGCGCGCGCCACCTTGACGGCAGCCTGGTTCTGCGTGAGGCGGTGCCCCTGCTCGGTTTCGGTTTTGGCGAGTGTGCCACGGCTGCGCACGGCTTGCTCATAGCGGGCTTGCGCCTCAAGATAGGCGGTGTGCACTTTGTCGTACTGCTGCTGGGTCACAGCATCGGTTTTCAGCAGTTGGGCGTAGCGCTGGTCGTCGATTCGGGCGTTTTCCAGTCTGACGCTCGCTTCATCCACGCCAGCATCGGACACGCTCATATTCTGACGCGTAACGCCAATGGTGGAACTGGTGACATCGCCGCCAGCCAACTCACGCTGCAAATTCGCCTCGGCTTGCGCCAGTTGCAAGCGGTATTCGCTGTCCTCAATCACCACCAGCGTGTCGCCCTTGTGCACTGGTTGGTACTCATTGAAACGGATTTCCTTGATGAATCCGCCCACACGGGCATTCACCGGGGTGATATGCTGCTGCACGGTGGCGTTGTCGGTGTATTCACCTTCTTCAAATTGCAAGAAATGGTCCACCACCAACCATGCGCCAGCGGCAAGAACGGCAAGCACACAAATGTTGTATATCAATCGAATAAGTATCTTCTTTTTCATCTTGTTTTGATTGTATTTTTTAAAATGCGAGTTAAACCCAAATCGGTCATTAGGTCGTGTAGGGATTTTTTAGATTACTTCTTGCGGTCTTTCGGCTTTTATAAGATGCCTTTCGCTTGTTTTTAATTCGTAATAGCTCGCTATCACTCATTAAAAGACAAGCAAAAATCATTCTTCTAAAATCCCGAAATACCACAAGCCCTAATGACCGATTTGGGTTAAATTTTTCCAGTCACGTATTTCACATTATAATATGTGTAGGCGATATTGATTTGCGCGTTCACCTCTTGCAGTTCGGCATTGAGTTTCACGTTCGACGCATCAATCATATCGGTGATGAGTGCCAACTGGTTGGCGTAGCGATTTTGAACCACCTGAAAGTTTTGGTTCGCCAACTCCACGCTTTTCTGCTGAGTGCGCAGTTCCACATACGCCTGCAGGTGCATGGTGTAGGCTTGGTGCACCTGATTGTTCACATTCTCGTTGGTCACGGCATGTGCCTCTTGACTCTGGCGCAACTGTGCCTCAGCCCTGCGAACGGATTTTGGAGTCTTGAACAGCGAACTGAGGGAGTATTTCACGCCCACGCCCACATACCACACATTGAAATTCTTGTTGATGGGCGGAATGTCGTAGGTGAACGGTCCCGTAAAATTGTCGGCAGCCACCACAGCCACTTTCGGCAGGAGTTCGCTCTTGGCGAGTTTCAACTGCTGCTCTGCCACATTGGTCGCCAGTTCCGACTGGCGGATTTGCGGCGCATTCACCAGCGCATCGGATTGCAAATCCTTTTCCGACATCAGTTCATAGCCTGTGGCAGTGAGGTCGATATCGGGAACGATGATGGCATCCTCAATCCCCAGCGCGTTACACAACTGGTGGCTCAAAATGCTCTTTTGGTCCTCCAACTGGCGTTTGCCCAATTTCAGCGACTCCATTTGCAGTTCGTAGCGGGTTACGTCGTTTTTCAGCGCCATACCCTGTGTCTGCTTAGCCTTGATGTCGGCAATGAGGCGTTCGGTCAGGGCGATGTTGCTGTCATACACCTTGATGCCATTGTCGAGTTTCGACAGTTCCAAAAACTGGCCGATGGCGATGAAGCGAAGTTGGTTGCGCGTGAGCATAACGGCATTTTCAGCCACCGACTTCTGGAGTTCTGCAAGTTTGATGCCTGTGGTGATTGCCCCACCGGCATACACCACCTGCTGCGCCTCAAGGGCGAAGGAATTGCCAAAGTGAGGTTGGCTTGCACCCTTGGCGTGACTGAAGTTGCGGTCGGTGATCAGCACATTGCCGGTATAACTCAGCGAAAGTGAGGCGTTGATATCGGGCAAGCGTTTGTTTTTGGCTTCTTCTATGCCCTGCGTCGCCACGCTCACGCCCGTCTTAGTGGCATTGAGTGTGCTATTGCCACTCTCTATCATACTGAAAAGTTCGTTGGCTGTAAGTCTGCGCTGTGTCTGCGCCATGCCGTAACTCGGCATCAGCATACACACACAAGCACAGCATAGTAATCTCTTGTGCATTGTCAATAAAAATGTTTGATTCAGTGATAAGTAAAATTTTCGGTGCAAAATTACCTACTTTTCACAGCCCAACGATTTCAAATAAATCCACAATAATTGAATATTTGGGAACACTTGTGCTGATATATTACATAAATTTCCGATATTTGCGGTAAAAATCAGAATTAACCCTATTCACAGCAAAGCATAACTGAGATGAAAGGTAAAGACATAGAGATGCGCTCCAACCGAAAAGTGAGCCTCACATCGGAGCACTCGGAATCATGGTTTAGCGAGGCTACGGCTATCGACTACGGCATGATTGTGCTCTGCCGTGAGGGCGAGGCCACCATTGGCGTGAATTTCTTGGAATGGCGTTTGAAGAAGGGCTCGGTCATCACACTTTTCCCCAACGATGTGGTAGCGGTGACCAACCGTACCGAAGATTTCGGGGTAGAGATTCTGAAATACGGAGCGTCGCTGCTGCGTGAGGCAAGTCTGCAACTGGAGCAAACCGTGTATTCGCAACTGAAAACCGACCGATGCCGCACCGAGTCGCCCATTCTCACCAATATCATCAACAATATGTTTGCGCTGCTCCGACTGTATTTCGAGCAAGAGGGCTGCATCTGCCTGGAGCAACTGGTGACACTACAACTCAAAGCCTTTTTCCTCGGCTTCTACGACCACCTTTACCGCAACCCCGAAGAAAAGAAGGCCGAAACTGGCAGCCCACGAATCCGCGAACTGTTCAACCGCTTCATGAGGGCGTTGGAGAGCCGCTACCGTGAATCGCGCGACGTGAGTTATTATGCCGACCTGCTGAATGTGTCGGCAAAGTATTTGGGCATAGTCACACGCCGCATCACAGGCCACACCGCCAAGAGCGTTATCGACCATTATGTGGTGCTGCAAATCAAGCAATCGCTTGCCACCGAAGAAAAGTCAATCAAGGAACTGTCGTGGGACTACCACTTCTGCGACATCTCATTCTTCTGCCGCTACTTCAAGCAGCACACCGGCCTCACTCCCCAACAATTCCGCAAGCGCTAATCCACCCCCCATCAGTCTTTCAAATTTAATCAGAAGAAGCACAATGTCGATTTCCAATACATCATGGTAATCCATTCGGCATTTTTGTGGCATTTCGTTCGGCATTTTTGCGGCATTTCATTCGGTGTTTTTGCGGTAATCAACACTATTAACCAAAAACGAAAACGTCATAACGTAGGGACATGCCTTTGGCGAAAGCACTGAAAAAGTAAAACCGACTTTCAGATTGAAAGTTAATAACGGAGAAACAGTCGTTTTACCCTTCTTTTTCTGCCTATCATAGCCTTATTGAGGCGATTTGTGGAAAGAAAAGTTATAAATCGTAAGCATTTTTCGTTTTGGTCTTTAAAAAACTGGACTTTTTCAGTGCTCTCGCCTTTGGCATGTTTCCAATGCGTTTACACATTGATGGTTGGCATCGAAACATTCGAAAGGCATGTCATAAAAGGAGGAAGGGCGCAAGAAGTCTATCACGGCAAATGACCGATTTGGTTTATATCCCTGCGCCGTCTTGAAAGAACGGTTCCTCTATGGCGCGGCTTTGGAGCACACGAGAGTGAGGTGGCACATCGTGGGTGAGCCACACGTTACCGCCCACTATGGTGTGATGCCCTATCCTCACCCTGCCCAATATCGAGGTGTTGGAATACACAGTCACATAGTCTTCCAAAATGGGGTGGCGCGGCATGTCTATAGGCACACCATTGGCATCATACGAGAAATTCTTCGCTCCAAGTGTCACGCCCTGATAAAGCATCACATGGTTGCCAATCACACTGGTGGCGCCAATCACCACGCCTGTGCCATGGTCGATGCAGAAATGCTCGCCTATCTGCGCGGCAGGGTGTATGTCGATACCTGTGGCAGAATGTGCCATCTCGGTGATGACACGCGGAATAATGGGAACGCCTTGCAAATGAAGTTGATGTGCGGTGCGATAGTGAACCATCACCTTAACCACAGGATAGCAAAGTATTACCTCCTGCATCGACTTTACGGCGGGATCGTTGTGCATCACAGCGAGAGCATCGGTGTGGAGCAGCCTCGCAATTTCGGGCAACGCCTTCACAAAGTCGTCCGCCATTTTATCAGGATCGGTGATGGTGGTGATGGTGGAAAGTTGGTCGACGAGCACTGCGTGAATGGCCTCATTGCCATTGGTCCACGAAGGCACATCGGAATAGTCGGGAAAAATAACATAACCGACCAGTTCCATCAGTCGCTTGAGTTGGGAAACAGAGGGTGCTTTCATCTTTCTTACTCAAATAAAGAGGTGGATAAATAACGTTCGCCAGTGTCGGGCAGCAGTGCCACAATGAGTTTGCCTGCGTTCTCGTCCTTCCTTGCCAAAGCGAGGGCTACGGAGAAAGCCGCTCCCGACGAAATGCCCACAAGCAGCCCCTTTGTGCGCGCCAACTTGCGTGCACCAGCGAAAGCATCGTCGTCGGTCACAGTCACCACCTCGTCCACGGCTGCGGGATTGTAGGTAGATGGCACAAATCCTGCGCCTATACCCTGAATCTTGTGTTTGCCCGGCACTCCCGTGGTCAGCACTGCGGAGGAAGCCGGCTCCACAGCCACCACCTTCACGGCAGAATTATGCTTTTTGAGGGCGCTACCCACACCGCTCACCGTGCCACCAGTGCCCACGCCTGCCACAAAAATATCCACTTTCCCATCTGTATCGGTCCAAACTTCCTCCCCAGTGGTCTGCTCGTGGATTGCAGGATTGGCAGGATTCACAAACTGCCCCAGAATCACTGCCCCAGGAATAGTGTCGCGCAACTGCTCCGCCCTGGCAATGGCACCTTTCATACCTTCGGTTCCCGGCGTAAGCTCAAGTTTTGCACCGTAGGCCTTCAGCAGATTGCGACGCTCCACACTCATGGTTTCGGGCATTGTGAGAATGGTTCGGTAGCCTTTGGCCACACCCACCCATGCCAGTCCCACACCTGTATTACCACTTGTGGGCTCAATAATCGTGGCACCGGGCTTCAACACGCCTTTCTTCTCTGCGTCCTCAATCATTGCCAAAGCAATGCGGTCCTTCACACTGCCACCAGGATTGAAAGCCTCTACCTTTACAACTATTCTTGCCTTTTGATTTTCAAATCCGCTCACCTCCACTAATGGGGTGCGCCCTACGAGTTCTGTAATTGATGAGTAAATCATAATGATAACTGTTTTATAAATTGATATTGTTTTTAAAAAATATACACAAAAAAAGCGCCTTGCCACTGGATTGGCAAGGCGCAGGTATTTTGCTTTTAATAAATGTCTTAATGATTTTCTATATCACATCACGCAAAACGACCATCGTGCCGAGCCAATCTCTTGATTCGGTACAACAGCAACATGCTTGCAAAGATGTGTACAATTTCATCATTCTGTCTAAAAAATCGTTATATCAACCACAAAATTATAACAATAATCCACAAAAACCAAATAATCCACAACAAAATAATTGAATTTATTACAACTGTATTACAACTTTGCGTAGAACTATGTACCACGCCCCCTACCTTCACATCAAGCACCACATCACCCAAACAATTCCGCAAAAGCTAACCCCTTACCATTTTTCAAAAAAAGCACAAAGGATAGCGCCAAATCGGCAAAAAGAATTATCTTTGTGGGTGATAAATCACAATACATTCAACATCACATCTTGTGACTTTGAAAAAAAAGAGAGGAGATATTGATATGCGAAATTTGAAAAGTATTTTTGGGTTGGCATTAGTTCTGTTGGCATCATGCTTTGTGGCATCATGCAATGATGATGTAGAGGAAACTTTGGAACAACAATGGGCTATGGTTTTGGATAATTACGAAACGCCTTACCACTTTAGTGACGATGGAAAATGTTTAGGCGCAAATGGCGGCATCGGCAAGAAGAACTTTGACAAAATGTTCATTGGTCATGGGTGGAAGCACTACGCCACATGGGAAATAGACAAGAATGGCAAAAGGCTACCTGATGAATATTACCACACCATGATTGGATTCTCTCCACAACATTACTATTTTAACAGCGACTCAAAATTGACCTCCTACTACCGTTCCGACGCAGCAGGAAACATCATGAAGAAGGAAGAAGTGGCATACACCTTTGATGATAACTACAATAATACACGACTCACTGTGTTATTGCTCGACACCAACGAATACCTTCAGATAACAGGATGGACACTCGGCGAACAACCAAGTTTCTGCATGGTTAGACCATTGGCAAAAAGCACAGATGGAGAAACCACCTATGGTGTGTCAATCTATGTGCAGATGACCGACAAGGAATTAAAAGCTATGCAAGATAGCGCAAAATAGAAATCACCTTTGGATAACGATATAGGTGCATCACATTTAGCGATTCATCTAAATAAAGCGAGAACACCTATTTAATCCATTAAAATCCAATTAACACCTAAAAAAGAAAATTAGGTGTTAATGGGTTAAAATGGATTAAATTGGTGTTTTTTTATCGCAAAGGGGATTAGCAAAGGGGTATTATAAAAAATGGGGTGCGGTTTGTTACGCACCCCATTTGTGATTATTCGAATTGGTCGTTGCCTATGATGCTTTGGATGGCTTTGCCTACGGCGTTTGCCACATCGGGGGCGATAAGACCATGGGTGCCTTGCTCCTCGATGGCGATGTCGCCAGCCAAACCATGAACATACACGCCGAGAGCCACGCTCCAATCGGGTGAGTATCCCTGAGCAATGAATGCCGCAATCACGCCAGTAAGCACATCACCGCTGCCGGCAGTTGCCAAGCCAGGGTTGCCAGTGCTATTGATATACACCTTGCCGTCGGGGCGCACCGTCTTGGTGTAGCGGCCCTTGAGCACGATGGTGATTTCGTAGAGGCGCGACACATCGATAGCCTTCTTCAAGCGGTCTTCATCGGTGGTGTGTTCGCCAAACAGGCGGTCGAACTCGCTATTGTGAGGCGTAAGGATTGAACCCTTTGGTATGCTGTGAATGAGCACCAGACGAGTGGCGATGCAGTTGAGCGCATCGGCATCGAGAATGCACGGACGGCGATAACGCTTGATGAACGAATCCACCGCCGCAATGGTGTCGCTGGTGGTGCTGATGCCCGGACCGATTGCCACCACATTATAGTTATGGTGGAGTTCGATGTCGGTGGTGAAGTATTCGCTTTGGTCGGCTTCAAACAGCACCTCTGGCACGGTGGTAGCCAATGGAATGTAGCCGCACTTCGGAGCATGAACAGTCACCAAGCCCGCACCTGCACGCATTGCGCCACGCGCTGCAAGTGTGGCGGCACCCATCATGCCGTAACTACCAGCCACGAGGAAAACGGTGCCATTGTCGTATTTGTTGATAAAATTGCCGTGTGGACGCAGTTCGCGCTTCACATCTTCACGCTCAATCAGGTAGAAATCGGCAGGAGTGCTGGCGATGGCTTCTTGGTCCATTTCAAGGTCGAGCACCACCACTTCGCCCAAAAAATCAGCGTTTTCGCTAAAGAAAAACGACAGACGCTTGAATTGGTAAGCGAGTGTGAGGTTGGCACGAACAATGTTGCGGCGGTCCACACCGGTGTTCCATTCGCCAAACAAACCCGAAGGAATGTCGAGCGACACCACAAAGGCGTGCGACTCGTTGATATACTGCACGGTGGAAGCATATCCGCCCTTGAGCGGATTGCTCAAGCCTGAACCAAACAGACCATCGATCACCAAGTCGTCGGGACCGAGTTCGGGTGGCGTGAAGGTGTCGAGCACCTCTATCAGTTCCACGCGGTCGAGCCCTTTGAGGCGGTCGCGGTTGGTTTCGCAGCAGTGCGACAGGCGAGTGGCCTTCACATTGAAGAGGTAAACCTCAGAGCGATAGCCCTGCTCCGCCAGCAGTCGAGCCACAGCAAGGGCATCACCGCCATTGTTGCCTGGACCAGCGAAAATCACAATTCGCTTGCTGGGGTGCCAGCGTGATATGATTTGATAGACCACAGCCGACGCGGCACGCTCCATCAAGTCGAGCATTTTGATGCTCTCGCGCTCGATGGTTGCTTCGTCGATTCTTCTAATGCCTTCGGTAGTGAATATTTTCATAAATTCAATTTTAATCCTTCGTAAAAAAGCCGTAAAAAAGTAACCACAAAAATACAGATTTTTTCTTGGCTACGATAGCGAAACGCAAAAAAACTCGCTCATCACGCACGGCTCTTTCATTTAAGATTTCGCTGCTCACTTAAAAATGTTGTTATTTTAT
>ERZ1026780.2020-NODE-2020-length-12265-cov-3.676003_pt1 | contig 12265 bp, 10 predicted proteins | sample MGYA00380126_ERZ1026780 | MGnify/ENA primary metagenome ERZ1026780 (study PRJEB33269, sample SAMEA4719762) | human gut metagenome | biome: human-associated habitat; feature: organic feature; material: feces | place: Cameroon | collected 2013-10 ... | reverse complement strand
ATCATCTCGCGGCTTCTGCGCTCTTTTTCGGCGTTTTCTATAACCTCGGGGAACTCCGCCGCACGTGTGCCCGCTCTGCGCGAATAGGGGAACACATGGACTTTTTCGAAGCCTGTCTTTTTGACAAATTCGAGTGAGGTCTCGAAGTCCTCCCGCGTCTCGCCCGAGAAGCCGACCATAACGTCGGTGGTCAGCGTCGCGTCCTCAAACTCGTCTCTGAGCCTCTTGCAAAGCTCCTCGTATTCGGCCGAGGTGTAGTGGCGGTTCATGCGCTTCAGAGTCTTGTCGCAGCCGCTCTGGAGCGATATGTGAAACTGCGGGCAGAGCTTTTTGCATTCGGCGAGCCTTTTTGTAACTTCCGGGGTCATGTGGTCGGGCTCGAGAGAGCCGAGACGCACGCGCTTTATCCCGTCAAAGGAGGCGGCGAGCTCCACGGCGTCGCAGAGATTCAAACCGCAGTCCGTGCCGTAGGCCGAAAGATTTATGCCGACGAGGACTATCTCCGAGAAGCCCTTCTTTTCGAGCGAGGATATCTCTTTTCTTATGTCCTCAAGCGGCTTTGAGCGTACCCGTCCGCGCGCGTAGGGGATTATGCAATAGGAGCAGAAGCGGTTGCAGCCGTCCTCGATTTTGACCGTCGCCCTCGTGCGCTCGCGGAAGTCCTCTATCAGCTCGCCGGAGAATTTTTCGCCGCTTTCGTGCTCTGAGATACGCACTATTCTCTCGCGCGTGCGGAAAAATTCATCTATCATATCGGGTATCTGCCTGTTCGAGCGGTTGCCCGTGACAATATCCGCCTGAGTCAGCAGCCGCGCGTCCTCGGGGAACGCCTGCGGCATACAGCCCGTGAGCACTATCACGGCGTCAGGGTGCAGCTTTTTGAGATGGCGCACATTCTGTCTCGTTTTGCGGTCGCTCTCGGCGGTTACGGTGCAGGAGTTTACTATGTAGACATCTGCGTCCTCGTTAGCTCCGACGCATTCGAAGCCGCGCTTTATCAGCGCCTGCTCCATGGACTGCGATTCATATTGATTGACCTTGCACCCGAGGGTGCAGAATGCGACCTTCATATCATCACCGCGGCAAAAGCCGCCCTTCCTTTGAGTTTTGCAGTGAAATTATACAGCATTTCGCGCTCTTGTGCAAGTCCGACGGGCTAAGAAGCGGTCGGGCGGCATATATCTTTAATGCTGCTTATATTTGCTTTTGATTTTCGGGAGATGATATTATGAACCGTAAGCTTAAAACCACTCTGTGCGCCGCGCTCGTCCTGCTGCTGACGCTCTCCTGCTGCTGCGTCGGCTTTGCCGATGAGCCCATGCCCGTCACCGTCAAGGCGAAGGCGGCGGTGCTCATGGATGTCGGCACGGGTAAAGTCCTCATGAGCATGAACGCCGACGAGAAGCTCTATCCCGCGTCGGTCACAAAAATAATGACGCTGCTGCTCGTGACCGAAGCGCTCGACAACGGCAAGATAACCCTCGGCGACACCGTCACCGCCTCATCCTCCGCCGCGTCCAAGGGCGGCTCGCAGATATGGCTCAAGGAGGGCGAGCAGATGACCGTCGAGGAGCTGCTCAAGGCGACTGCCGTCTACAGCGCCAACGACGCCTGCACCGCTCTGGGTGAGCTGCTGGCGGGCAGCGACGAGGCTTTTACCGCAATGATAAACGAGCGCGCCCGTCAGCTCGGCATGAAAAATACCCATTTCGATAACTGTACGGGGCTCGACGATACAACTACAACGCATCTGACGACCGCCATGGATGTTGCGATAATGTCGCGCGAGCTGCTAAAGCACGAGAGAATAACAAAATATACGACCATATGGATGGACTCCCTGCGCGGCGGCGCCACGGAGCTTGTCAACACGAATAAGCTCGTCAGATTCTATAAGGGCACGACGGGGCTCAAGACGGGCACTACCGCAAAGGCCGGGTGCTGTGTCTCGGCGAGCGCAAAGCGCGGCAACACGCATCTTATCGCCGTAGTTATGGGCAGTCAGACGAGCGACGACCGCTTCAACGGCGCAAAGGCTATGCTCAATTGGGGCTTTGCGAATTATTCTACGGTAACGCCTCGGATAGACCCGTCGCTGATAACCGATGTCACTGTTATAGGCGGCGTTGCCGACTATGTTCACCCGGCTCTGCCGAAAGCCGCGTCCGTGCTCGTCAAAAAGGGCGACGAGGGAAAAATTAGGACCGATGTCGAGCTGTGTATAGATGTTAAGGCGCCCGTAGAGAAAGGGCAGGTGCTCGGTAAAGCGGTGATTCGCCTCGGAGACGAAAAAATAGGGGAGTACAATATTATAGCCCCGGAGGCCGTGCGCGCACTGACATTTAAAGATATTTTCTTCCGTCTGCTGAAAGCTCTCGCCTGAAAAATTGTATAAATAGACAAATTGAGTCCCCGCTTTTTGTCGGATAATACAAAAAAGAACGGTAATTCATATTTGTAATAAAAAGTAATTCGCAGGTGTTATAATTAGCTCGTGCGTTTTAGGGAAAAAACAAAAGAAAAGAGGAAAAGTTTGTGAAAAATTATTTCAGCCGGCTCATGTCGAGCGCGAAGAAATGGGAGTTCATCGTATGGTGGATATTCCGTCTGATTATGATAGGTGCGATGGTGAGCCTTCTGTTTACCAACCCGCCCTCGGATCTGCCGAAGACGCAGATGGCGCTTCAGCTGACCGCTAATCTTATCGGAATGTTTGCGTGGGAGATAATTCAGGCTCTGCCCGAAAAGAACTGCCTGCGCCAGCTCCCGGCTTATTGCCAGACCGTCGCCTCCGTCGGTCTGCTGCTCGCCTCGTTCGGCGGCGCGTTCCTGAATTTTTACTATACAATTTTTATGTGGGATAAGATTCTCCACCTGCTCGGCGGCGCCGAGGCGGTGTTCATGGGCTATGAGCTTGCAACTGCCATGCAAAAGCGCGACAAGAAGCAGTGCGACCTGCCGATAGTCCTGCTCTGCGCTCTCGGCTTCTCGTTCTTTATCTCCACCTGCTGGGAGCTCTTTGAGTTCAGCTTCGATCAGTTCGCGGGCGGCGATTCCCAGCATTGGTCGTATGAGCTTGCACAGGCTGCGAACAACACGAGAACCTTCTTTGACCCCAGAGATCCCGCCCGTTTCGCACTCATAGACACCATGACCGATATAGTCTTCAATACTCTCGGCGCAGTGCCGTTTTATATCATACTTAAAATAGTGCCTTATCATCATAGGGGCAAGAACAACGTCAACGATATGTTCGCCCCCAAAGGCGCGGAAAAGGAACTTGTAAAGGCAAAATGAGCTTTCGCTGTCCCGTATGCTCGCAGGAGCTTAAAAAAGAACGGAAGATATGGGCGTGCCCGCAGGGGCACACATTCGACATCGCCGCAAAGGGCTATGTGAATCTGCTGATGAGCAACTCCTCCGGCGCAAAGCGCCACGGCGACGACCGCCTGATGATAAACGCGCGGCGCGATTTTCTCTCAAAGGGCTTCTATGAGCCTCTGCGCGAGGCTCTGTATGAGGCGCTTTCGGCGGAATTTCCGCGCGGAGGCACCTTGCTCGATGCGGGCTGCGGCGAGTGCTGGTACACTTCGTATTTTAAGCGCAGACTCGATGAAGCGGGGCTTGAGCCGAATGTGCTCGGCGTGGATATCTCCAAATATGCGCTCGAAAAAGCGCCGAAAAGCTGCGGAGTCGAACGCGCGGTTGCGAGCATATATAAGCTGCCCGTGGGCGACGGAGAATGCGACGCGCTCGTCAATATATTTGCGCCCGCCTGCCCGCAGGAGTTTTCGCGCGTGCTCAAAAAAGACGGACTGTTTATAAAGGCGATACCGCTCGAAAAGCACCTGTGGGAGCTCAAGAGCGCTGTATATGACGCACCGTACGAAAACGAAGTTCCGCCGCATGAGACGGAGGGCTTTCGGCTCGTCGGCGAAAAGAAGCTGTGCTACAGCTTCACGCTCGAAAGCGCCGAAGATATCGCAGACCTTTTCAATATGACGCCGTACTGCTACAAAACCTCTCGGCAGGACAGGGAGAAGCTCGAAAAATTGAACTCGCTCGAGGTCGGAGCACAGTTTTGCGTGCTCACCTATAAAAAGCTGTAAGTCTTTGTGGCATATAATTTCATACTTTCAGAATCCCTCGGCTTATTTTTCCGAACCGGGGGATTTTTTCTGTTCTTTTTAGCGTTTGTTATTGTAAAAATCAAGTTTTCGTCGTATACTAATCCTGTATGGCAATAGGCGGGTTTCCCGCGTCAAACACGGCCGGCAGGGAAAGGAAGTAAAAATTATGCAGCTTGAACTTAAAAGACCGGAGGACTGTATGTTTGATGAAATATCTCTTGGTGAGATAATGCTCCGTCTCGACCCGGGAGCGGGCAGAATAAAGAATTCCCGTTCCTTTTCCGCTTGGGAGGGCGGCGGAGAATACAATGTCGCCCGCGGCCTGCGCCGCTGCTTCGGGCTGCGTACCGCGGTCATAACCGCCCTTGCCGATAACGAGGTCGGCAGGCTCATAGAGGACTTTATTCTTCAGGGCGGAGTCGATACCTCATTTATAAAATGGATGAGCTATGACGGCATCGGCAGAAATGTCCGAAACGGGCTCAACTTTACCGAGCGCGGCTACGGTATACGCGGAGCCGTCGGCGTGTCCGACAGGGGCAACACCGCAGCCTCTCAGCTCAGAGCCGAGGACGTTGACTGGGATTATATTTTCGGCAAGCTGGGAGTCCGCTGGCTGCACACGGGCGGAATCTTTGCCGCTCTCTCCGAGACGAGCGCAGAGACCGTTATAGCCGCAGTCAAAAAGGCCAAGGAATACGGCACCGTCGTCTCCTATGACCTCAACTACCGTCCCTCGCTCTGGAAGGGCATAGGCGGACTTGAAAAGGCTCGTCAGGTCAACCGCGAAATCGCAAAATATATCGACGTCATGATAGGCAACGAGGAGGACTTCACCGCCTGCCTCGGCCTTGAGGTCGAGGGCAACGACGCGGGACTCAAGAAGCTCAATGTCGAAGGCTATTGCAAAATGATAGAGAACGCCGTCAAGATTTATCCGAATTTCAAGGTGGTTGCGACTACGCTCAGAACCGTCAAGACAGCTACCGTCAACGATTGGAGCGCCATCTGCTGGGCGGACGGTAAGCTCTATGAGGGCATGAAGCTCGATGCGCTCGAGATATTCGACCGCGTGGGCGGAGGCGATTCGTTCGCTTCGGGACTTATCTACGGGCTTATGACCGAGGGCGAGCCTCAGTATGCCGTCAACTGCGGCATAGCGCACGGCGCGCTGGCTATGACCACGCCGGGCGACACCTCCATGGCGAGCAAGCGCGAGGTCGAGGCCGTTATGAACGGCGCGGGCGCAAGAGTGCAGAGATAAGAGAGGAGAGTAAAAATGGATAAAGAACAAATACTTACTAAAATACAGGACTGCGGCATTGTCGCGGTCGTCAGAGCGGAGAGCGCAGACCGGGCGAGCAGAATCGCCGATGCCTGCATAGAGGGCGGCGTTGCGGCTATCGAGCTCACATTCACCGTTCCCCATGCGGATAAGGTCATAGAGGAGCTTGCAAAGCGCTACACCCCCGATCAGATGATTCTCGGCGCGGGCACGGTTATGGATGCGCCAACAGCGAGAATAGCCATGCTCTCGGGCGCAAATTTTGTTGTCAGCCCTTATTTTGACCCCGAAACAGTAAAAATGTGCAACCGCTACAGGGTTGCCGTCATGCCCGGAATAATGACCGTCAAGGAGGCTGTCGCCGCCATGGAGGCGGGCGCGGATATCCTCAAGGTGTTCCCCGGCGACGTCTACGGGCCGAAGATAATAAAAGCCATAAGAGGGCCTATACCCTACGCGAAGATGATGCCCACAGGCGGAGTCGATGTCGATAACGCCGCCGATTGGATAAAGGCGGGCGCAGTGGCGGTAGGCGCGGGCAGCTCGCTGACGGCGGGCGCAAAGACCGGCGACTACAAAAAAATCACCGACACCGCACGCAAGTTTATTGAGAATATAAAGGCAGCGCGCGAGGGAAGATAATCCCGAAAAGAAACCGAAAGTAAAGGAACCTATATGTTTGTAGATATTGCGAAAATTAAAATAAAAGCCGGAAACGGCGGCGACGGCGCGGTGACCTTCCATCGCGAGAAATATGTCGCATCCGGCGGACCCGACGGCGGCGACGGCGGCAAGGGCGGAGACATCATATTCGAGGTCGACGATAATCTTGCCACTCTTGCGGACTTCCGCTATAAGAGAAAGTACAGCGCGCCCGACGGAAAGCGCGGCGACGGCGGACGCAGGCGCGGTAAAAACGGTGAGGATCTTGTTATCAAAATCCCGCGCGGAACGATAATCCGCGAGGCGGAGTCGAACGCGGTTATGGCGGATATGTCCGAAAAGACTTCGTTTGTTGCCGCAAAGGGCGGCCGCGGCGGCTGGGGCAACACCCATTTCAAGACCCCGACCCGCCAGACTCCCCGTTTCGCGAAAAGCGGCACTCCCGGCGAGGAGTGGGAGGTCATACTCGAGCTCAAGCTGCTTGCCGATGTCGGTCTGCTTGGCTTCCCGAACGTCGGAAAGTCCACGTTCATTTCCGTAGTCAGCGAGGCAAAGCCCATAATCGCCGACTATCATTTCACAACCATAACTCCCGTCCTCGGCGTTGTCACCATGGGCGAGGGCGAGTCGTTTGTCGTCGCGGATATCCCCGGACTTATCGAGGGCGCGAGCGACGGAGTGGGTCTAGGCCATGAGTTCTTGCGCCATGTTGAGCGCTGCCGAATGCTCCTGCATATAATAGACGCTGCGGGCAGCGAGGGCAGGGACCCGATAGAGGACTTCGAGAAAATAAACGCCGAGCTTGAAAAGTTCGACCCCGAGCTCTCGAAGCTTCCGCAGATAGTTGCGGCGAATAAGATAGACATGGCCGACGAGGCTCAGATAGAGCGCCTGCGCGAATATTTTACCTCCCGCGGCTACGAGTTTTATACCATGTGCGCGCCGATTCAGGAGGGCACGGCCGAGGTCATAAACGCGGTTGCCAAGCGTCTCAAGACTCTGCCGCCGATAAAGCGCTACGAGACGCAGGAGATACCCGTCGAGATGTTCGAGCGTCAAAAGGACACGGGCTTTACCGTCCGCGAGGAGGACGGCGTTTATATTGTCGAAGCGCCGTGGCTGCTCAAGATACTTCAGTGCACCGACATGGACGACTATGAGTCGCTTCAGTATTTCCAGCGCGTGCTCCATTCGAGCGGAATACTCGCAAAGCTCGAGAGCATGGGGATTCAGCAGGGCGACACCGTTGAAATATACGATTTCGAATTCGACTATATGCCGTAACGGAGGCTTTTCACTTGATAGGAATAAGCGAAGAACTGAAAAATACAGACCCGGATTTGCTCAGCCCGCTGACTCTTGCGTTTGTGGGCGATACGGTGTTTGACCTGCTCGTCAGGGGCAATCTCGTCATGCAGGCGAACCGTCCCGTCGGCAAGCTGCATCCGCTTGCGGCAACGAAGGTCTGCGCCGCCGCTCAGGCGCGAGACGCGCGCGATATCGCGCCGCTGCTGACCGAGCGTGAGGCGGATATCTATCGGCGCGGCAGAAACGCGCACACCGGAAGGATCCCCAAGAGCGCAAGCTCCGCCGAATATCACAGCGCAACAGGTCTCGAGGCGCTTTTCGGCTGGCTGTATCTCAGCGGTCGGGATGACAGGATAGAGGAGCTGTTTGAACATATCATCAATATGGAAAAATACGATGAGGTGAAGCGATGAAAGGGAAAAGCAGAAGGAAAGAGACCCTGAGCCCCTACGAGCGCCGCAAGAGACGCCTTGAAAAAAGGTTTTCCAACGCGCCGAAAACAACGGGGCAAAAGATAGCCGGCGCGGTCATAGACAATATATGCTGGATAGTCGGCTGCTCGCTCTATTCGATAGGTGTCGTGTCGTTCGCGCTGCCCAACAGCATCGCGCAGAGCGGCACTACGGGACTTGCGATAATAGTCAACCACCTTTTTGAGTTTATTCCGCTGGGTACTGCGAACTTTCTGCTAAACCTTCCGCTGATGATTTTAGCCCTTGTTTTTATCGGCTGGCGCTTTGTCGCAAAGACACTGTGGGTGACGGCAATACTCTCCGCCCTGCTCGACCTTTTCGGCAGCTTTATGCCGACCTATACGGGCGATAAGATTTTGGCGGCAATATTCTGCGGCGTGTGCACGGGCGCGGGGCTTGCGGTGGTCTTTATGCGCGGCGCGACCACGGGCGGCACGGATATCATAGGCAGGCTCGTCCACAAGGCGTTCCCGCATATCCAGATAGGCAAGGTCATCATGGCGGCGGACGCTTTGATAGTTATTCTCGGCGCCGTTGTGTTCCGCTCGGTCGAGTCGGCGATGTATGCGGTCATAGTTATTTTCGTCAACTCCCGTCTGCTCGACTATATCCTCTACGGCACGGGCAGCGGAAAGCTGCTGCTCGCCGTGACGGAGCACGCGCAGGAGATATCCGACGCGATAACCTCGAAGATGGGCAGAGGAATCACAATTCTGCCGGTCAAGGGCGGCTACACGGGCAAGGAGAAGAGCATGGTAGTCTGCGCCGTGAAGAAAAACGAGGTGCCCCACCTGACGAAGATAATCAGGCAGGTGGATACCGAGACGTTTATAATCATAACCGAAGCCGGTGAAATTCTCGGCGAGGGCTTCATTGCGCCCGGAGTCAACTGAATAACAAAGCGCGGAGACTTTTTGTGAACCTCCGCGCTTTTTTAAAATTTTTTCCAAAACAGGTGAGAAAATCCGCAGACTTCTGCGACAATATAAGTGAAAGGCGGGACGCCGCCTCGAAAGGATTGATCCAATGCACAACGGTGAGAGTAGCTACCGCCGTTTTGTCGAGGGCGACCAAAGCGCGTTTGACGAGCTCATGGACGCCTATCGCGACAGACTGATATTTTTTATCAAGGGTTATGTCGGCTCCGCGGAGGAGGCGCAGGACATAGCCATGGATACCTTTGTCGAAATTCTCGTGCATCCGGGGCGTTTCCGCTTCAAAAGCTCGTTCAAGACCTACATATATTCCGTCGCAAGGCATAAAGCGGTCGATTTTCTGCGCAAAAAACGCACCGTGCCGGACAGCGGAAAAGAGATTTGGGACGAGAGCGCCATTGATTCATTCTACAGGCGCGAGGACGCGAGAACCGTGCGCGAATGCATGGACAGACTGAACGGCGATTACAGAACCGTGCTGTATCTGGTTTATTTTGAGGAAGTGGACGGCGACGGTGCGGCAAAAATTATGGGCAAAAGCAAAAAGCAGCTTGCGAATCTCCTCTACAGGGCGAAGCAGGCGCTTAAAACCGAGCTCGAAAAGGAGGGCTTTTGCTATGAAGACAGATAAAGAATTCAGAGATGAAGTTTATGCCCGCGCTTCAAAGGAGCGGGCGAGAATAAAAAGACGCAACCGTGTTATAATGACCGCCGTGCCGTGCTTTGTTATCGCAATCGCCGCCGCAGCGACAGCGGTTTATTGTTCGAATTTGCTTCCTACGAAGGAAGCGGCGCCCATATCTGTTGCCGGATATAATACTTCGGAGAAAAATGCCGACAGCTTCGACGATACGGAGCAGACTCCGACCGATGTGCAGAAGCCGTACAGCACAGGCGATTTTGCCTATGAGACGGTTGCGGAGGGTGCAGCGTCTGCAAAGAACAACGAAACGGCAGTTCCGACGAAAAATAACGACAAGAAGGGCGAATCCGCCGCCTTAGGCTATGACTTTAAGGTTTTTTCGGATAAGACAGATTCGAATAAAAACGGCACGCACGATATTCCCGACGTTATAGTGATAAAGAGCAAAAAGGAGCTTGAAGAATATCTCGCGGCTCAGGAGAAATACGGAGCGCTGAGCGAAGAGCTGAAGGCAGAGCTTTTGAGCAAGGATGACGGGTTTTTCGGCAGAAACACCGTCGCCGTCATAGCGGCGGACAGCGAATATGAATTAGTAAACTGCCGCGCCAACTCCGACGGTACTCTCACGGTCTCTGTCAAAAAGAAAGAAAACGTACAAGGAGTCGGCTGCCATATGCTGCTGACCGTATATAACAGACAGTTTAACGACATTGTCCTCACGGACACTTAAAACGAAAGGGGAGGAAATAAATGAAGCTCAAAAAATTGGTGGCTCTTTTGCTCTGTGCCGCAGTTATGCTGCCTCTTGCGGCGTGCGTAAAAAAGCCGGATTCCGGAACATCGCGGACATCGCAGACTACAGATGACACCACCGTCACGCCGACAAAGGACGGCGATACTTCTATCACCGCGACTGACAAGGGCAATAAAGGCGCCGCCGCGCAGGATCTCATGCAGGGCATAACCAAGGGCAAGGGCGCATCCAAAAAGCCGGACAGCCGCTTTGCGAATGTCGCCGCATCGTTTGCGCTTGATCTTTTCAAGGATGAATACAAGTCCGGCAAGAACACGCTCGTTTCGCCTCTCTCCGTGCTCACCGCGCTCGCCATGACGCAAAACGGCGCAGAGGGCAAGACCCTCTCCGAGATGCAGAAAGTTCTCGGCGGGCTCGACCGCGATACTTTAAACGCATATATGAACGCATATCTCGCCGCAGTCGCGGGCAAGGACAGCGCACTCAAATGCGCCAATTCCATATGGGTCGACAGCAAGCTCGATGTCAAGACCTCTTTCCTCCAGAAGAACGCGGATTTCTATTCGGCGCAGGCATACAAAGCGGATTTCACAAGAAAAAATACCGTAAACGAGATAAATTCGTGGGTGAACAAAAACACGAACGGCATGATAAAAAAGCTGGTCGACGAGTTCGATCCCCTCACGGTTATGGTGCTCATGAATGCGCTCTGCCTTGAGGCGGAGTGGAGCGATCCGTATACAGACAACTGCGTGAGCGATGGCACGTTCAAAAATGCCAAGGGCAATCTCGTCAAGGCGGAATATATGTATTCGCAGGAGACGGAATATATCGAGACCGAGAATGCCACGGGCTTTGTCAAATATTATAAGGGCGGCAAGTTTGCCTTTGTCGCGCTTTTGCCGAACGAAGGCACGAGCATCGACAGCTATATCGCCTCGCTTACCGGCAAGGGATTCCTAAGCGCGCTGAATTCGAGGAAGAATACCCAGGTCAACACGCAGATGCCGAAGTTCAAGTGCGAATACAGCAACTCGCTCGTTGACACTCTCAAGAAAATGGGCATGAGCACGGCGTTTGACTGGGACAGGGCAAACTTCTCGTCCATGGCTACCTTAAAGAACGAAAATATTTACATAAGCGATGTTATTCACAAGACCTTTATCGAGGTTGCCGAAAAGGGCACACGCGCAGGAGCGGTGACTGCCGTTATCTCAGAAAAGAGCGCAGCAATGCCTGTCGAACAGCCGAAGGAAGTAAGGCTCACAAGACCGTTTGTTTATGCGATAATAGATACCCAGACCAATCTGCCGCTCTTTATCGGCGCGCAGACGGATATTTAAGGAGGTGCGCCCGTGAAAGTCAAGAAAATGCTGGCTGTTTTCATGAGCGTTCTGTCGCTTGCCGCCTGTATTTTACCGTTTTCCGGCTGCGGAAAGACCGTGGGAAAAGTTCATAACAAGGGCGTGAAAAGCGGCGCTGTACGCGACCTGACAGAGGGGATTTCAAAGAACGAATCCGCCTCAAAAGCCCCCGACGACGAATTTAAAGCCGCCGCCTCATCGTTTGCGGCAGAGCTTTTCAAAGATAACTATTCAAAGGGCAAGACGACGCTTGTGTCGCCGCTGTCCGTGCTTACCGCGCTCGCGCTGGTGCAAAACGGCGCTCAGGGCGATACGCTCGCCCAGCTTGAGCAGGCTCTCGGCGGACTTGACCGCGACACGCTCAACGCCTATATGCGCGCCTACTGCGACTTTCTGACCGAGAGCGACGAGCTGAAAATCGCAAATTCCGTCTGGACGGACAGCAGTGCAGAGGCAAAGCGGGCTTTCCTGCAAAAGGCGGTGGACAGCTACTCGGCGCAGCTTTTCTCGGCGCCCCTGAGCGACCCGAAAACCGTAGAGAGCATAAACTCGTGGGTCAAAAAGAACACCGACGGCATGATTCCCAAGATAATCGAAAAGGCGGACCGTTATGCCGTTATGATGCTTGTAAACGCCATAGCGTTCGAAGCGAAGTGGGAAACTCCGTATAAGAGAAGCGATATAGAGAAGCTTGATTTTACCTCGTATTC
>ERZ1026780.2019-NODE-2019-length-12267-cov-12.624140_pt1 | contig 12267 bp, 16 predicted proteins | sample MGYA00380126_ERZ1026780 | MGnify/ENA primary metagenome ERZ1026780 (study PRJEB33269, sample SAMEA4719762) | human gut metagenome | biome: human-associated habitat; feature: organic feature; material: feces | place: Cameroon | collected 2013-10 ... | reverse complement strand
ATTTGGGGAAATGAATGGTGTCTTTACTTAGTAGCCTACTTAACTGAACGAGGGCGCCGCGTGGCATACGCGGTGCCCTTTTCATGACTGGCAGTATCTGTCCATGTGGGTGGCAGCGAAAACGGCTTATACCTCCACGCGCATTATTTTGGTTTACGAATGCAATGCAAATGTGGTATACTTTCAGAATGCTGCAGAAATTAGATTGCAAAGTATATGGGCCACAGTAGAGTATCCTGTGTTGCAGGGTAAAGAAATAATATACGGTATTGTTCAGCAGGGCGGTGTAATAAAATTTATGCCATAGGGAAAGGAAGTAGCAATGGGCGACTTTTTTGTTATGAGCACCAGATTTGACAAGTCCAGCGCAACCGACTTCAATTTCATTTCGATTAATACTGATTTGGCGGTTAATCCCAAAGATGGAGCAATATGGATGCGTTGTGCATTGTATGATTTTGGTTGGGGAAAAGAAAATGGATACTTTAGAGTTCCGCTTCCGGATTTTAAAATACTACTGCACCTTGCATTGTATAGCACAAGCAGAGAGGACGCGTATGGAGCTGCCGCCGTGATCATTGAAAAGTATGCAGAAGACTTACTAATTCAAACCGAGAAAATTATGATAAACCCTTCTTGCCGGAATGATTTCTTAAGATTAATAAGGCTTTTCAACCTGGATTATCCAATAAATAGGAGTTCGATTATGAACAAATCAAATGCACAAATAGAAAATGACTTCTTAAGATGGAAAGCCGTATCAAAATCAGCAAAACTTGCGTTGTCGTCGGCAGACGCCCGTATAAATTCGCTTATGTGAACTCGTTGTGAGCCCTGTCTTTATGCAGGATCACGCACTTTCCTGCAAAAGCCTATACCTCCCTGCGCATCATTTTGGTTCACGAATGCAATGCAAATGTGGTATACTTTGATGGGGTGCAGCTATTCAATACCTACGGCCCGTGGGGCGAAGCTTGCGGCATGAGCGGGACACTTGCCTCCACCTTGGGAGCTATAAATCCCCTCCGCTACCGGGGCTATGTCTACGACACCGAGACGGGGCTGTATTACCTCAATAGCCGCTACTATAATCCTATCATGCGGATTTTGACTGCTGGCAGCAGTATTTTGGATACAACGATTTCTATGATTTAGTATTTGACTGGGCTACCAGTTGTGTACCCGCAAAACTCCGATTTGCGTATAGTGGGCAAGAGTATGTTATATGGGCCTGGAAAGGGGATTATATAAATATGGGTGCCGGCGCCGAAATGGGAATATATATCGGTGGCGGACCACATTGGCGAGTGGATAAGAGCCTTGCTATGTATATGAGCATGCAGTTAGAGTGCAATGGTGCAACAATTATAAAGCCGTACAGAGCCTATACCTGGTGGATTACTGGATTTAACCCCAACTACCCAAATGTAGATGTAAGTACTTTAACAGCCAGCTTCTCTATATGGTTCAAAGATCCCGGTATGTTTTATGCTTTCAAAAGCAAAAATCCGCAGGGATGGTCTTTTGGTATAATGCAAGGTTTTTATACAGCAGCATATACTTTTTAACACTATGAGGTAATTGTTATGAGAAAAATCTGGGGATTATTATCACTCACCACCTTAATACTGTTACTCACATCTTGTTCAATAGGAGACTCTAATATGCGAAAAATGTTTTTTGCAAGGAACGACAAGCAAATTGCAAATGAGCGATTTGAGGCACTGATAGATGCAATCCAAACGCATAACAGCGATGCTGTAAAAGCAGTGTTTTCCAATAATGTACTAAGAGAAGCAGAGAATATAGACGATTCTATTCAGGAGTTATTTGGCTATTTCCAAGGAAACCTACTCTCTTATAATGAATGGGCAGGGCCTGATGTTTCCGCCAAAAAGGACAATGGGAATTATTGGAAAAGCTACGACTGCACTTATGACTTCGAGACATCGAAGGACAAGTATCGTCTCGCCATGGAGATCATAACGGTTGACACTGCGGATGCGGATAATGTGGGAATACGGTCACTGTATATCATCCGTTTTGAGGATGACACAGACCAGAATTGTGCGTACCGAGGAGACGGAGCATATACACCCGGTATCAATATTGGCAAGACTGAATAAAATGGCAATTTAGTAATGCCACTCTAAGAAGGGCACCGCGTAGCTTACGCGGTGTCCTTTTCCATAACTGGCAGTATCTGTCCATGCGGGTGGCGGCGAAAACGGCCTATACCTCCCTGCGCATTCTTTTGGTTTACGAATGCAATGCAAATGTGGTATACTTTGATGGGGTGCAGCTATTCAATACCTACGGTCCGTGGGGCGAAGCATGGGGCATGAGCGGGACACTTGCCTCCACCTTGGGAGCTATGAATCCCCTGCGTTACCGGGGCTATGTCTACGATGCCGAGACGGAGCTGTATTACCTCAATAGCCGCTACTATAATCCTACTTGGGGTAGGTTTATCAATGCGGATGAGTATCTATCTGCTGGCGAAAACTTATTGAGCACCAATGTTTTCGCATACTGCTATTGCGACCCAATAAATCTAAAGGATCCCAATGGAAACATAGCGGAAGCAGCTTTGATTTTCACCGACCTTTCTGCCGAGCTAATTGCATCTATTGCCGCCGCACTTGGAGTAACGGTTATTTGGGTCGTTGGAATTATATTGATTGTCGGAGTAGCGGAACTTTATTCTTATGTCGTTCGCCAAGCAGATGATTCGAGTTTTAAGGACAAAACTTTGTCAGATGTTCGTCCCCATATCCCTGACCGTTCAAAAGTCTATCAAATAGCTTATATAAACGAACAAGGCTCGCTTATTAGGCTTTCTACCTATTATAGCTATTTTGAGGCGCTTGCAATGCTCAATTGCCTTGGCGTTTATAACAACTTAAGAACATCTGTAGAGTATAATTCATCCTCTTACTGTGCGGCACATAAAAAAGTGAATGAGCTTGGTTATTCGGTGTGGGGTATTTATACACATTACCAAGTCCATGCAAAAGCATTAGCGGTCTCCATTGGGGTAGTAACACCACCGAAGGTGCACGGCTCCGGTAAATATGGACATTATAATGATAGTGGGCATACTCTCCACATTTGGTTTGGAGGCATGCTGAATTATTAAGGTGGATTTATTATGGACTATTTAAATCTGCATGAGTGCTATTATGCATTTCTTGCTTTACAGCCACTTTTTTTCTACCCAAGGAAACTTATTTTCTTAAATGAGGGAGAGCTTCAAGCTTTGCCAATAGAGGAGCAGAAAATCTGTGTATCTCCGCCACAAGTACCTACAAATGTCGTACATAAGGATTTTTTTGACTTTATGCATAACCGCATATTGCGCAATAAATATCTACGATTACTCCGATCGGTCAAAGATGGAGCAACTGAAAACCGGGACTTTTGGGCTTTGTTGAATAGCGAGCGTTTAACGGAGGAATATCGCAAATTTGAGGAAGAATATTTAATCGATTTTGCAAAAAAATGGTGTCAAAAAAATGGTATTCCTTGCACAGATAAACCGATAGATTTTCGGCGTTGGAAGCGAGAAGACCCCAAGTAATATGAATTTATAAATACCTGGTGGATTACTGGATTTCATCCTGGATATTTGAATAAATCTCAAAAAAGTCTAACAGCTACATTCTCTATATTGTTCAACGATCCAGGCATGTATTACGCTTTTCGTGCTATGGGATATGAAGGTTGGTCATTTGGCATTATGCAGGGCTTTTATACAGCCATATTCTCATTTTAATAAATATTATTGAGGTTCTTATGAAAAAAACACTTTTGCTATTACCCATTATTGGATTAGTTCTGGTATTGACCTCTTGCTCGTTAAGAAGAAACTTCTTGATGAAGGATGACAGCTCGGTTGCTAACGATAAATTTAGTGAGTTAATAGATGCAATCCAAACGCAAGATATAAATACGCTGAAATCGTTGTTTTCCAAAAACGCATTGAAGGAAGCGGAAAATTTGGATGAATCTATCCGGCATTTGTTTGATTATTTTCAAGGAGAGCTTGTATCCTATAATAATTGGGGCGGGCCTGGTGTTAAAGCTGAAATGGAATATGGCGATTATCAGGAAGTCTACGATGCTACTTATGATTTTGAAACAGCACAAGACAAATACCGACTTTGGATGGAAATTATAACGGTAGACACTACAGATGCGGATAATGTGGGAATACGGTCCCTGTATATCATTCGATTTGAAGATGACACGAGGACGGATTTTGCATACCGGGGCGACGGAGAACATACACCGGGTATCAACATTGGCAAAACTAAATGAAATGACAATTTAGTAATTCCGCTCTAAAAAGGGCACCGCGTAGCTTACGCGGTGTCCTTTTCCATAACTGGCAGTATCTGTCCATGCGGGTGGCGGCGAAAACGGCCTATACCTCCCTGCGCATTCTTTTGGTTTACGAATGCAATGCAAATGTGGTATACTTTGATGGGGCATAGCTATTCACTGCCAGCGGTCAGCGTATTTCCAAAACCGTAAACGGCACTACCTACAACTACCACTATCTGGGCGACCAACTGGTGGAAATGGCCTGGGGCAGCAACCGCATGTACTTCACCTATGATGACATTGGTCCGGCCTCTTTCATTTTCAACGGTGAGGAATACTTCTATTCTCGAAATGCCCAGGGCGATGTGACCGGCATTTTCAGCGAGTTTGGCGTTCAAGTCGCCACCTATACCTATGACCCATGGGGTAGGCCCACAAGCGAAGCGATGACTGCGCTGGGGCACTACAATCCCCTCCGCTACCGAGGCTATGTCTACGATAACGAGACGGGGCTATATTACCTCAACACTCGATACTATAATCCTACTTGGGGTAGGTTTATCAATGCGGATAATCAACTCTCAACAGGCAGCGACTTATCAGGGACAAATCTATTTGCCTACTGCGGCAATAATCCTGTTAATCGTGTTGACCCAACAGGTGAAGCTTGGTGGCATTGGGTGTTGGGCGCTGCAATTGTCGCAGCATGCGCCGTTGCAACTGTAGTAACCTGTGGCGGAGTTGCTGCAGCTGTAACCGCTGTAGGGTTAGTCAGCAATGGTATAGCAGCATCGTCGGCAGCTGCAACTATTGCGGCTGGTGCATTTGTTGGATCATCTGTAGTTTACGGGACATCAGTAATTACAGCGGCATCTTCCTCAAGTTCCATCGATGATTTCTACAGCCAAGGCAACTGGGGTACTGTCGCCGTAACTGCAGGAGGCGCTGTACTAGGAGGATATAATGGGTATACGGCAGCCAAAGCGCCAAAACAAACATCATCTGGCAGAGGCACTCAGAATCCAAAAGTTAAAGCAGCGGTCCAAAGAGGGCGGGAAATGCATAAAGTGATGGATTATGGACCGGGGGTAAAAAAAGAAATATCTATAGCTCCGGGCTGCCGAGTGGATGGGATAGATTTCAACAATCGCATTATTTACGAATTGAAGCCAAATAACCCTCAAGCAATTGCAAGAGGAATAAAGCAACTAAACAGATATACCGAGGCGGCGAAACAGCAATACGGTGGCACATGGACAGGTGTCCTTAAACTATATGATTAGAGGGATAAAATATGGTTTATTTTCATGAGGATTATTTTACTTACGAATTACCAAACGGCTGGTGTTCAGAAGAGGACGGTGAAAGTCTCCTAATATATAATCCAAGTGGCGATGGGGCTATAACCATATCTTTCTTTAGCGTTTTAGATATGGATAAAACATTGGATGAGCACATCAGTATTATGGCGAAGAAATTTGTAGACAAAAACAAGATTTCTCTTCACGGCCCATTCATTCTTTGTGGCTCTAAGGAGAGTAAAATAACCTTATATGGAACAGGAACAACTTTTGACAACTGGTTTATTAAAATTTGGGTTGTGGCGAGATACCCCAAAATTGCGTTTGCTACCTATCAAAGCGAAAGAAAAACCTCAGAAGCAAAAATATGCGATGCAATTATTAATAGCACTAAGTTTAACCAAATAAAACCTTATTGCCAGTAGCACGCAACTTATCCGAAGAGGGCACCGCGTGGCTTACGCGGTGCCCCCCCTCATAACTGGCAGTATTTGTCCATGCAGGTGGCGGCGAAAACGGCCTATACCTCCCTGTGCATCATTTTGGTTCACGAATGCAATGCAAAGGTTTTCAAATGTGTCTTTACACCAATGCAACACTCTCAGGCCCGCTGCAGCAGTTAGTCAATAGTGGTATAATTAGGTTATATCCGTTAGGATGAGGAGCAAAATGATGGGAATCAATGATACCTGCACCAGTAAATCTAATACAGATAATTTGCGAATTCGTCATACAAAGGAGGCTGCCGAGCGTTATTACAGAGAAAATCCCGATTCACTGATTCCTCTTTTTGAAAAAGAATTGCGGGAGTTAGGATTTGACTTTGAAGTTTCAAGTCAAACATTCGGATTTATCCCAAAATACAAGAAAGACATATTGCCGATTGCTGTCAGATATTATCAAGTTGCAAAAAAACTCAAAAAAACTAATGAGCAAATACATTTTATGGGTTTTTTTCGCATCAAAGGCTTTGATGATATTGTTCCAATGCTACTGGAAGATTATTGCTCTAAGGAAACAGATGATTTGACTCGTTGGTTCATTTCGGATTGTCTTTACTATATCCGCTCAAGAAAATTTGTAAGAGAATATCAAGAAATATCCTCTAACAAAATTTTCGGAATAAACCGGCAAATGATTATTTTGCTCCAGGGAAAGCTGAAAGAGGAAACTTCCGTTCCTGTACTGGTTGCATTGTTAGAGGATGAAGAGGTCTGCTTGCAGGCAATTTGCGCATTGGGTGACTACAAACGGGAAGATTTTCGCCGCTATTTTGAGCGGTTCAAGGACGACCCGCATCCCGGATGGCGCAAATATGCCAGGGCGGCGCTGAGGAGACTTGACCGATTAACTAAATAGCTTTATTTCTCAATGGACCGGGAGTAAAAAAGAAATATCTATAGCTCCGGGCTGCCGAGTGGATGGGATAGATTTCAACAATCGCATTATTTACGAATTGAAGCCAAATAACCCGCAAGCAATTGCAAGAGGAATAAAGCAACTAAACAGATATACCGAAGCAGCGAAACAGCAATACGGCGGTACATGGACAGGTGTCCTTAAACTAGGGGGATAAAACAATTATGGGAATATGGGGTCCAAAATTATATCAAAGTGATATAGCAGAAGAGGTAAGAGACTATTATAGGGATCAACTGCGCAGAGGAAAATCTGGAAAAGATATTACACAAGATTTGATTGCGCAAAACAAATTTACGACACTGAATTCTGACGATGCGCCTGAATTCTGGTTCGCACTGGCAGATACACAATGGGATTTAGGCAGGTTAGAGGATAGCGTCAAGGAGCGCGCAGTGTATTATCTCAATGAGGGCCACGATCTGCTGCGGTGGGAAAAAGAAGATCCTGCAAATGCTATTAAGAGAGCCAAAGTGCTGGATGAATTGCGCCAAAAGCTGATGTCACCACAACCTGCGGAAAAGAGAGTTGCTCCATATAAGTTGTATCGTTGCGCTTGGTCCATTGGTGATGTGTATGCATATCAGCTCAGCAGCGGTTTTGCAAGGGAAAATGGGGTATATGGACAATATCTATACTTCATAAAGGTAGACGATGCCGTTTGGCATCCGGGTCATATTGTGCCGGTAGTATGTTTTTACAGAATCACCTCAGATACCTTGCTCCCCCTGGAAAGACTGACTAATGTAGATTATCTCCCACAATTTTTTACCCCAACTGTGTACAGGGAAAAGCCACAAAAAAAGAAACTATATTTGCTTGAATTGTTGAGCACCTCGGATAGGACAATCCCTTATAAAAATTTGCATTTTGTTGGCAATTTTCATCAGGTAAAACGCGTAGACAAAGAAGACCCAAACCCGTATATCATCAGCTGGAAGGATTTCGAGAAGTATATTATTAACGACTTTAGAGACTGGAATGATTTGCCTGTCTTATTTAATTAAACCTTAGATGTGTTTTAATTCTTTGGCGGATGTAACCATGTCAGTCTACAGCAAACAAATTAACTACAGGGGGGCACCGCGTGGCTTACGCGGTGCCCCCTTTCATGACTGGCAATATCTGTCCATGCGGGTGGCGGCGAAAACGGCCTATACCTCCCTGCGCATTCTTTTGGTTTACGAATGCAATGCAAATGTGGTATACTTTGATGGGGTGCAGCTATTCAATACCTACGGTCCGTGGGGCGAAGCATGGGGCATGAGCGGAACGCTTGCCTCCACCTTGGGTGACCTAAACCCCCTCCGCTACCGTGGCTATGTCTACGACACCGAGACGGGGCTATATTACCTTAATAGCCGGTACTATAATCCTACTTGGGGTAGGTTTATCAATGTGGATAATCAGATAACAACCGGCAGCGATTTGACCGGAACGAACCTGTTCGCTTATTGTGGAAACAACCCGGTGAACAGGACTGATCCTACCGGAGAGGCATGGTGGCATTGGGTACTTGGTGCAGCAGTTGTGGCCGCAGCCGCAGTTGCTACCGTAGTTACTTGTGGAGGATTCGCAGCAGCTGCTACAGCTGTTTGTATGGTAGGTAGTGGTGTTGCAGCTGCTACGACCGCATCAACCGTTGCCGCCGGAGCATTTATAGGGTCGGCAACTGTTTATGGTATGGCCGTAGTAACAGCGGCCTCCACCTCAAGTTCTATAAAAGAATTTAACAACCAAGGGAATTGGGGAACGGTTGCGGCAACCGCTGGCGGTGCTATTTTAGGTGGAGGAAGTGCATATGTATCTACACGAACGCCAACAACAAAGGTTTATCGTTCTGTCAGTAACGCAGAAGCTCAAGATATAAAAGCTACCGGTCAGTTCAATTTAGCTCCAGGAGGAATGGAAAGTAAACAGTTTGGATTCGATTTGGCTGAAACAAGGCAATTTGGAAATATGGTAGGTCAAAATACGATTGTTAGTGCAAAAATCCCGACTAATATGCTTAACCAGTTTTACACAGGCGGAGTAGACACCAGCATATTCCGTAGCGGAACTTTGACCGTATATGGCGATCAACTTGCCGCTTTCAACCAAGCTGTTGGCGGTACGATAAAATTTATGCCATGAGGAGGAAATACTATGAATAGAACACCTGATGTCGAAGTGGTATTTGAATTCAATGGCACAAGAATGAATCCAGCGGCTGATGGTTACCGACCAGCTCACTTAATCACTGATAACTATTTAACCACAGGTGTTCATCATTATTATCAAATGAATGCAGTACCACCAAATGGCACTGCGAAAGGAACAATTACATTTCTGTCACCGGAAGCATACCCCCACAGCCTTTGGATTGGTAAAAAAATCAACATTCAAGAAGGTGGTCGTATTGTGGGATATGCCACTATAGTCAAGATTTTCAATCCCCTCTTATGTTTAGAGGACAGGGATTGAGCTATCCCAGCATCGCCTTTGGGGGAAATCTCAATCCCTTAGAGGGTTCAGGAATATCCTGACAGCTGCCGTGGTATCCGGGCGGCGATGCTTGCTGGTTGACAGCATCTTGTTTCAGTAGGTAACCACCTGAAAAGGCACAGCTCCGGAGGGGGATTCCTCCCCTCCGGGGTACAAACAAGGTCCAGCCGAGACGGGGCTGTATTACCTCAACACTCGATACTATAATCCTACTTGGGGTAGGTTTATCAATGCAGACACCCTTGCTGTCGTAACAGCTTCTCCCGGTAGTGCATCGTGGGATAAAAACCTGTTTACCTACTGTGACGGCAACCCTGTCAACCGAGCTGATGATGGCGGGGAGTTTTGGCACTTTATTGTGGGTGCTGCGGTAGGCGGTCTGATAAGCGGTATTTCCACGGCGATATCGGGTGGAAGTTTAACAGATGTATTAATAAATACCGCAACGGGCATGGCCAGCGGCGCACTGGCCGCATCTGGAGCCGGGCTCATCACCTCTATGGCGTTAAGCGGCGCTATCTCTGCCACGAGTAGTGTTGCCTCGCAGGTAGCAGCGGGAGAATTCAATTTTACTGAAGTTATTGTCGACACCGCTGTCGGTGTGGTATGCGGCGGGATTGCCGGGTCAGGAGCATCCAGTGTTGCTTCAAATGCTGGCGGAGCCAAGCAAATGATCAATGCCGGGAAGCAGTCCGTTAGGCGGACAGTAAGTACGCTCAAACAAAAGGGCATCTCAGCAGCGGCTACAGAAGCAAAAAAGGCTTCCAGATACTACAGGAGTTCTACGAAAAAAGTTACAACGGCACTTTTTTCAAAAAAAGTATTTTAAGTGCAGTACTGAGCCCTATTTATTCGATAGCAAAACGCATCTTTAAGGGGAGACGCTAAATGGAACTGTTTTCTCATACCCCGATTGTAAGCCTCATTGGTATAGAGTATATGGTGCTTTTTTCCAGTATTGTAATTAGATTAGTTATTAAGGATTCCTATACATATAAAAAAACAAATCGAGAACGGCGCGAATTTGATCGAGGGGAGAAAAGCAGAAAGGTCCGCTTACTTTTACCGTATAGTGCACTTAAGGAAAACTGTTATGCGCCAAGACACATGTGTTTTTTCCAGTTTTTGCGCAGGATAAATTGGTCGCTCGGTTCTGCCGAAATTCTCTTATATATAGGAAATATATGGCTGCCACAATTAGCAAACATTGCAAGTAATTTTATGATGTATATAGTCTTGCCGTATTTTTTACTCATTATGAGCTATTCCTTAATAAATGGTCGAAGGAAAAAATCACCAGCCAAATGCAAGAAAAATTACAGAATAATCGATTTGGACAACTTCAAAAATCCATAAGAAAGGGGAAATTATCTCGCCGCCGCAGCAACAGCGGTGTGTATGGTCAGCAGTGGCGTTGCCGCAGCAACAGCAGCATCCACTTTTGCCGCCGGAGCATTTATAGGGTCGGCAACTGTTTATGGTATGGCCGTAGTAACAGCGGCCTCCACCTCAAGTTCTATAAAAGAATTTAACAACCAAGGGAATTGGGGAACGGTTGCGGCAACCGCTGGCGGTGCTATTTTAGGTGGAGGAAGTGCCTATGTATTTCCGTTCTGGTGCTTAGATGAATATGAACAGGTGTAGTGCGAGGTGAAGACAATGGCACAAAACGATAAGATTCAACTATTTGAAGACAAGCGTATTCGCACCGCATGGGATGTGGACAAGGAAGAATGGTACTTTTCCATTGTCGACGTTGTTAGAGTGTTGACGGACAGCGCTGATCCCGCAGCGTATTGGCGGAAGCTCAAGCAACGCTTGAAAGCCGAGGGAAATGAAACCGTGACAAATTGTCACGGTTTGAAAATGACTGCTCCTGATGGCAAGAAACGTCTGACCGATATAGCCGACACCGAGCAGCTTCTCCGTATCATCCAGTCCATTCCTTCGCCAAAGGCCGAGCCGTTTAAGCTGTGGCTGTCGCAGGTCGGTCGAGAGCGTATCGATGAGACCATTGACCCGGAGCTGACCATTGACCGGGCGCTGGAAACCTACCTTAAGAAGGGATACAGCCGTGAGTGGATCAACCAACGGCTGCAGGCCATTCAGGTCCGCAAAGAATTGACGGATGAATGGGATACCCGCGGGGTGCAGAAAGGCGTGGAGTACGCCATCCTCACGGACGAGATATCCCGCGCGTAGTCCGGCATGTCCACCCGGCAGTACAAGAATCTGAAGGGCTTGAAAAAAGAAAACCTTCGTGATAACATGACGACGCTGGAACTGGTGCTGAACATGCTGGCAGAGGCCACTACCACTCAGTTTTCAAGAGATCGCAAACCAACGACCTTCCAAGAAAATTTGGCAGTTGCCAAGGCGGGCGGTCAGGTGGCTGGACGAACCAGAAAAGACATTGAGTCCCAGTCAGACACGCCGGTCATTACTGCTAAGAATGCCGCACAGCTTAATCAGGTAGTGACAGATCTGCTGGAAGGAGCAGTCTCTGACACAACTGAAGAATCAAAAGGCGAGTGAGCTCTGCGCGTCCAGGTTTTATTGCTGTCATACGACGATTTTTTGAAAGTAAATTTCGAAAAAAATCTATAGTGTTGAGTTATGACATGAGGGCCCCGGAAACACAGTGTTTCCGGGGTATTTTTCCGTTCGCTGAGGGCAAGCTCGGCAATTTTTTCCAAGCTGCAAGCAAAGCCGCCCCGGAAGGAGCGGCTTTGCTTAT
>ERZ1026780.2014-NODE-2014-length-12288-cov-18.125725_pt1 | contig 12288 bp, 8 predicted proteins | sample MGYA00380126_ERZ1026780 | MGnify/ENA primary metagenome ERZ1026780 (study PRJEB33269, sample SAMEA4719762) | human gut metagenome | biome: human-associated habitat; feature: organic feature; material: feces | place: Cameroon | collected 2013-10 ... | reverse complement strand
AAGAGGATTTTCCATCCTCTTAAAAATCTTCTTCCGCGTGCACGAGTTAGTCGCGAAAGCCATGCGTGGCAAGTACGTGCGGTAAAAAAGCAATGTAAAAGTCGGCGGTTTCGCCGCTCTCCACAATTTTTGCCATACCACGCGTGCGAACATAGCACACGAAAAAGCCGAGCAGATTCGTGCACGCATTGTCTGCACGCCCGCATATAAAGGTGCGGCGGGCGTGAATCTAATATGTTCGCTGACGGGATAAAGAGTATATTTTTTCTTTTTGTTGTTGGCTATGCTTGGACTTTATCTTGTAGGGGAATTAACACATATGCGAAGCATGTGTGTTGGCGTCGCCGAGACAGGGATCGGCGCCTCGACGACCAGCACGATACATAATGCAACTTTTCTTTTCTCGCGCTTTTCACTGACGAAGAGGATGGTTCAGGGTGGCGAAGCCACCTCTGAACGGCGTCGCCGAGACGGAGTCAGCGGCAAAAGTCATCAAAGAGAGCGTTCCACTCTCTTTGAAATCTCTCCCCTGTCGCCTCGCGGCGACCAGTGCGAACAAAGTTCCCCGACCGTCAAACCATAGCTTAACCACGGCTACAGGTTCGAAACGCTTAAGCGCCGACTCGGATTTACTACTGTGCCATGTCAGGCTACGGCGAACCTCGCGGTTCAAGTTTGGGTGCGGGCGTGGTCTGGTTTGTGCGCTGACGAAATCGAGTTTGCATCTCTATTTTTGCTATTGGCGTTGCTTGGACTTTATCTTGTAGGGGAATTAACACATATGCGAAGCATGTGTGTTGGCGTCACCGAGACAGGGGTCGGCGCCTCGACGACCCGCTACTTAGTAGGGGCGAACATCGTTCGCCCGCGAAGATACTTAAAGAAACTTTTTCTTTTATCGCGCTTTTGAGTGACCAAAAGCGCGGCAAAAGTCATTTAAGAGGCGTTCCACCTCTTATATATCTCTCCCCTGTCGCCTCGCGGCGACCAGTGCGAACAAAGTTCCCCGACCGTCAAACCATAGCTTAACCACGGCTACAGGTTCGAAACGCCCCCGCGCCGACTCGGATTCACTGCTGTGCCATGTCAGGCTACGGCGAACCTCGCGGTTGATATTGTGGTGCTGATACGGGGAAGTTTGTGCGCTGACGGGATAATGCGTATATTCTGTTTTTTCGCAGAAGTTACAGTTTCAGCCTTGTCTCCCTGCGGGGAATTGACCGATTCGCGCAAGCGAAAAAAGCACTGCAAATCATCCTTTCCCTATCCCCCTCAAAAACAAAAATCTCATTCCACGATTTTGCAAGGAATCCACAGGTGAACATCATGAAAGAAATTTTCATACCCACAGCAAAAAAATACGATGGTGCGCTCTCATTCTCACCGCAGACAAAGAGAGTCTGCGCAGGCACCGATGTGCCGTACCGCTGGCGCGTATTCCGAAGCAACCTCACCGCAGGTGATTTTTCGCGTGCCGTGATGCTTCTGGATGCAAAATATTACGCCATGGTCTACATTAACAGTCATGTCGCGGCGCAATATATAACCCGCGGATACGATTTCGACAAGCACTATGATGTGCTTGACATCACGCCGTTTCTCCGAAACGGCACCAACAGCTTTGCCATCCTCACGCACGGCTTCCGCGGCGAAAGCCCGCATGATTTCGCGCTTGAGGTGCGCCTTTTCGGTGCCGACGGCGAACGGGTAGCGCCCTTTGACGCATGGAAATTTACCGATTATCCCGCGCTCTCCGACAGGAGCAATTTTTTCATAACAAGCTTCGGCGATGAGGAAATTTTCGATGCGAGGATAGCCGATGAACATATTTTCGATGAGGATTATGACTTTTCCGCATGGCAGGAAGCGACGCTTATCGAGGGCGACTACACTCTCGTTCAGAGCGAGCTGAAGCCGCAGAGAATCAAGCCCACAGCGCCCGAAAAGCTTATCGCTCTCGAGGTTTTCCGAGGGAGAAGCGGATATGATTTTCATCTCGCGCCCGCAGGCAGATTTGTCATCGCGTTTATGACGGAAATGACGGCAAAGACCGATGCTGAGATATTTTTTCGCTTCACCACGAGCGAACATCATCTCTATCTCGACGGCAAACCGATAAATGCGCAGGAAAAAATCAAAATTTCCGCAGGTGCACACAAGCTTGCCTTCTATCTGCTCTCGTTCACGCCGCCCGAGCCTGAATTTCTAATAGAAACATCGGGCGAGCTTGACTTCTGCTCCGTCTATTTTGAAAATGCGGCATGGTGCCGCCTCGCTACGCCCGCCGCCGCTGTGGAATACCCGTGGAACGAATCGCCGATAAATGTCGCCGTTCCCGAAGAGATAATTGCCGCAGTCGAAGCACCGACCATGAGTGGGATAGCGGCAGAGACAGCGGCAAAGCTTACTTCCGCCGTGGAGAAAAAAGCTTCGCATCTCCACATACTTAAAATCCGTGAACCGCTTCTCACATGCGGTGGCTTTACCGACGGCAAAATAAACGCCGCTATGCCGAGAAAGACGCTTGCTGTTCCCTCTCCGTATTCGGGTGCGGAAAGCTTCATCCCGAGCGGTGCACTCACGGTAGCCCCTCCCGAGAGTGCGGACGGTGCCTGCTTCATGCTTGATTTCGGTGCGGAACGCACGGGGCTCATCAGATTTGAAATAAATGCGCCCGAGGGCACGAAACTGGAGCTTCACGGCTTCGAGCTTATCTCCGACGCGGGCATAAACTACATGGGCACACAGAATACGATGACATACATCTGCCGCGAGGGAAAGCAGTGCTATACGGCGCATGTTCGCCGAGGATTCCGCTATCTCGCCGTATATATTTCGGATTTCAGCCGCCCTGTCACTCTCACTCATTTCGATATCGTGGATATGCGATATGATTGCAATGCGGCAACGCCGTTCCGTTCAAATGACAAGGCACTCGATACAGCCTATGATATGTCGCTTGAAACAGCATGGCTCTGCATGCCGGAATGCTATGTCGATTGCCCCGGATATGAGCAGTCGATATGGGTCGGCGATGCGCGCATAACGGCGCAGACAAATATGCTCAGCTTCGGCGAATACGGCTTCGACAAATATTTCCTGCGGATAGTAGGCGAGAGCCTTGACGAGCCTTTTCAGAGCATTCAGTGGCAGAATAAATACTTTGATTCCACAGGAAGATTTTTCACATTTGGCGCATTTCCGCGCTTCCCGCGCGGCGGACTTCCCGCATGGTCATTTCAGTGGCTTCTCCAGATTTATGACCACTATATGATGAGCGGCGATATAGAAAATCTGCGCTATAATTTCCGCCATGCCTGCATTCAGCTTGAAAACTGCTTCATGCTGACAAACAGCCGCGGACTGCTCGAGGTTCAGGGCGCATGGAATCTCATCGAATGGGCATATAACGACCTCTCGATGTACGGCGAAGTGATAGGCAATAATGCGTTGCTTGTTCTCTGCCTGCGTCGTGCCGCCGAGATGGCAAAAATTCTCGGCGAGAATGAAAAAGCGAAACTTTTCGCCGAGAAAGCCGAGGCTTACAGCGCGGCGATAAACAAATATGGCTACAGTGAAGAAAAACGCGCATATATCGATACGGTGCGCGATGAGTATTCATATGAACATTATCTTGAATTTTATGAGAAAAAGGGCAGAACTCCGATTCCTTATGAAACATATGCAAGGCAGGTGCGCGTCAGCGTGCAGACAAACACGCTCGCATATCTCGCGGGCATTATCCCGAAAGAAAAGGAAGCCGATGCGATGCGCTTCCTCGTGGATAATCTCGATAAAGGCTCGTTTGTCGCAGGTACTCCCGCGCGAAAGACAATAGGCTATCCCACGGAGGCGGAAGCGCCCGGCGGATATGTACACATCGGTTCGCCTTTCTTCCTCTTCTTTGCATATGATGCCATCTGCAAATACGGCAGACATGACCTCATGCTGAAATCCATCCGTCGCGAATGGGAAACGATGATAGCGCACGGCACAAACACCTGCTGGGAGGGATTTGGCGCAGGTAAGACATGGACGCGCAGTATCGCGCACGGCTGGTCGGCTTCTCCCGCGATATATCTGCAAACGGAAATTCTCGGCATAAAGCCGCTCGAAGCGGGCTTTACGAAATTTACCGTAGTACCGCATAGCGACAGTGAACTTACTCATGCCGAGGGCGCCGTGGCAACGCCATACGGCAAAATTTCCGTAAAATGGGAAAAGCACAGCGATGGCTATGAAATCAAGGTCGATGCGCCCGCGGAATGCGAATATGTAAAATAAGGAAAAAGCTCTCCTTTGCCGGAGAGCTTTTTCTATGGTAAAGTGCGATTTTCGCGCGAATTTGAAGTTTTTGTGCCCCACACAAAAGTTTTCGCCCGCCTTTTTCAAAAGGCGGCGTGGTCGAGGACGAGGAGTCCTCGTCGCGCTCCGCAGAGCGCGAAATCTTTTTACGGCGTTTTCTTTTTGATAGCTTTTTCTTTTGCGGCGGCGATGGCAAAAGAAAAAGCGGAAATAAAGCCTTCTCCTGTGGGTAGCGAAGCGGCGCGAGGGGAATGAATGACAGCCCGAGGGCTGTCAGAACCCGAGCGTGACCGAGCCGCAGCGAGAAAGGTGGCACGCGATAGCGGTGGATGAGGTGTTATCTTTAACATAAAGCAACTTTTCTTTTCTCGCGCTTTTGAGTGACCAAGAGGAGGGTTCAGGGTGGCGGAGCCACCTCTGAACGGCGTCGCCGAGACGGAGTCAGCGGCAAAAGTCATTTAAGAGGATTTTCCATCCTCTTAAAAATCTTCTTCCGCGTGCACGAATCTGCTCGGCTCTCTCGTGTGATATGTTCGCACGCGTGGTATGATTGAGATTGCGGAGAGTAGCAACACTGCCGACTTTCACTTTTATCTCTTGCCGCACACACTTGCCACGCATGGCTCGCGCGACTAACTCGTGCACGCCGCGGGAATTAACCAATGCACACAGTGCGTTGGTTGGCGTCGCCGAGACAGGGTAAGGTTCGGAAGGAGGACGGCGTGAGTCCTCCTTGCTGACTTTTGGTACTTTTCGTCACTGAAAAGTACGACAATGGAAGAGCACCTTTGATGTATCACCGCAAAAACGGCACAGGCTGTCGCCTGTGCCGTTTTTTTATTTTCACATGAAATCAGTTTTCTTCTGTCTGTGTTGTTTCTTCGTTATCCGAAGTTGTATCTGCGAAATTGTACTTCTCATAATCCTTGAGGTCAGCTTTCTTGAAATCAACCGTTCCCCAGAAAGTTGTCTTGAGACCGCTTATTTCCTGAGACATATAGTTTGTCTTGTTGAATACGAGAGGACAAATGCCGCCCTCCTCAAGAAGCGTCTTTTCCGCATCATGAAGAATCTGTGCCTTCGCCTTTGCATTTGTTTCCTTGTGAGCATTTTCGATAAGCTCTTCAAAAGCCTCGCTGATATACCCGCAGGCATGCGGCAGAGAGATGTAATATCTTTCCTTGCCGACACTCTTGTCGAAATCTGCATCACCCTCCATTACAAGTTTGGAAGAACCGCTGTATTCGCGTGCAAACTGCGCGAGACTATAGAAAGCATAGGGAGAAACGACGCTGAAATCTATCGCCATAACATCATAGCTTCCGTTATTGTATCTTGTCTCCATTTCGGCATCACCTACACCGCGGACAACAACATTGAAGCCGAGCTGCTCCCAGACAGTCTTTGTATACTGAGCGATAGCTCTTTCTTTGCTCTGGTTGCCGAGACGGTCGGAACCGGCACTGTCGTTTACGGGGTCAATACGGTAGTAAACCTCTATCTGACCGAGAGACTTCGGATTGATACCGGATTCCTTGATAAGCTGCTTTGCTTCATCAAGCTGAGAAGTTGAGGGGAGAACATCGCCGCTTTCTTTCCGGAAAGAAGTACCTTTCTTGGTATTGAATACCATAGAGGGGAGAAGCGAAGTTGCAGCCTCTGTACCCATGCCGACAAGCTCTGCCATATATTCTCTGTCAAGTGCAATGGAAAGCGCATATCTTACCTTTGCATCTGCAAAATAAGACTTATTGCAATTGAAGATATAAGAGAAAGTGGAAGAAGCATCAACTGTTTTGAACTTGAGCGAATTTGCATCGGCAACGGCTTTTGTTATACCCGAGAGGTAGAAAAGCTCTTTTGCCGCATATTTTGTCATGACGCTCTCCTGCGCATCCTTGAGGTAAACCACCGTGAGGTCGGCAGGCAGGTCGAAATGAATATTTATACGGTAAGGTGTAACGAATTTATCGGCAGCCTCTGTATTTGTAACGATATTGAGCTTGTAATACTTGGAGCGCTGAAGCACGAGGATTTCCGTGGGGTCGCTCGAGAACTTTCTTACTCTGAAAGGACCGTTTGCGGAAAGGTCGGTGCTGCTGCGAGACCATGTGTCCTTATATGTTGAAATCTTGTTCTCACGAAGAGGAACAAGCGCAGGGCTGGCGAGATTGCAGAGAAATTCATTTACATCGGCACCGTCTTCAAATTCAACTACAACGGTATTCTTTGAAGAGGGATAAACGCCTATATCGTAAATGGAAGTTTCACCGAGTTTTGCCGATTTTGCGCCGCGGATTGCATAAAGCATGGAAGCCGCGGGAGAATTGAAATCAGGGTCAAGGATTCTGCGCCATGCATAAACGATATCGTTTGCCTGAACCTCACTACCGTCACTCCAGTGAGTGGTATTGATGGTTATCTTCATTTCCTTGATGCCTGTGCGGGCATTTTCATATACTTCATACTTTTTGCAAAGTGCCTTTTCGAGCTTGCCGTTTGCATTCAGCCTGAAAAGTCCCTCGAAGATGAGATTGAGTATCTGAACCGCATTTTCATCCGTATATGCGATAGCAGGGTCGAGATTGAGAGGTTTTGTACCGAGATAAATGTCTATCTCCGCACCGTTTCCGTCCTCACCTATTTTCGTACAGCCCGCAAAGCAAAAAAGTGAAAATGTCAAAGCGAGCAATAATGCCAAAAATCTTTTCATACTGTTTCCTCCGGAATTTTATCTGAAAAAAATACTTATCCGTATAATTATAATAATTATACCACTCAAAAGGCAAACAATCAAATCTTATTTTTATAAATAATGTGATTTCATTGATTCATACAATTTGAGCCATCGGATATTATATATTTTGCACAATACTTTTTGTGGGGAAAAGGAGAAAAGCGCCTCGCTCGGCGCTCTTTTTCCGCCTATCGCATAAAAAATGCGCTTCTCCGCGCAAAAAGCCATACAGCTACAAGGATAGTATAGCATAAAAATGCGCTTTTTTCAAGGTGAAAAGCAAATATTTTTCTCTGTATTTTTTATTTATATTAAAGTTTCGCCCGCCACACAAAAGTTTTCGTGCACCTTTTGGGGAAGGTGCCGCCATCAAAAGCGCGGAGCTTTTGTCGTGCTCCGCAGAGCGCGAAATTACTCCGTCTCGGCGACGCGGGGCAACGCTCCGCATTGCTTAATTCCCCGACGACCCGTTACAGCATGGGAATTAACACATATGCGCAGCATGTGCGCCGTCGCAAGATATAAAAATTGTCACATCCAAACATGTACCACATCACAAAAAATATCCCGAGCATTTCACTCGGGATATTTTTGCCGATTTCACTTTTTGGGTTTTACGGCTATCCAGATTTCGCAGGTATAATCGGGATTTTTCACATCGGCGGAGGGATAAGCCTCTATCTCCGCGCCGCTCGCGTATTCATAGTCGCTCTGCGGAAAAAATTCCGTGCAGATTCTTCTGTATGTCTCGCGGAAAGCGTCGGGCATTCTGCCTTTCACCTTGAAAACCGCATAGGTATATGCCGGTATCTCAACAATCTCAAAATCACCCGCAGGCATACTGCCGTCATATTCCGCACCTATGCCATAGTAAAATTCGCTGTCGGTCACCGCGTTTGAAAAGCATATGCCGAGCAGTCCCGGGACAGACGGCTTTTTGGGAATATATGCGCAGAGCCTGCCGATATCGCCGCTTCTGCCGCATTCATCCCAGAAAAGCGGGATTTCATGATTTGTATAATCGTCGCCCGGCTTCGTGAATTTTCTGCGGCGGCAAATCACCTTAAACGCGTCTTTCTTTTCGATTCTGTAATCCATAGTATTTCCTCCTGTTAAAATAAGCTTTACGGAAATGCGGGAAAAAGAACGGACGCATCCGCTTTTGCGCGCTTCGCTCGGCGAAATCCCGTGAAAACGCGTAAATGCGCGGGAAAAACTCTCGGGCGTATCATAGCCGTATTTCATAGCTATATCAATGATTTTCTCTTTTGTGGAGATGATTTCCTGCCCCGCGAGAGAAAGTCTGCGCCATCTGATATAATCGCCGAGCGTATAACCGCAAAGCAGCGTAAATACACGCTGAAAATTGAATTCCGAGGAATACGCGCGCCTTGCCGCCTCGGCATAATCAATCTTCTCCGTTATATTCGCTTCGACATAATCTATCGCTTTTCCGATACCTGTTATCCAGTCCATTCTCTACTCCTCCTTTCCGCTTCTCATTTTACCGCAAAAGAAAATATTTTTCTTGATTTTCTCTGCCTGCCGCTGTCATGTAAAAGCGCGCCGAGAGACAAAAACCGCCTCCCGACGGGAAGCGGTTTTATTACTGATTCTATCGAAATTACTGAATTTCAACAGTTGCGCCTGCAGCCTCAAGAGCTGTCTTGAGAGCTTCGGACTCTTCCTTTGTAGCGCCTGTCTTAACAGCCTTAGGAGCGCTCTCAACGAGTTCCTTAGCTTCCTTAAGACCGAGACCTGTAGCCTCACGAACTGCCTTGATAACATCGAGCTTCTTAGCGCCGAAGTCCTTAAGAACTACATCGAATTCTGTCTTTTCTTCAGCTGCGGGAGCTGCTGCGCCGCCAACTGCAACTGCTGCAACAGGAGCAGCGGATACGCCGAATTCCTCTTCGAGAGCCTTTACAAGGTCAGCTACTTCGAGGATAGTAAGTGATTTGATTTCATCAATGATTGCTGTAATCTTTTCAGATGCCATGATAATTTTCCTCCGTAATTTAAATGAATTTTTTAAAGAATTTTGTGCGCCGTCAGGCGCTGTGATAGGTTAAGCAGCGGTATCTTCGCCGTTCTGCTTGTCCACATAAGCCTGGAGAACATAAGCCAGACCATAGAGAGAAGACTGGAGACTTCCGAGAACCTTTGCAATGAGCGCTTCCTTGGAGGGGAGCTCAGCAAGCTCGTTTACGCCTGCGGCATCGAGAATGGAACCATCTACGAAGCCTGCCTTGATTTCGAAGCTTTCAATCTTGTCAGCATACTTTTTGAGTATCTTTGCAGCGGCTACGGGATCATTTTCACTCGTAGCAACGGCAGTCATACCTTCAAGAGATGTAGCCAGAGCCGAATAACCGACATCATCGCAAGCTCTCTTTGTGAGAGTGTTTTTGATGACAGTGTATTCAACGCCGCTCTTTCTCAGTTCGGCACGCATAGCCGTGTCGTCCTCAACGGTGATACCGGAATAATTGACGATAACACCTGCGATAGACTTTTTCAGTCTTTCGGTAAGGTCGGCAACAATCTGTTTCTTCTGCTCAAGAACCTGTACACTTGGCATAATTACACCACCTTTCGTAATAATAAAGCCAAGCTTGAAAATAAAAAATCTTTCCGCAATGAAGCATACGGAAAGACAATAAATCGCTTTATAAATCTCTCCTCGGCAGGATAGCTCAGCTTTTACAAAAACCTGCTGTCTTCGGATTGCCTATATATTATACACACACTATGCGGTTTTGTCAATAACTTTTTTGAAATTTTCCCCGATTTTCCGCGGAAAAGTCGGAAATTTCCCGCCGCAAAACCGAAAAAGGCGGTCGGGCATGAGCCCTGCCGCCTTTTGTACCACCTATATTTTAGAAAAGTGCCAGTGTGTCATCAGACGGAGTCATACGAAAATATGGCAAAAGAAAAGTTTTTTTGTTTGTTATTATGCAAAAAACAGATTGTCTCTCCACTATTTTTTTATTTTTCCTCTTTTGGACGCACATTCTCTTCTTTTTTGCGCAGATGTTCCTTTAAAATAAGATTGATATACTGTGAAAGGGATCTGTCGTCATTTTCCGCTTCATTGCGCAGAGCTTCAAGCAAATCGCCGTCTATTGTTATGCTTATTTTTTCCTTTAGTGGTCTCATAAATATCACCGCCCGATATATAATTACGATAATTATATAATAAAACACGATTTAGTATTGACAAATGCGATAAAGTAGGATAAAATAGGATTGTCGAAAGACAAAATATTTTGTAAGGAGAAACATCATGAGAGAAAAAGCGTTGGTACAAAAAGAAATATGTGATGAAGAACAAGCCGTAGCAAGTTTGGAAAAAGAACTTGCGGCTCACGAAGAAGTACTTGAGCCGCAAATCAAACCATTAAGAGAAAAAATCAGAAAACTTAATGGCGAAAAAGGCGATATAGAAAAACAAATGCCTAAGGCATCGCCTTTGTTTACGGTCGGTATTGTAGCTTTTGTTGCATTAGCTGTTGCAAACCTGTTTTTTATAAAATGGTCAGGGATTATAACAATAGTGGCTCTCGCATTAGCCGTTGCCACAGGAATCGCAAAATCTGTTGTCACAAAAAAGCTCCGCAAGCCGTTTTTGGAAGCGCAGGGGAAGAAATACGAAGAAATCAAAAAGATAAACAGCCAGATAGCAGATATCCGAGCGACCGATCCTCAGATTGCAGAGATAGAATCAAAAATATACAGCCATGACAGCAAAGCAGACGCTTTGAAAGAAGAGTTAAAAGATATCCTCTTGGCAGAAAAAATCGGAACGAACAATTTGATTGTCAGCCTTAATAACAGCGGAGCGGTCTATGGCTATTTTGACTCTGAAAGCAAGCACCGTACAACAAATTACTATTGTTTACATATAAAGGTAGACGGCAGAAGCTGCGGAGATGCCGCAAATCCGTGCTCAATTATTCCGCTTGGCCCCGGTATACACACCGTATCTTTTGAATTTGACGCAAATGTGGACGGGACTACTTATGAAAAACCAAACATACAGTTCTCGCTAAAAGACAACAACAAATATTTCAGCTTTAAAAAGCCGTTCAGCTATACACGCAAACAAGGATTCACCGTTGAGGAAAATGCGTCAACCGACCTTGAATCTTTCCTTAAACACGCAGGAATTTCGAGAAGCGAGTTTGACAGCTATGTAAACAGCCTCTAATTTTCTATAGAATACGATTGCAGAATATAAATTTAAAAGCTTTCTCCACAGGGCACCTGCCTGCCGCAAGGAGAAAGCTTTCCTTATTTATCACATTTTTCTTTTATTTGTGATTTTTACCAAAATAAATTGCCTGCGGCACGCAGTTGGGGGCTTGGGAATCAGGGAAGGCGAGGGGCGAGACGAAGAGGGGGGGGAGTTTGGGTGCGAACATAGAGAGATGTGGTTTGTTTCGGCAATATACATATAGTAACACCTCATCCGTCGCGGTAAACCGCGCCACCTTCTGCCCCTGTCTCGACGGCGCCGACCCCTACAAAATAAACTCCAAGTATAGCCAACAGACAAATCAAAAAATATGATTTAGTCCCGTCAGCGCACAACCTCTACCCACGCCCGCCCCTCTTTTTTCAGCGGGCGTGCAGACAATGCGTGCACGAATCTGCTCGGCTTTTTCGTGCGCTATGTTCGCTCGCGTGGTATGGCTGAAGCTATGGGGAATGCAAAACTACCGACTTTCGCCCTGCCCTGTGCCGCACGCACTCGCCACGCACTACTTCTTGCGACTAACTCGTGCACGCCGCACGAGGTTCGGAAGGAGGACGGCGTGAGTCCTCCTTGCTGACTTTTGGTACTTTTCGTCACTGAAAAGTACGAGAAACGCAAAGAATTTTTAGTCTTTTTTTAAAAGACACCTCATCCGTCAGCCTGTGGCTGACACCTTCTCCCACTGGAGAAGGCTGGCGAAAATTCTTGCTTTCGTCAGCGCACAAACTAAATTCACGCCCGCCCCTCTTTTTTCAGCGGGCGTGCAGACAATGCGTGCACGAATCTGCTCGGCTTTTTCGTGCGCTATGTTCGCTCGCGTGGTAGTATGAGATAGCGGAGAGTGGCAAAACCGCCGACTTGCATTTTATCCTTTGCCGCACATGCTCGCCACGCACTACTTCCTGCGACTAACTCGTGCACGCGGAGGGTGTTTTTTTAAGAGGATGGAAAATCCTCTTAAATGACTTTTGCCGCGCTTTTCGTCAGT
>ERZ1026780.2013-NODE-2013-length-12288-cov-18.720347_pt1 | contig 12288 bp, 12 predicted proteins | sample MGYA00380126_ERZ1026780 | MGnify/ENA primary metagenome ERZ1026780 (study PRJEB33269, sample SAMEA4719762) | human gut metagenome | biome: human-associated habitat; feature: organic feature; material: feces | place: Cameroon | collected 2013-10 ... | reverse complement strand
GGGGGGGGGGGGTTATGGTATAATAGGGATATCTAGGAGTATTATGAAACATAAGAGAAATATAATTTTTTTCGTTATATTACTTACATCTTCATCGGTTTCTGCAGCCGCAATCGAATTTAATAACGATCAGTTTGCGGTAGGTAATGATGTTACTAGCAACTCAAATTATGAATTATTTAAAGATAAACACTCAATTTATAATGTGAGTTATAGTAACGAAAATAGTGATATTTATAAAATAAATTACAACAATCTTTTTGAGGATCAAAACAAGCAGATTTCGTTTAAAAACGAAAAGGTTAAAGAAAGTAAAAAAACGCCGTTATTAATGTTATGTTCCTTAACCGTATTATTGTGTTTACTTGTAGTATTTTTTACTAATATCTATTATGCTCATAGAAGGAGAAAAAATGAATATAAAGATTAGTATAAGTGTTGATGGTAATAACGAAAACAAAAAAGTATTTGAGTTTGATAATCGGCTTGTAATCGATGAAACGATACAAACCACATTAAAGGATGGTTTTGGTTTCCAACCAAGTATACAATACATTTATTCAATGAGAAACAAGCAAAAAATCCTACCAACTTTAACTTTTGCACAAGCTCAAATCTTTACAGGAGATGATTTATATGTCAAATTATGAAATATTAATTGAATTGTCTCGTTTCAATGCTAGGACACAAAATCAAATTAATATTTTACTCCAAGAAGATGATAATCTGCTGCCTACTAGATTAGAATTTAAAGATAATGTAGTTTCTTTTGATTTTGCTTGTGATGAGGGACGATTGTTATCCAATATCAATTTAACTCTTCAAGAGCAAATGATTGTATTTATGAACTTATGTAAGCTGGAAAAGTTAGACGAAAAAATTGATTTTTCGTTAAATCCCCAAAACATTTATATTGACTATAGTTTAAATCCTAAAATATTATGCCGTGACATAAAAACTGAACATGATTATTCTTTGATCGATAAGATTAAAGCATGTGTTGGAGCTACAATTAATAAAGAATATAGTTATGAAGATTATCTTTGTGGAGGAGTTGATTTATTATCCAAAACACGACTACCAACTCTAGCGCAAGCGACTGATATTGAGAGTTTACAATATATCTTATCAACAGATATTAATAATACTAAGAAAGATCTTAATAATAATTATATGTTGATTAAAAAACGCAAGATAACCACTAAAAATGTTTTTATGTATATTACTCTTATATTATCGATCCTATTATTAGTAACATCAATATTTTTAGGTATTAAACTAATGAAGGAAGCAAAACAGATTAATATTTATAATTTATATACTAGTCAAAAATATAGTGAAGTAGTAGAACAAAGTAAATCTTTAAATGTTGATAATATGTCTGAAAATCTGCTTTATACTATCGCTAATAGTGTTATTATGAGCCAAAAATTGGATGAATCTAAAAAAGATCACTTGTTATCGCAAATTAGTGTTGATGGAAATCAAGATATATTAATGTTTTGGGTATTGCTTGGTCAAGAAAAATTTGAAGAAGCTCAAGACATAGCCTACAAGTTAAATGATAAGGATTTATTAGTATATTGTAATCTAAAAGAATTAGATAGTGTTATCAACTCTTCAAAGCTTTCAGCAAGCAAGAAAGAAGAAAAGAGAAAACAAATCGAAGGAAAATTAAATGAACTAGGGGTTAGTGTTAATAAGTAAGGATTATCGTGAATTTATTATATATATTTTTAGAAAGTGAAGTTAAGGTTATTCCAATAAGTAGTAATTTAGAGTATAAAAATATATTGTTTAAGGTTGATAAAAATCAACCTTTCGCTATTTATAATGGCGAAACTCTTAAAATACCCATTAATGAAATTGTTAATATCGGGGACATTATTTTCATGGCTGTTAATCAAGATCGTTATGAATACGATTTAATAGAACCAATGGTTTTTGGTGTGCATGGAGATTGCAATATTAACAGCATTGATGCAAGCATCAGTAACAATAAGTTGAGCATAGATAATACTAACCAACCAATTTTTGTCAATAATAAACTAATAAATAGTGGTGAGATTGATTTAGAACTGGGAGATAATTTAATTTTTGGTAATTTTGTGTTAGTGTATGGTGGAGCTTCAATTATTAGTATAGGACAGCCACTACCTATCAATCAAGATTATAAATTTACTCCTTTTACGGAGAAATTTGAATATCAAACCAGTCCTAGAGTAAACAAAATTTTACCTGATGAAATAATAGAGATTAAAACTCCAAGCGATAAACCCAAATTTTCTAAACAAGGTATTGCTAGAATTGTAGTTCCTCCGTTGGTTTCGGTGTTAGGGAGTATTGCACTAGCTTTTATAACAAAGCGTGGAGCGATGATAATCATAGGGGTTATTACTACTATTTGTGCCCTAACTTTTTCTATAGCGTCGTATTTTCAAGAACGAAATGAAATTAAGAATAAAATTAAATTTAGAGAGCAAAGTTTCCACAAACACCTGCTAAAGATTAGAAAGCAATTAAACAAAGCATATAAAAGTGAAATTGATTATTTCACCTACAATTACCCAAAACAACAAGATGTAGCCAAGATGGTTATAAACAATAGTCCCCGCATGTATGAACGTGGCATTTCAGATGATGATTTCTTAACATTTAGTGTAGGTAGCCATGCAAGCAAACCAACATATAAATTAACCTATGAGATTGATGATTTAAAATATGATAAAGATAGCTTATTTGAGGAAGGACAACAGGTGTTTGATAAATTTAATTATATACCTGATGTTCCAAGCATTATCGATTTAAAATCTACTAATTTAGGTTTGGTTGGGAATAAATCTTTAATTATCAATGAACTTAAAAGAATTATACTTGATTTATCATTCTTTCAATCTTATCATGACCTTAATCTAGTTATGTTGGTGGAAGACCAATACAAGAGTGAATTTGATTTTGCAAATTGGTTACCTCATTTTAAAATTGATGGATTAAATTTAAACACATTTATCACAAGTGATCAACAACGAGAGCAAGTGTTAGGAAGTATATATAATCTATTACGCGAGAGAAAAACACAACTTGAAGAAGACAACAAAGAAATTAGATTTAATCCACACATAGTATTATTAATTGAAGATTTTAAACTCATCATGAATCATCCAATCATGGAGTATTTACTAGAAACGGATAAATTATGTATTTCTTTGATTGTATGTGCCGATAACAATTCCGAGTTGATGAAGAATGTTAATACTATAGTATCGCTGCAAGACGTATACAATGCCAAGTTAGAATTGCTGTCAGGAAAAGAGAAGAAAATTCGTTTAAATCGCGATAGTCTTCAACCATATAATTATGAGTATTTAGCAAGAACCATTGCAATGTATGATCATAAAGTAGGAATTACTAACAGTATACCGGATATGGTAGGATTTTTAGAAATATTCGATGTGGATAAAGTTGAGGAACTAGATATTAAGCAACGATGGGATGCTACTAACATTCATAAAAGCATCAATGTACCATTAGGTAAAAAAACAAGTAATGAAAAAATGTTCTTGAATCTTCACGAAAAAGCACACGGTCCACACGGACTTGTTGCGGGTACAACAGGTAGTGGTAAAAGTGAAATTATTCAATCCTATATTCTTAGTTTAGCAGTTACTTTTTCTCCGTATGAAGTAGGATTTTTATTAATTGATTTCAAAGGTGGTGGAATGGCAAATCTATTTACTCATTTACCACACTTGATTGGAACAATTACCAATTTAGATGGGGCAGAAAGTATGCGAGCACTTGCTAGTATAAAAGCCGAACTTAAGCGAAGACAACACATATTTAATGACCATAATGTCAACAATATTAATTTATATAACCAATTATTTAAAGAAGGCCAAGCTAAAGAGCCATTACCACACCTATTTATTATAAGTGATGAGTTTGCTGAACTTAAAAAAGAACAGCCAGAATTTATGAGTGAATTGATTAGTGTGGCGCGAATTGGACGAACGTTAGGGGTGCATTTAATTTTAGCTACCCAAAAACCTTCAGGTGTAGTAGATGATCAAATTTGGTCTAACTCAAAATTTAAGCTAGCTTTAAAAGTTCAAGATGAATCTGATAGTAAGGAAATGTTAAAAACTCCAGATGCTGCTCATATCACCCAAACAGGAAGAGCATATTTACAAGTAGGAAATAACGAAATATATGAACTATTCCAATCTGCATGGAGTGGTGCGCCCTATATGCAAAATGCTAGCAACGAAGTTGAGATAGATACTAATATTTATGAGATTAATAACCTAGGACAAAGACAAGTTATCAATAAAGATTTGAGCAGCAAACAACAAGATAAAACTGTTACAGAGCTAGATGCTGTAATTAATGAAATTAAAAAAACTTATGATGCTAATAATTATCAACCCGTAACTAAAGCATGGTTACCAAGCTTGGCAGAACAAATTGTTGAGCCAACTGAAATATCAGATCACTTAGAAGCTCTAAGTAGTGTGAATACAACATTTAAGTTAGGTATTATTGATATCCCTGACCAGCAAGCACAAGAAGAATATGTAATCAATTTAGATAAGGATCCTAATGTTATTATATATGGTTCTGGTGGTTATGGAAAATCGTTAGCATTAGGTACAGCGATTATATCATTAGCAAAACAAAATAATCCACAATTGATGAATATCTATGCATTGGATTTTGGTAATTCTGGACTGATAGGATATAAAAATCTAGCACATGTTTGTGATTACATTTCTTTTGATAATGTAGATAAGCTACCTCGATTAAAAAATAAAATTTCTAAATTGATTAGCGAAAGAAAAACGTTATTGGCACAATATAATGTAACCAACGTGAAGATGTATGAAGAGTTAACAAATGACTGTATTGAGCGTATTGTGATCGTTATTGATAACTATGAAGTAATTAATGATATCGATGATACATTTAATAAGTTTTTAGAAATTACATCAAGAGATGGTTCTAGTTTAGGAATTACCTTTATCGTTTCGACCAACAAATCCGGAGCAATTAAGGCGGGGGCAAAAAACAACTTCAATCACTACGTTTCATTGTTTATGAATGATAGTGGAGATATGATTGATGCTGTTGGTCGATGTCAATATCCATTAACTGGCAAAATAAAAGGGCGTAGCATTGTTGAATATAATAATAGTATTTATCAAATGCAAATTTATTCGCCAATATCTTTTGAAAACGATATTGAATATGTAAAAAAATTAAGCACATTAGTTGACACAATCAACAATAAATTTTATGGAATTAAGCCAAAAGGTATTCCAGATTTATCAGATGATTTAGACACAAATGATTGGGATCAATACGAATATGCTGATGAGAACCAAAACAATATTGTTGGTCTTACAGCATTAAATTTAGAGAAAATTGGAATTAAAACATTTAATGAGATGTTTATGGTTGCTGGACCAACTAATAGTGGTAAAACAAACTTCATTCAAATCCTTTTATCTTATCACCAAGATGCTTATATTATTGACTCACTAGAAATGAATTTAGTAACCTATAAGGACCAACAATATCGATATGTTTATGACAATGTAGCATTTGATAAATTTATTGATGTGTTAAATAAATTGGTAGATAAACGCAGTGAAGAGTGTCAACGCTTGATTGATGATGGAACATATTTAACGCCAAGAGAATATGTTAAAAACCAAGAACCTAAATACGTGTTTATTGATGATTATGATGACTTTATTGAAAGATTTAGTAGTGAGAAAGTTATAGATATCTTTAAACAAGCAATGAAATTCAATGTCAAGTTTATAATAGGTATTAATACAATAACTCCAAAATCATCAAGTAGCAGTATGTATCAAGTAATTAAACCAGTTAAAGATGGTGTGGTTTTAGGTGTTGAGAGTACGTATTCTTTATTGAATTTACCTAATAAAGAAGTGCCACAACCAAAATATGGAGTTTTATCAACTAATGGAGAATTATTCAAAATTAGAATTCCCCAATTTAAGGAGTAGAAATGAAAAACAATAGATTGTTACCAATCGGGACAGTTGTGTATTTTAATGATTTAGAAAAAACATATATGATTGTTGCACGAGCTATGCAAGTGCAACAAGAAGGAGAAATCAAAACATATGATTATGGAGCATGTATGTATCCTGAAGGATTTGTTGATACTAAATTAATTTATTTCAATGATGAAAATATCGATGAAATACTATTTAAAGGGTATGAAGATGAAAACGAAGAGGAACTTTCAGCTTTTATTATTAAAAGAGCAGGAGAATATTTATCTACTGACTTTATGATTGAAACAAGTGAGGAGGAGTGGTAAAATGCAAAAACAGTTAAATAAAATAATGCATATTTGTTTAGTGTCGATAGTCTTAACATCAGCGTTAATGATAGGGCTTTTTAAAAATCAATATTATGCACAAAATACAAATTTACCTATTGCAGTCGTTGATCAAGATACTGGAATTAATGATGAAGGAAAAACAATTTATTATGGTAAAGAATTTTTAAAAACCATCAACGACAAAAGTATGTACAAGTCTGTTAGTTTAACAGAAGCTAAAGAAGGAGTTGAAAACGATATTTATTGTGCGTATGTAGTAATACCGGATAATTTCTCAAAAAACATCGAATCGATAAAAACCACACCAACTAAGTCTGTAGTTGTCTACGGGTTAAATAACAAAAGTAATATTAACGATACACTAAATAAATTAAATACTATCGTTGGTAGTTTGGACACTAATATAGCAAAAGGCTATTTAACTACCGTATTAAATAATGTTAATGGAGTAGATAATAATATTAGTGGTATTGTAAATACAATTCAAAACCAAAATGTTGTTATTAATGGTATTCAGAACTTTGAATATATCACAACTGTAGAGCTAACAGCCAGTGATACTTTAGTAATTAATGATGAGATGCTAAGAAATGCTTTACAGCAAATGATGGATATTCAACCAAATCTAAACAATCAATTAGAGAATAGTGTGTTAACTAATCAAAATTCTTCTCGTGAGAAGCTATTTACTAACATCAAATCGCTAAACATAGGTTTAGAACAATTAGAATCAACTAAATATTATGAAGTTACAATCCAACAATTAGATTTAATCCAAAACTTTGTGTTAAAGAGTAAGGACGATCAACCTATAACTATTTTGCTTGATCGTAGTTCTGGACAATTATTAGTTAAAAATAAGAATTTAATCATCAACAACCCAAATCATTCTGAAGATGTTGGAGGAACTCAAGGAGAATATATAAATATAGTAGATATTAATAATCAAATTGTTAAGTATGTGTTAGATAATAACGCTACTTCATTAAATATTTTAGGAAATACTTTAGAAATATATGGACATAATATAGGCATAGATATTTATGCTAATAAAATGCAACTTAGAAATGCTACTAAAGTTAGATTAAATAATCAATACTATTATCCTGATCCTAATTCAGGTATAATTAATGTCCAAATTAATTCATCAAGTATTAATAATCCTGAAATAGATAAATTAAAAAACGATCTACAAACACAAGTTAATTACAATAAGTTATCAGCTAGTATAATTCAAGAATTAGTTGCTATCAATAACAACAATCCGACTACAAGTGTAAGTGATGCAATAAACCAAATTACTTCTAATAATGATGTAAATGGATATTTTCAACCTTTTGCAGACATATACAAGCACCAAGTAATTAATTACATCAATAAAGTTACCCCGGATTTCTTTAGCAATATCATATCAACATATATTGCAAATGAAACAGTTGTTAATAGTTTAGTTGGAAATGAATATGTTGTAAGTAATATTAAATTTAGTATTATTGACAACTTCCCTAATGTTCCTCTTAAATACTTTGAAACAATTAATACGCAAAAAATTGAAGCAGATAGCATATTCAATTTAAATGAAACTAATAAACTGGCAAGTAGTTTAGATCCAACTTTAACTAATTATGAATCAAGTATCTCGAAATCAATCAATTACCAGTTTATTACTGGGCTTATTAAAGAGATAATGAATCAGGTAAATAATGTTATTGATAATGCTAATAGTCAAATTGATAACATGAACGATAAAAGCCTTGAAAACTATGACAAAGTAACTCAATACGTATCTGATACTAAAGAGAGTGTGATTAACAACACTAATGCCAAAGTTGAACAACTTATCAACGAAAATAATCAAAATATTAATGATTTAAACACTAATAGTCAAAACTTTAAGTATTTAAAAGATGGTAATGTTATTAATACTAAATTAGTAGATTATATGGTTTCTAGTATTGACTTAGAAAATCAAACTACTATTAGAAAAAATGAAGAAAAAGATACTAACTATACAAATATATTTATTATTGCAGGAACTTTAGTAGGTGCAACAACTATAGGAATAGCTATTTATTATCAAACTCGAAAAACACAGAAAGGGGGTGATTAGTATGGCAAAATTAATGGTCGATTATGACGGATTAGCACAAAATAAAAACGACATAATCAAACAAAAAGATCAATTTGATGAAACAGTTAAAGCTTTAGAAAACATCATTACTGATATCCAAAACAACTGGGTTGGTCAAGCTGCAGATGCTTATGCAGAACAATTCCAAAGCTTAAAAAGTGATGGATTAGCAAAAGTTGATGAATTATTACAAACAATTTCAGATCAATTACAATCTATTTGTGATGGAAGTAATGAGTTTGATAGCAACATGGCTGGTCAAATTAGACAATAGTTGTAGGGGGGTTTATCCCCCACACTATTAATTATTAAGGAGTTAAAATGGGGAAAAATAAATTAAAAGTTGACAGTGAAACTCTAAATAAAATACAGTCAACCCTACACAGTTTTAAAAGTTTAGACACGACAAACATCCCTTCAAATTTAGGTAATACTGATTTGCCAAAAATTGCAGAATATAAAGAAGCAATAGAAGAATATAATAAACTACAAAGCGAACTACTTGAAAAAATCCAAGAGTTTCCCGAAATGTTATATAATGTAAATGATGGATTTGTACAATATGATTTGCAATTAAAGGATAGTATTGACAAATAATATTGATGATCAAGTAAAAGTTATTAAAAATTTAACAGAAACTTTAGATATATTGGAAAATGGGATGATCGATACTCAATCTACAGATGTTGAGTACAATGAACTTTTAGAAGAGAACAATAAAATTAGAAAAAAATATTTAATAGCAATAGAAGAAGATTTAAAGCTAGAAAAAGGTAAACTCAATAAAATGTTGGAGGCTAGTGAATTATGAATTTAAAAGATTTATCACTATATAATGTAGTGGGATTGAATAAAATTGAAACACCACTCCACAGTTATGAAGATATTAGAAGTAATGAATTTATACAGTGGTTATATGACATAGATGCTATGTTATATGAAGAATTATGCTTTGAAGCCATGTTGATACCTTGTTCGCCATTATTGATTAAACTAGACATCAATAATTTAAGTGAATGTTTTGTCGGTTATGCAATAGGGTGTGACTTTGAACAAATTAATGAAGAAGGCGAAGCAGTAATTATCAACCGTGTAGAATTAAATGATGCAATTTATTTTTGCGACAGGCTTATTATTGAGGACAGTTTTAAACAAGGTAAAGCAAATATCACATCTTATTTTAATGAACAGCAAATCGATATAAATAATATTAATAAAATTTATATTTTATTTAGTCAAGGTGTATTTAGTGAAAATAACGATGAAATCGAGTATTTTTTGGAGATGAAAGATGAATAAGATACAAATAAATGAATTTAGTCTATTATATCGAGATATGTACCATTATCGATTAAAAAACAATTTAGTTCAACTTACTGATTTTTTTAAAGAAATGTTTTCGACAGTTAATAATAATGACAGTTCAACGATATTAAATCCATTAATATTCGTGATGCGAAATGTGGCGGAAAATGGCGACATTGATATGGATATTCTTTATCATAATAATGACTTGATTACTAGTTTGCCAGTAGAGTATTTCTCGCATTATACAATTAATCCTGGTTTTAGTGTTGATTTAAAACCCGATTATACATATAATTTTAATATTGCAATGAGTAAAATTACTAAAATGTTCGACAAAAAAAACTTTGAACCACGTTCTTATCCAATGATTATTATTTTTAAATCAGAAAATAAAGTTATGGTTAAGTTGTGGGTAAGTGTAATAAAAGTAGGATATTAAATGGGATATAAGGTTTACGGAAATGATATTCAAGAAATCAATAATGTCAAAACATTGTTAAATCATAGAGTTAAGCAATATGATGCAATTATTAAAGATATTAACTCAGCTACAACAGCTTTAAAAACCAAGTGTGATGGAGAATATGTAACAGCGCTAATTATAAAATTAGACCAAATCAAAACAGCATTAAAACATCAAAAAGAAAACAGCCTACATTTAATTAAGTTAAGCACTAAATTTGTTAAAATCTTTCATAAAGATTGTCATAGTCTTGATTTAGACGAAGATTTGTTGTTACAAAACCAATCAATAATATCGCAGAGGATAAATGCTTTAGTTACAGTTAAAGTTTCGTTATTAACGGATCACGCTTTGCAATTACACCATCAATATATGAGAAATATCTCTTCACTAAAACACAACAATAACAAAAAACTTAAACTAATACATAATGCAGTTGATAGTGCAGGTAATATATATGTACACATAAAACGCGCGAGAAGTTTAGGGAGTAAAGTTTGTAAAGGAATTAGTATTTATCAATATTTCCAAGTGGCAAAGAGTGTAGATTTCTCACTTGCAAACGCAATACCCCACCTTCGTAATGTAGTGGGTTATGGTTCAGTAGATGAATATTTATGGGAAATTAGCAAAAAAAATCATGGGTACTGTGCCGACCAACGTTTTAAGTTTGGGAGAAAAAAAAACCTTCATTGTGCAAAACAACGTTTTAAATTTAGTGTGAAAGACCAAATTAAGTCAGATTATACAATAAAAGGCTTTAAAGATAGTTGGAAAAATGCATCTAAATTTGGTAAATTTACAAAAGGATTAGGTGCTGTTGGTACAGTATTTACAGTATTTGATAATTTTCAAGACAATATTGGTTCAAAAATCTGGAATGGAGAAAAAGTCAACGGAAGAGATGTGCTAGAATTTGGTACAGACACAGCAGTGGACATAGGATCTGGAATTGGTATAGCTGCCATAGGTGCTGCAGTTGGTGGTCCAGTAGGTGTGGTTGCAGCTGTTGGTTTAGGATGGGCTTTAAATGCAAAATTACCAAGCGGTAAGAGCGCTATAGATTATGCCAAAGATAGCGTTAGTAGTGTATGTAATTGGGTCGGATCATGGTTCTAGATACTACATTTACACAACTTTGTAAATATTGTTCAGAAGAAGTCGGTTCCATATTTTGGTCTGAGAAAATGATATTTCCTTCTGTTGGTTTTGCGGTGGTTATAGTTACAGGATTGACATTAGGATTCCCGCAAAAAGATTACTCAGATTTAACATATATTATAGTTAGTAGCCTTTCCTTTGTTGTGGCCTTAATGATGTTCATTCTAGGGAAAATTAATGCTCCTTACTTAGTGACAAAAATAACAGCAATTATCAATTCTTTGTTCTTTGGTTTTAATGTATTCTCTTTTGCGTTATTTTGCTTTACTTTGGCCCAAATTCCGTATTTTCATCCAATCCTTAACTCTTCTATTTTATTGATAATATTCATGATATTTGTGTTCGTGCTTATGCTACATGCATTTAAAAAAAATATATTAAGCGATATCTTGAGTATGCTTTACCATACCCAAAAATCAGGTAAAATAATTGATAATTATGCTATTTTTTATATTAGCGGTATAGTTGGTGGAGTTTTTGCAATTATGTCTTATAAAAATATCGATAACATGATAGGCGCTTTTTTAGGTGGACTTTTACTTATTTTCGGAAGTTATATTATATTGAGTAGCATATTATCTAGTATTTATTATTTTTTGCAAATTAAACATCCAGAATTAAGGTTTGACGATGAATAACCATAACTTGTTCATTAGACTTTGTAAATATTGTTCAGAAGAAGCTGGTTCAATTGATTGGTCTGATAAAATGATTTTCACAAATCTTTTTATAGATATTATGAATTGCACTATTGTTTTTCATTTTCCACAAACAAATGATATTAAAACTTTAACACTATATAGTATTTTATCTTTCAGTGATATTGCGATAATAATATGTTTTTATTTA
>ERZ1026780.2010-NODE-2010-length-12294-cov-15.049432_pt1 | contig 12294 bp, 10 predicted proteins | sample MGYA00380126_ERZ1026780 | MGnify/ENA primary metagenome ERZ1026780 (study PRJEB33269, sample SAMEA4719762) | human gut metagenome | biome: human-associated habitat; feature: organic feature; material: feces | place: Cameroon | collected 2013-10 ... | reverse complement strand
CAGGACTATCTTCTGGAACTGCTTAGGGGCGCTAAAATTTGATGCGGTTGCCCTGCCTTCGGCGACGGAGGTAACCGGAATTTTGATTTTTTTGCTATTTTTGCACCGCGGATTTGTAAGCGTCTGGAATAGCGTCTGAAGAATCCGGGCTTGGCAGAGCCCGTACTCCACAAGATGATATTCAATTAAAAGTCAAGATTTTATGCAGACGAGACAAATCTCTGGACGGTTGACGTTCACTATTCTTTCAATCAGTCTTTTGACGGTTATGGCCGGGGCGGCGATGGCACCGGCGCTTTGGGCGGTAAAGGCGCATTTCGCCGGCAAGCCAGATCTCCTTATCCAGTTCATAGTCAGCCTTCCGGCGCTTTTCATCATTGTCACCAATCTTTGCTTCCCGCTTTTGTGCAGAATCGCGAAAACAAAGAGCATCGCAGTGGCGGGCCTTGTCTTGTACGTCGTCTCCGGCACCGGAGCTTTCTTTCTGGAAGACATCTCGGCGATTCTCGTCCTGCGAGCATTGCTGGGCGTGTCCGTCGGAATGATTATGCCGTTGTCAACAGGACTGTTGTCCTACTATTTCCCGCCCGAAGACCAATCCCGCTTGATGGGGCTGTGCGCCGCGATGAACCAGATCGGGGGAGTGATCGCCACGCTGATTGCCGGAGTGCTGGCCAAAGTGGGGTGGAACTATGCCTTCCTTGTATATTCAATGGGACTTTTTGTGCTGATTCTTGTGCTTCTGTTCCTGCCCAATGAAAGGTTGGAAACACCTAAAGGCTCCGGAGGCTTCGTCCGAAATATCAAAAGGTTCTATCCTTCCGTCCTCGGAATGCTGCTACTGATGATCTGCTTTTTCATATTCCCGACAAATTTTTCGGCGGTCTGCGTCAGGACGACAAATCTGGATCCGATCGCGGTGACCATCATTATGGTCGCGCTTGATGTGGTCGCGGCGCTGGTGGGTGTTGTGTTCGGCGGAATGATGAGGCGGTTCAGGCTGTCTGTCAAGTATTTCGCACCGACATTCTTCCTGCTGGGATACCTCTGCTTCGCGACTTCCCCAAGCCTCCCTTCTTTGCTTGTCGGCTGCCTCTTCATCGGAATCGCCAACGGCGTCGGAGTCCCTTATCTGAACACGATCGCTTCGATCAAGGCCGGTCAAGACGCCGCCACGACGGTGATGCCTCTCCTCTCCGCCGCACTCTATGCCGGGCAGTTCCTTTCCCCTCTGGTGGCCACCCCGCTCGCCGCCAAATTCTTCCCAGGCAATGTTTTAGGAATATATTGGATCGCCTGCGCCTTCAGCGTCCTCTTCCTTCTCGAAGTTTTCGCCACACGGCATTCCCAGGCACTGCCGCCAGAAGAATAGTCCTGAGGATTGAATATTCAAGCAAAACAGCTTCTTAGAACGGTATCTGAATATTCAGGATTATGACTTCGCCGGAGGAACCGCCGGTCGCTGATTGTGACGTGTTCGGCAACTCATTGTTAATGAATATATTCGTAAAGGCTGCCCTCCCGAAATGACCGGCAGCTTTTTGGAAAAATATGATAATCAGCGGATTGGCGTTTTGGGATGATTCGCGTTATCTTTGTATCCTTATCAAAAGAAAGGATGACAGCAAAGGAACGACTTGAGCAGGAATATGCCTCATTGGCCGGGAGTGTCGGCTTCGACATCGACAGCATTGACAGGAGCCGTGTCGAGAGCATTGTCAATGATATCGACAGGGTGGCGGTGCTGACCAAGAGCGCGCTTACCATCTACGACAACATTCGTATGGAGCATATCTATGTTCGCCCAGCCTTCCGTTGAGGCCGGCTATGTTAATTCCGTTCAGAAAATGAAAGCTTCCGGCAGCACTGTGTCCGGTACCACCAACGGTGTCTATGTGGGTGCGAACTGGAATCTCGAATTGAGCAAAGTCTTCAGCCTGACTCCGGGCGTTTACTATGAGTTCCTTACCACCAGCGACTACAAGTTCTCTTTCGCATCTGGCTCGGTTCAGGAACATTACGCCAACGTTCCGGTTCTCCTTAACGCTGGCGTGAACCTTGGGGACAATGTCCGTCTGTTCGCCTTTGGCGGCCCGACGCTCAGCCTCGGCATCGCGGCGTCCACTTCTGTCGATTCCGGAACAGGCAAGGGTGGCAACAGAAAGAAACACAACCTCTATTCGGAAGATGACTACAAGCGTTTCGATGTCCTTGCCGGCGGCGGTCTTGGAATAGAGGTGAACCATCATTTTCGCTTCACGGTCGGTTACAACGCCGGTCTGCTGAACCGCACCTCGTTGGATGGCGCCACCCTCAAGCGCAACCAGCTGAAAATCGGAGCCGCCTTCGTCTTCTGATGACAGACCGGCTTGACAGCATCGTCCCCACAGGTTTTCACAATCGCCTGTGGGGACGATAGTTATCTCATAGATCCCGAATCTGATAGAGTTTAATTACCTTGGCCTTGTGCGGTGATCCATCCATCTTGAAAGCGCGGCACCTGATAGAATGAGTAATGACGTGTTCTGTAATGTGTTGTAAATAAATATGTTCGGGAATGCCGCCCTCTCATAATGACCGGCGGCGTTTTCTATGTTTCTGAAAAAGAACAAGTTGGCCACCACGCTTGGCCGAGCCGTCCATCAGGTGTCCTGCACGGAGATATTCATAATCTGGGCTTTACCCGCACTGCCATCAGATGGAACGAGAAAGATATGCACGAAAATATAATGCGCTGCTACGACTCCTGAAGAGGCCTCACGGCTGCTGGAGATGGTTTACACTCGCCGGATACCAGAAGGCCATTATTCTGATTGGTTGGTGAGTGCGTTGGAGAATTGCGATACCGGCAGGGATCGGCTTCCCGCTCCATTGGTCGGAACCAAGGCGTTGATCGGACACAAGACCGGGACTGGCGACAGGAATATGCGCGGGGAGATTATCGGAGTCAATGATGTCGGCTTCATTGTTCTCCCTGACGGAAGACATTACAGCATTGCCATATTCCTGAAAGATATTAAGGGCGACCTAAAAGAGGCGGAATCCTGCATCGCCAGGATTTCCAAGGTGGTTTTTGAATCATTAACTTTGCGGTGTCATAGAAAGTCAGGACAATGAATATCACGACATTATCAAAACAGGAACGGAGCAATGACGTCATCTCTTCTTTGACAGGTCTTTGGAACAGATCGGTCAGGGTGACACATAACTTCCTGTCGGAAAAGGATTTTGCGAATCTGGAACCGTATGCGGGGCAGGCTCTGGCGGAAGTTCCCGTGCTTGCCGTAGCGGAGACTGAGGACGGAGTCGCGGGCTTTATCGGCCTCAGTGAGGATAAGATTGAGATGTTGTTCATTGATCCGGCCTTCATCGGAAAGGGTATCGGCCGCAAATTAGTTGACTGGGCGATAAACGAGAAAGGCATCCGTCTCATAGACGTGAACGAGCAGAACACATATGCTGTCTCTGTTTACACCCATTGGGGCTTCAAGACCTATGACCGCAGCGAGATCGACGATCAGGGTAATCCATTTCCGATTCTCCGGATGAGGCTGGCTTGATTCGTTTGAATATTTTTCCTCTCAAAGGACATTTCAAACAAATCAAAACTTCTATGGCAGAGTCAAAGTGAGTGTGTCAGTTCGCCATCAGGACTTCCTTGTAGCTCTCCGGCAGGGAGACAGGGGACAATGTCTTCGTTTTCCAGTCGAGATCCTGGACCTGTGTGGCTATTCCGGAAGCGATATTCAGCAGGATATGGTCCGGGCGGTCGGGATGGACATTGGCCGAGAGGATTCTGACGGATTTGTGGGTGTAGATTGGCTGCTCCATCTCTCCGGTCTCGGTGTTGACAATCCTGAACAGGCTGGGGCCTCCTTCAAAAGTGATGATGTAGCCCGCGTCCTGCCCGACCCGGAACGGAATGACGGCGTCGGCGTCAAGTTCCTCAATCTTCCTTAAGCTCTCCTTTCTTAAAATGACGGTAGCCCATTTCCCGTTGCCTTCGTTTGCGGAAAACAGATAGGAGTAGATTCCTTCTTTTTCTGAATATGTCCCTGGATAGTCACCGAAATATTCCGGTTTCAGCCCTTCCGGGAGGTCGTATTTAGGCTGGACAGGAGCCGGCGTGCCGGAGGATTTTGTCATATAGTCCGCGCAAACCTCAACCGGCAAGTTGTTGAAAGTGCAGACATTGTCCCGGCAGCAAAGTGCGGCGATCATATTCGTTGGAGTTCTGGACAGTGCGATCGCATTGCCGCTCAAGTGCTCGGTCTTGCCTGTGAAGAAGTTGAGGAACACCGCGCTTCGGTTGCCGTCCTCCTCGGCGAGGCCGCAGAGTCCGAAAGAGCGGGGTGCGTTTACCACCGAATGAATATTCCCGGAAAGGACGGCGGTGAAGTTTTTCCTCCCAAGGCCATTCTCGTCCAGAATGTAACCATCTACACTCTTATCTTTTATTCCGTAGAGCCTCAGGTCTTTAGGAGCCTGGCCGTCAGTTATATTCAAAGATCCTATGTCCTGAGTTTTTCCCTCCCGCATCAGGGACACGTCCACTCTTGCCGCAGGGTATCTGTAAGGCAACAGTACTTCAATACGCGTTGGCTCAACACTCACGATTTCGGCATAGACGCCGCTGGCTTTTCCGACCGGAATCAGCTTGTCGCCCGTCTCCCAAGAAAAGCTGAGCATCACATTGTCCGTCTGCCGGTACCCCTCTCCCAGAAGGTGGATGGCATCCCCCGGCGCGAGAGTCTTCCCTTCTTCCTGCAGGCTCGCATCGCTGATTATCAATTCCTTTTCAGACACGAACGCCTTGCTGCACCCGATTATCGCAGCCACCATAACGGCACAGAGGATCGCCTTGATGAATATCTTGGATTTCATTCGCATAGTTCAAATTAGTAACAGGTGCAAATTTATAATATTGTTCCCGAAAAAGATGTATATTAGCGAACAAAATGAACTGCTATGCGGAAACTTATGATATGCGCGCTGTGCGTGCTTTTGTCTTTGTCGGCGAGGGCCGGGTTTGTCGATGGGATCCGGATCAGCGGGTATGACAGGCCGTTCATAGTCACCATTGACAATGAGGATGTCTCAATGCCTGCGACTTCCTGCTTTGTCGCAGGTCTGTCTTCGGGCTATTACACGGTGGAGGTTTACGAGTCGCGCTCGATGTCGGACGATGACATCTGGAAAGGCCGTCTGCTTTACAGCAAACGGGTATATTACAATGGAATAGGGATTATGGACATCCGCATTGACGGTGGCTCTTCAGCCGGAGGCGGGTGCAGCGGACACTGGTCATCCGTGTTCGGGAAGAATGTGATGTCCGTTGATGTGTTCGCCGATTTCTACCAAAGGATGAAGAACGAGGCGTTCGGTGATGGAAAGAACAACATAATCAGGACCGCCCTCGCCAATACCGCCTTCACCACGGACCAGTGCGAGCGCCTCATCGACCTTTATTCCTTCGATGACGACAAGGTCGAGTTCCTGAAGCTGGTCTATCCCAATGTCGTTGACAAGGAAGCCTTTTTCCGTGCCATTGACAAGCTGACCTTCCTCAGCAGCCGTGATAAGGTCCGGGACTTTATCCAGGCCTACAGGAATCATTGATGATTAAATGGACATTCGGTAAAATAAATTCATTACCTTTGTTGTCGCGAATCCTGGGACTGAGAAATATCTGCGGATCCGAGATTCGTTTTACTGAATCTGAAGCAGGGTAATACTCTGCGAACGAGAGGTTTAATATGTCGCTTTGATTGTTCAAGGCGACTAGGAAGATGAACGAATATATTCATAGGATATGAAAAAAAGTTTTGTGATTATGGCTTCAGCGCTTGCGATGGCGGCCTGCGGGCCTAAACAGCAGGTGGCTACGGTTCCGGCCATTGACCTTGCGAACCTTGACACCACGGTCTCCCCGGCGGTTGACTTCTACCAGTACTCGACCGGCGGATGGCAGAAGAACAACCCTCTCAAGCCTGAATATGCCCGTTTCGGCTCATTCGACCAGTTGAGGGAGAACAACGTCAAGAGACTCAACGACTTGTTCGCCGAGATGGGAACGTTGAAAACGGAAAAAGGCACGGTCGAGCAGAAGATCTCCGACCTCTACAAGCAGGGACTCGACTCCACAAGGCTGAACGCCGAGGGCGCGGCCCCTTTGAAGAAATATGTCGATGAGATCTACGCGGCGGCTGACAAGGACGCTCTCGTGAAGATCATCGCGGGGCTTCATAATGTCTCCGAAAGCTCGTTCTTCGGGGCTTACGTGATGTCAGACCTCGCCGACAGCGACAACCAGATCCTCTATCTGGGACAGGGCGGCCTCGGAATCGGCGACCGTGACTACTACGTCGAGGCGGAGAATGCCGCCATTAAGGAAGGCTACCGTAACTTCCTGGCTAAAGTGTTCTCACTGACCGGAGTGGCCGAGCCGGAGAAAGCTGCCGCCAATGCTCTCGCGGTCGAGGATGTCCTCGCCACCAACTCCTGGACCAGCGTTCAGGAAAGGAATATCCAGGCTCAGTACAACCCTTGCAGCACCGAGGAACTCATCAAGAATTACCCTGGCTTCGACTGGAAACTCTACTTCGAGACCAGAGGAATCGCCGACCAGCAGAAACTGATCGTCAGCGAGCCTTCGTTCTTCAAGGCTTTCTGCGAATATTTCGGCGGAGCTGATCTCGCTGTCCTCAAGGACTACGTGGCCGGCCAGCTCATCCAGGGCGCGACCGGATCCCTCAGCGATGACTTCTACACCGCGTCATTCGATTTCTTCAGCACCCGGATGTCCGGCATCAAGGAGCAGAAACCTCGCTGGAAGAGGGCTATGCAGGTTCCGAACAGCATCCTCGGTGAGGCAGTCGGCAAGATGTACGTGGCCAAATACTTCCCGGAGTCCTCGAAGACAAAGATGATCGATCTCGTGGAGAACCTCAAGAAGGCGTTCAGCCAGCACATCGACGAGCTCGACTGGATGAGCGACTCCACAAAGGCCAAGGCCCACGAGAAACTGGACAACTTCACCGTGAAGGTCGGCTATCCTGACAAATGGAAGGATTACTCGACCCTTGACATCGACCCGGAGAAGAGCTACTACGAGAACCTCCGCGCCGCCGGTGCCTGGTACACAGCCGACAATATGTCCAAACTCGGCAAGCCGACCGACAAGACCGAATGGGGAATGTCTCCTCAGACAGTCAACGCCTACTATAACCCTACGACGAACGAGATCTGCTTCCCTGCGGCGATCCTCCAGCCTCCGTTCTTCAACGCTGACGCTGACGACGCTGTCAACTACGGCGGAATCGGAGTCGTGATCGGCCACGAGATGTCCCACGGATTCGACGACCAGGGACGACTCTTCGACAAGGACGGGAATATGGCCGACTGGTGGACGGCGGAGGATGCCGAGAAGTTCAACGCCAAGGCCAAGGTGCTTGTGGCCCAGTTCGACGAGGTAGAGATCGTCCCTGGAGTCCATGCCAACGGCAAGCTCTCCCTCGGTGAGAACATCGGAGACCACGGCGGACTCAGCATCGCCTACACAGCCATGAGGAACGCCATCGCCGGAAAGAACATCGGCCTGATCGACGGCTTCACCCCGGATCAGAGGTTCTACCTTTCCTACGGTGCGATCTGGGCGCAGAACGCTACCGACGAGGAGAAGGTGCGCCTTACGAAACTCGATGTCCATTCTCTTGCCGTGAACAGAGTCAACGTGTCTCTGAGGAACTTCCAGACATTCTTCGACGCTTTCGGCATCAAGGAAGGCGATCCGATGTGGCGTCCGGAGAGCGAAAGGGTTCACATTTGGTAATATTCATAAAGGAATAATTTTTTGGACGCGTCAAGGTTCATAGCCGGACGCCTCCGTTTCGGAGGAAGGATAGCGATGGTCTCCATCGCTGTCTCTTTCCTCATTATGATTGTCTCCGTCTCAGTCTCGTCTGGATTCAGGAACGAGATCCGGGACGGTATTTCCGACCTTACGGGGGACGTGCAACTGATGCCTGTGGATATGAACTACATCAGCGAGGCTTCCCCGATTTCGGTCAACCAAAGTTTTATCCCTGACATCAAGGCGATTCCGGAAGTCAGGAATATCACTCCGGCAGTCTATCGCGCGGGAATCGTCAAGAAAGGCGAGAGCATCCACGGCGTTCTGTTCAAAGGAACTCCGCGTGATAAATCTGAATCCGACACGGTGAGACTCGGAGTCTCCATTCCGGTAAGGCTGGCTGAAATGCTTGACTTGAATGTGGGCGACAAACTTCTGACTTACTTTGTCGGAGAAAAGGTAAAGGTACGCAACTTCAACATCACCGGCCTCTACGAAGGTGTGATGGACGGAACGGACAACATCGTCGTGCTGGCTGACATCGCTGATCTTCAGAGACTTGACGGTTGGACCTCCGATGAGGCTTCCGTACTGGAACTTGCGCTTGTACCCGGGGCAAAGACCGATGCCGGGATGCGCGATGTCACAGATGAGGTCGGACACATCGCATTGGAAAAGGCAGGGGAGGATGACGACACCTTGATAGCCACCTCGGTGATCAGCCGCTATCCACAAATCTTCGACTGGCTGAATCTCATAGACTTCAATGTCCTGTTCATCCTCGTCCTGATGACGATTGTGGCCGGGTTCAACATGATCTCCGGACTTCTGATAATGCTGTTCAGGAACATCTCCACTATCGGGACCCTTAAATCCTTGGGAATGACCGATAAGGCCATAGCCAAAGTGTTCCTCAGGGTCGCTTCCGTGATTGTCTTCCGTGGAATGTTGATCGGCAATGGAGTCGCCTTGCTGCTGTGCGGAATCCAGAAATGGACCCACATCATTAAACTGAACCCGGAGAACTATTTCGTGCCTTTTGTTCCTGTGAGTCTGAATCTACCTGCGGTGCTTGCCGCCGACCTCCTCTCCTGGCTGGTCATTATGCTCCTTCTCCTGATCCCTTGCCTGTTCATCTCCAGAGTCGATCCGGCTCAGACTGTCAGGGCTCAGTAGAACCCGCTCCACATCATCCTCATCTTCAATCAGCACTGAGGATGTGTCCGTTGGTTGAACCTGATAACGTGGAGTCGCCCCGTTGAATATGTCGTAGCGGTTGAGGACCGCTTTCACGTACGCCACTGTCTCCCTCCCTTTGAATTTACCGTGCCGGACATCCTCCACGAACAGAATAGAATCCTGACTCATTTGCGGCAGAACGGTGCAGAGACTTTCCCAGGTGCTGGTGTCGATGCCTTGTGAGCGCGCCAGGTTGATGCAGTCGTAAATGCGTCCCTCGCCGGCGTTATAGGCCGCCAGGGTGAATTTCACAAGTTCATCACCATCGGCCGCCGTGTCTCTGAACTTGCTTTGGAGGCGGGTTATGTAGGCGGCTCCGGCCTCGATGTTCTCCTTTGGGTCAAGGAGATCCTCAATCTCATAACGGTCGGCTGTGCGTGGCATCATCTGCATAAGCCCGACTGCTCCTTTCGGAGATCTCGCCTGGATCCTGAACCTTGATTCGCTCCAGATAAGAGCCGCGAACATCTTCCAGTCCCAGCCGATAGTCTTCGCGTTCCGCTTGATTAGGTCATCGTAAGGGCTGATAATCCCTGGAACTTTCTTCACAACCTTTCGGTAAGGATTGTAACCTTTGAAAAATCGGTCCTGTACGGCGGCATATTCATCAGTTCCTTTGAAATTGTTGAGCCAGCGGATGATTTCCCGCTGCCGCTTTTTGTCCGCCTTGATCACCCAGGCGGCAGGTGCGTCTCCAAGTTGGAACGACAGGAATTCCTCGGAATCAGGAACTTTGGAAAAAGGCACTGCCAGTATATCGAGGCTGTCAAGCCGGAGCGAGTCCAGATAATCCACGTCACTGTCCGCAAGGAATATCTCCACGGAATCTTTCAGGTGTCCCGCAAAGCGTTCGGCCATCTCGTAGCAGTAGCCGGTCACATAGCCTTCGGAGAGTTTTTCATCCAACTTTAACGCGAACCTTATGGGACCGGTCCCGAAAACATCTTCCTCTCCTTTCGAGTTCCTGTTCAATTCGCTGAACGGAATGACCAATAGCACCACCAAAGTGGGTATCAGGTACTTGAGGAATTTTTTGGTCACTCGTTTCAGTCCCATAGGCGGATTCTGTTAGAAGCCGTTGCTGCTGAAACTCCTGCCTCCGCCGGAGCCAAGACCGTTCAATCCACCTCCGAATCCACCACCACTGCCGCCGGAACCGCCGCTGCCACCAGAGAGACCTGAACCGGCGCTGACAGTCTTGTTGGAGCTGGATTGCAGATAGAACGGCCAATATATTCCTAACTTAAGGGCTGTCTGCGTCCTGATGTAGTGATGGGCACTGAAATAGTCCGCCTTGTCCATAGGCCAACCTTTCCCAACATTCTCGACTTTCACGAATATGCAGGCTCTTTTCCATTGAATATTGACGAACGCGTCAATGACCGGGCCGTTATTGTATTTTTCCTCTTTCTGGTTATAGAAGGCTCCGACGGCCGGATTCCATCCAGGGGAATAGTACTTCGTGTTGTACCAAGCCTCAGCTCCGAGCTGCATCTGCATAACGTTCCTCTTGACGTTGAGCTGCAGGTACCATCTGGCGTTGACCGCAAGCGTCGGAAGCGGAATCACATCCTGGTCTGAGGAGATCTGGAACAGAAGCCTGTTGTCCAAGTGCAGCGGCCCGAGCGCGAAATTCTTGTCCAGCGAGGCGCTGAGCACGCTCATCGCGTTGTTGTTCTGCCGGATCACACCGGTGGAGTCATAGTAAACGTTGCCGGAAAGCAGGGCGTAGCCGACCCTTGCGCCCAATCTCCATCTCGGAATGCTTAACCCTCCCTGGATCTTTGTCGTGGAGATCTTGCCGAACTCGTTGTCCCATTTGTAATGGTTCGAGTAGTAATGCTGGTAGTAATATTCAGGCTCCTCAAGATTGGTCTCGAAATGCACATCCAATGAGACTGGACTCTTTCTCGCCCTTCTGAACGGGAACACGTCGAGTCTGGCGTTCGCCTTGACTGAGAGGTCGTTCATCTGGTCTCCCAGAAATACATAGTCACCTGTGGCATCCCAATGGATGTAGTTCTTAAGCTGTCCTTCCACACCGGCATAGACGAAGGCCGAGTTCCAGATCTTGTTTGTCGTACCTTTCAGGAAGGTAGGATCGAACACGCTGAAATTCAGAAGCCTGTTGCCGATTCCTCCGTTCAGTTTGGAGACGATCGCATTGTCCGCCCACGGCTGGAGCCTGAGGAACACCCTGTTCTCCAGCTTCATCACCCTGACCGAGTCGAACGAGGTCGTAGGATGGTAGTTGAAGACATTGTCGTAGAACGACTTGCCAACATCGTCCGTGATCTGGTCCTCGTAGCTTTTCCGGAACACTGAATATTCACTGCTGTGCCCGATGAAGGCGGTCGTGATGTTGTCGTCGCCGAGTGTGTCGGCGGCCGCCCTCTCTTCTTTCCTTTGGGCGAGAAGTTCGGCGAGCGAGGCGATCTTAGTCGAGTCTCCCGTGGCTATTATGCTGTCCTTGAACGCCTTGTCTGTCTTCCGGTTCTGAATGTTCCTGATGAATGTGAACGGGATCCTGTATTGCTGGTCAAGGAACAAGGTGTTTCTGATGATGTTCGAGGAGGCGTTGGAAAGGTTGACCGGATATTCCCTTGCGTCAAGTGTCGTGTCGCTGACCATCTTGTTGTCGCTGGTTCCTCCGTTCTCGTTCCTGAGAACCTTGTTGTGTATGTACCCGGTGTGCATCAGGTACCGCTTGCCAAGATAGTTGACGGAAGCGACAAATGTCTTGTTGGTCGTCTTCTCGTTCTGCATTATTCCGTTGCCGCCGAACCGGTTATATTCAAGTGTATAGTTCAGGGCGGGGAATATGTTCTGTGATGTCAGGATGTGCAGGTTGTCAGACTCCTTCTGCGAATTGGCGAATATGGTCCCGAAGTAGGCGAGTTCAGTGTAAGGGGTCTTCGTGTTGTACATCGGGAGCGTCTTCGCCGAATATGTCCACGCCTCGTAAGGGTTGTAGAACGACACCCCGTTCTCGCTTGTGCGGTTGAACCAATTGTAGTACTGCATCGCTGATCCCGCCACTCCCAACCACGTGGCGTTCACGTCCTTGCGGTAGAACGGATAGTCGTGGAACCAATGGTTGTAGCTGGTGTCCGGCTCGCTTATGTCCATCTTGTGGAACTCCCGCTCGTGGGTCCACTGGATGATCCTCTTGTACTGCAGCGAATCCGGGATGGCGAAAGTCT
>ERZ1026780.2009-NODE-2009-length-12298-cov-9.490239_pt1 | contig 12298 bp, 10 predicted proteins | sample MGYA00380126_ERZ1026780 | MGnify/ENA primary metagenome ERZ1026780 (study PRJEB33269, sample SAMEA4719762) | human gut metagenome | biome: human-associated habitat; feature: organic feature; material: feces | place: Cameroon | collected 2013-10 ... | reverse complement strand
ATGGAACAGAAGCTACCCCGGCTCGTGATCGCCGGGACGAACAGCGGCTGCGGGAAGACGACCGTGACCTGCGCCGTTCTGCAGGCGCTGGTAAACCGGGGGCTGAGCGTCGCCGCGGCCAAATGCGGCCCGGATTACATCGACCCCATGTTCCACAGCCGCATCATCGGCGCAAAAAGCGCAAATCTCGACCCCTTTTTCTTTGACGAGGCGACGCTCCGGTATCTGCTCGCGCAGAACGCCGCGGGCTGCGCCGTCACCATCATCGAGGGCGTCATGGGCTACTATGACGGCCTCGGCCTCACCACCACGCGCGCGAGCACCTGGGAGACCGCACAGAAGACCGCCAGCCCCACGATATTGGTCGTGAACGCGCGCGGCGCGGCGCTGTCCGTGCTGGCCGCGGTGCAGGGCTTTCTGCAGTTCCAGCCGCAGAGCGGGATCCGCGGCGTCATCCTCAACGGCTGCACGGCCATGAGCTACGCGCCGCTGGCCAAAGAGCTCGAAGCGCGTTTCGGCATCAAAGCCTGCGGCTATCTGCCGCGCCTGCCGGCATGCACGCTCGAAAGCCGCCACCTCGGCCTCGTCACGGCTGCGGAGGTGGCGGACCTGCGCGAAAAGCTGCAGCGCCTCGCCGCCCAGGCGGAAACGAGCATCGATCTGGACCTGCTTCTGCGTCTGGCAAATGAAGCGCCGCCCCTTACTGTCTGCCCGCTGCCGCTGCCGGAAGCGGGCGAGCCCGTCCGCATCGGCGTGGCGCGCGACCGGGCGTTCTGCTTTTACTATGAAGACAGCCTCGCGCTGTTATCGTCGCTCGGCGCGGAGCTCGTGCCCTTCAGCCCGCTGGAGGACCCGGTGCTGCCGGAGGGGCTGCACGGGCTGTACCTCGGCGGCGGCTATCCGGAGCTTTCCGCCGCGCAGCTGAGCGAAAACGCCTCCATGCGCGAAAGCGTCCGCGCCGCCGTGCAGAAAGGCGTGCCCTGCATCGCCGAGTGCGGCGGGTTCATGTACCTGCTGGACGCCATCGGCGATCATCCGATGGCCGGCGCGATCCCCGGCCGCAGCTTTGACGCCGGGAAGCTCACGCGCTTCGGCTACCTGACGCTGACCGCGCAGCGGGACAATCTTCTTTGCCGTGCGGGCGAGTCGATCGCCGCGCACGAATTTCACCGCTGGGACGCGGACGACCCCGGCGAGGCCTTCCTGGCCGAAAAGCCCTCCGGCCGCCGCTGGCCCTGTGTCCACGCGACCGGGACGCTCTATGCGGGCTACCCGCATTTCCACTTTTACGCGAACCCCGCCTTCGCCGCGAATTTTCTCGCTGCCTGCCGAAAGGAGAAGCACCGCCATGCTTGAGACCTGCAGACCCATGGACATCGAAGCGCGCAGCTTCGAGATCATCACCGAGCTTCTGGGCGACCGGAAGCTCGACCCGGAAAACGCGCCTGTCATCAAGCGCGCCATCCACACCACCGCGGACTTTGACTACGCCGACAACCTCGTCTTCTCGCCCCACGCCGTGCAGGCAGGGCTCGAAGCCCTGCGGTCCGGCTGCGATATCGTCACCGATACCCAGATGGCGAAGGCCGGGATCAATAAGACCATCCTCGCCTCCCTCGGCGGCGAGGTCCACTGCTTCATGTCCGACCCCGACGTCGCAGCCGAGGCAAAGTCGCGCGGCGTGACCCGCGCCTGGGTCTCGATGGAGAAGGCCGCGCAGCTCAAAAAGCCCTGTATCTTCGCCATCGGCAACGCGCCGACGGCGCTGGTGTCGCTCGACGCACTCATGGCGGCGGAGCTGCTCCGGCCCGCGCTGCTGATCGGCGTGCCGGTCGGCTTCGTGAACGTGGTCGAGAGCAAGGAGCTGATCATCGAGGGCGGCCGCGCGCCCTATATCGTCGCCCGCGGGCGCAAGGGCGGCAGCAATGTCGCCGCCGCCATCTGCAATGCCCTGCTCTACCAGATCCGGCGATAACATGGAGGAATACATCGTCAAGGACGGAAAAAAGCTCCGTCTCGGCTATACGACCGGCTCCTGCGCCGCCGCGGCGGCAAAGGCCGCGGCCTATATGCTGCTGATCGGCCGGGATGCCCCGACGGTCGACCTGCTGACGCCCAAGGGCATCGCCCTGACGCTGCCGGTTTTGCAGACGACCCGCGGCGCGGACTTCGTCTCCTGCGCCATCCGCAAGGACAGCGGCGACGACCCCGACGTGACGCGTGACACGCTGATCTTCGCCCGCGTGCAGAAGACCGACGCGCCCGGCGTCACGATCGACGGCGGCGCGGGCGTCGGCCGCGTCACAAAGCGCGGGCTCGACCAGCCGGTGGGCGCGGCGGCCATCAATTCCGTCCCCCGCCGCATGATCGAAGAGAACGTGCGGGCGATCATGCGCCTGTGCGAGTTTCCCGGCGGATTGTCGGTCGTCATTTCCGTGCCGGAGGGCGAGGCACTGGCCCAGAAGACCTTCAATCCCCGCCTCGGCATCACCGGCGGCATCTCCATCCTCGGCACGACCGGCATCGTCGAGCCCATGAGCGAGCAGGCGCTCGTCGATACCATCCGCGTCGAGCTGCGCCAGCGGCGGGCGGACGGGGCCGACTATATCCTGCTGACCCCCGGCAACTACGGCGCGGACTACATCCGCGGCTCCATCGGCCTCGACCCGAAGACGGCCGTCCTGACCAGCAACTTCATCGGCGACGCGCTGGAAAGCTGCCGGGAGCTGGGCTTCCGGGGTGTGCTGCTCGTCGGGCATATCGGCAAGCTCGTGAAGCTCGTGGGCGGAATGTGGAATACGCACTCCCGCTTCGGCGACTGCCGCATGGAGCTGCTGGCCGCCCACGCCGCGGCGCTGGGGCTGCGGCAGGAGAAGACGCAGGAGCTGTTGTCCTGCGTCATGTGCGACGACGCGCTGCGCATCTTGCGGGAGGAGGGGCTGTATGCGCCGCTTCTTTCCCGGCTGGCAGAGCGCATCGAGGTCCAGCTGCAGCACAAATGCGGGCCGATGGCCGCCGGCGCGATCGTTTTTTCAAAGGAATACGGCCGCCTGTGCCAGACCGCGCAGGCGCAGGCACTGTTGGAGAAAATAAAGGAGAACTGAAATGGTACATTTTGTCGGCGCCGGGAGCGGCGCGGCCGATCTCATCACCGTGCGCGGGACAAGGCTCCTCGGCGAGGCGGACGTGGTCATCTACGCGGGCTCGCTGGTGAACCCGGCGCTTTTGTCCTACACGAAGCCGGGCTGCGAGATCCATAACAGCGCGAAAATGACCCTCGAGGAGGTCATCGCCGTCATCCGCGCCGCCGAAGCGGCGGGGAAGACGACCGTCCGCCTGCACACCGGCGACTCCAGCATCTACGGCGCGGTGCGTGAGCAGTTTGACGAGCTGGAAGCGCTCGGCATCGCCTATGACGTCTGCCCGGGTGTGAGTGCCTTCTGCGGCGCGGCCGCGGCATTAAAAGCAGAATACACCTTGCCGGATGTCAGCCAAACGGTTATTATAACAAGAGCGGCGGGCCGCACGCCCGTCCCGGCGCGCGAGTCCATCCGCGCCCTGGCCGCCCACCGGGCGACGATGGTGCTCTTCCTCAGCACCTCGCTTACCGAAAAGCTGCAGGAGGACCTGCTCGCGGGCGGCTATGAAGCGCAGACCCCGGCCGCCGTCGTGTACAAGGCGACGTGGCCGGAGGAGAAGATCTTCCGCTGCACCGTCGGCACGCTCCACAAGACCGTGACGGAAAACGGCCTGACCAAGACGTCTTTGATCGTCGTGGGCGGGTGTCTGGGAGACACCTATCTGCGGTCGCTCCTGTACCACCCGGGCTTCACGACCGAATTCCGGGAGGCGACGCAATGAAGCTCGCCGTCTTTGCCTACACCCGCGCGGGCTGCCGGACGGCCGGGCGCGTCTGCCGGGCTCTGCCGGAGGCGGAGCGCTGCTGCTATGCGCCGCCCCGGCTCGAAGCGCCGGGCTTTGCCGCGCTGGACGCGGGCGTCTATGGCGAGGCCTTTGCCAATATGGACGCGCTGATCTTTGTCGGCGCCTGCGGCGTCGCGGTGCGGAGCATCGCGCCCTTCGTCCGCGATAAAAAGACGGACCCGGCCGTTTTGTGCCTCGACGAGCGTGCAAGCTTCGTCATTCCGCTCCTCTCCGGCCACATCGGCGGCGCGAACGCGCTGGCCGCGCGTCTGGCCGGCGCCCTCGGCGCGAAAGCCGTCATAACCACCGCGACGGACGTGAACGGGAAATTCGCCGTTGACGCCTGGGCCGCGCAGAACGGCTGCGCGATCGAAGACTTTGCGCTTGCCAAACGCTTCGCGGCTGAAATTTTGGAGCACGATCTGCCGCTTTGCAGCGAGTTTCCGGTCTGCCCGCCCCTGCCCGGCGGCGTGGTTGCCGCGGCGGAGGGGCCGTTCGGCGTCTACATCGGCTGCCGGACCGAATCGCCGTTCGGCGTGACGCTCCGCCTCATCCCCAGAAAGCTCCGCGTCGGCCTCGGCTGCCGCCGCGGGACCGAGCAGGCGGCCATCGAGGCTGCCGTCCGGCAGGTCTTCCGGGAGAACCGGCTGGCGCTGGCCGCCATCTCCGGCGTCTCGTCGATCGACCTCAAGCAGGACGAGCCGGGGCTGCTCGCCGCCTGCCGCGCAAACGGCTGGCAGGCCCGGTTTTATTCCGCGGCGCAGCTGCGCGCCGTACCGGGCAGCTTTACGGGCTCGCGCTTCGTCGCCTCCGTCACGGGCGTGGATAACGTCTGTGAGCGCGCGGCGCTCTATGGCGGCGGGCGGCTGCTGGTGCAAAAACAGGCGCTGGGCGGCGTGACCGTCGCCGTCGCCGAGGAACCTTGGGAGGTACGCTTTGGGTAAGGTACAGATCGTGGGCATCGGCCCCGGCAACTTTGAAAATATGACCATCCGCGCCGACCGCGCGCTGGCCGCGTGCGACGTGATCGTGGGCTACCCGGTCTACGTCGACCTGGTCAAGGACCGCTATCCCGGCAAAGAGCTGCTTGCCACCCCCATGACGCAGGAGGCCAAGCGCTGCCGCATGGCGCTCGAGCTGGCCGCGGCAGGGAAGACCGTCTGCCTGGTCTGCTCCGGCGACAGCGGCATCTACGGCATGGCCGCGCTGGTCTATCAGCTGCGCGGCGAGGCGCAGGAGCCGGAGGTGGAGGCCATCCCCGGCCTCACCGCCGCGTGCAGCGGCGGCGCGCTGCTGGGTGCGCCGCTGACGCATGATTTTGCCGTCGTCAGCCTCTCCGACCGCCTCACGCCATGGGAAACGATCGAAAAGCGGCTGCTGTGCGCCGCTGAGGCGGATCTGACCATCGTCTTATATAACCCCGCCAGCCACGGCCGGCCGGAGCACCTGCACCGCGCGTGCGGGATTTTGCTCCGCGTACTGCCGGAGGACCGGCTCTGCGGCATCGTCCGCTGCATCGGCCGCGAGGGCGAGAGCCGCCGCGTGCTGACGCTCGGCGAACTCAAAACGGCGCAGGCCGACATGTTCTGCACCGTCTTTATCGGCAACGCCGCCGCGCAGGCGGTCGGCGGGAATTTTATCACACCGAGGGGATACCGCGATGTATAAGCTCTGTGTCTTCGGCGGCACGACGGAGGGCCGCGAGCTGGTCGAATTTTTAAATACGCAGCCCTGCCGCGTGACGGCCTGCGTCGCCACGGAATACGGCCAGACCCTCCTGCCGGAGGGCGAAAACCTGACCGTCTCAGCCCGACCCCTGCCGGTCGGGGAGATCGGAGCTCTGCTGCAGGCCGAACGCTTTGATCTGGTGATCGATGCCACGCATCCCTACGCCGCGTCGATCACCAGGAGCATCGCGGCCGCCTGCGAAGCGGCCGGAGTAGAGCACTGGCGGCTGCTGCGCGGCGCGTCCGAAGCGCCGGAGGACGCGGTGTTCGCAGAGAATACGGACGAAGCCGTTCGCTTCCTGTCCGGCACGGAGGGGAACATCCTCCTCACGACCGGCAGCAAGGAATTATCGAAATTTGCCGCTTTGCCGGACTTTGCCGCGCGCTGCTGGGCGCGCGTGCTGCCGCTGCCGGCTTCGCTGGAGGCCTGCAGCGCGGCGGGGCTCAGCCCGTCCCATATTTTTGCCCTGCAGGGCCCGTTCTCCCGGGAGATGGACGAGGCCATGCTGCATAGAATCGGCGCGCGCTGGCTCGTCACCAAAGACGGCGGCGCGGCCGGCGGCTTTCAGGAAAAGGCCGCCGCGGCCAGGCGCGCGGGAGCGCGCCTGCTCGTCATCGGCCGCCCCGCGCAGGAGACGGGAAGCTCGCTTCCTGAGACCATCGGCGCCCTGTGTGCCCGCTTCGGCTTTTCCTGCCGCCCGCAGGTGACAGTCGTTGGCATCGGCCCCGGCAGCGAGGCCGCGCAGACCGGCGAGGTCCGCGCGGCGATCCGTGCGGCGGACGCGCTGATCGGCGCGCGGCGGATGCTGGAGGCCGTCGCCCGGCCCGGCCAGCTGGCGCTGGACGCCATCGCGCCAGATGCAATCGCAGATCGCATCCGCGAGCATCCGCAGTGCCGCCGCTTCACCGTCGTCATGTCGGGCGACACCGGCTTTTTCAGCGGCACGAAGAAGCTCCTGCCGCTGCTGCAGGACTGCGAAACGACCGTCCTTCCGGGCCTCAGCTCGCTCAGTTATCTCTGCGCCCGCCTCGGCGTCAGCTATGAGTCCGTTGTGCCCGTCAGCCTCCACGGCCGGGTGCACGATATCGTCCCGGACGTGCGCCGGAACAAAACCGTATTCGTCCTCGTCGGCGGCGAGGGCGGCATGGCCGCCCTCTGCCAGAGGCTCACCGGAGCCGGACTTGGTCAGGTCCGCGTCAGCGTCGGCGAGCGGCTGAGCTACCCGGATGAGCGCATCACCCGCGGCACGGCCGCGGAGCTGGCGGAGCGGACGTTCGACAAGCTCAGCGTCGCCCTGCTCGAAAATCCGTCGCCCGACGCCGTCGTCACCCACGGCCTGCCGGACGAGCGCTTTCAAAGAAGCCTCGCCCCCGGCCACGTCGTGCCCATGACCAAGAGCGAGGTGCGCAGCGTCTGCCTGTCCAAGCTGCAGCTGACGGCGGACGCCGTCTGCTGGGACGTGGGCGCGGGCACCGGCTCGGTCGCCATCGAGATGGCGCTGCAGGCTGCGCGCGGCAGCGTCTGGGCCATCGAGCGCGAGGCGGACGCGCTGACGCTTCTGGAGCAGAACCGCGCCGCCTTCGGCGCGGAAAACCTGCGCCTCGTCTCCGGCAGCGCGCCGGAGGCCTGCCGCGAGCTGCCCGCGCCGACGCACGCCTTCCTCGGCGGCACCGGCGGGCAGGTGCGCGAGATCCTGCAGCTGCTGCTCGAAAAAAATCCGCACGTGCGCATCGTGGCGACGGCCGTCACGCTCGAATCCGCTGCCGCGCTGACGGCGTGCATGCGGGAATTCGAGTTCTGCGAATGCGTTTCGCTGTCCATCGCCAAAGCCCGCGCGGCGGGGCCCTATCACCTGATGGCCGGACAGAACCCCATCTACATCTTTACGCTGCAGAATGGAGGAAACACGCCTTGAAATGGTCCCTTTTCGCCCTTTTGATCGGCTTCGGCATCGATCTTATCGTGGGCGACCCGCATGGGCTGCCGCACCCCGTCGTCGGGATCGGCAAGCTGATCTCGCTGCTCGAGCGGCGGTTCCGCGCGCTGTTTCCCAGGACAGCGCGCGGCGAGATCTTCGCGGGCGCGTGCATCTGGCTGTGCACGGTTCTCGTCTCGGCGGGGCTCCCGGCGCTCATCCTCTATGGCGCGCAGCGGGTGTCCGTCTATCTGCGCCTCGTGCTCGAGAGCGTGATGTGCTGGCAGGTCCTCGCGGTCAGATCTTTGCGGGAGGAGAGCATGCGCGTCTATGCCGCCCTGCAGACGGGAAGCCTCTCTGCCGCGCAGCAGGCGGTAAGCATGATCGTCGGCCGCGATACCGCGCGGCTGGACGCCGCGGGCGTCACCCGGGCCGCCGTCGAGACTGTGGCGGAAAACACGTCCGACGGCGTCATCGCGCCGCTTCTGTATCTCGCGCTCGGCGGCGCGCCGCTGGGCTTTTTCTACAAGGCCGTCAACACGATGGACTCGATGCTCGGCTATGTGGAGCCTCCGTATAAAAATATCGGCCTCGTCCCGGCGAAGGCGGACGATGTGCTGAATTTCATCCCCGCGCGGCTGTCGGCGCTGTTTCTGCTGGCCGCGGGCGCGATTCTGGGCTTGGATGGGAAGAACGGCTGGCGCATCTTCCGGCGCGACCGGTACCGGCACGCGAGCCCGAACTCCGCGCAGACGGAGTCGGTCTGCGCGGGCCTGCTCGGCCTGCGCCTCGCGGGCGACGCGTGGTACCACGGCGTCCTGCACAAAAAGCCGTATATCGGCGACGAGCGCCGCGCCATTGAGCCGGACGATATCCCGCGCGCCTGCCGGCTGATGACGGCCGCGGCCATCCTTGCCCTGCTCGCGTGCGCAGGGGTCAAAGCGCTCTGCATCTTCCTCTGTAACCGCTGACGAAGGAGACCAGCCTATGCTCTACAACACGCAAAATCCGCATGGCGGCGACGTCTACGGCGCCGCCGTCACGCTCGATTTTTCCTCCAATGTCCATCCGCTCGGCACGCCGCCAGGCGTCGTCGAGGCGATCCGCGCCGCGGCCGCACAGGTGCGGCAGTATCCGGATCCCTACTGCCGCGCGCTGACCGCGGCCATTGCCGCGCACGAGGGCGTGCCGCAGCCGTATGTACTCTGCGGCGGCGGTGCGGCGGAGCTCATCTATGCTTACTGCGACGCCCTGCGCCCGCGTCTGGCGGCCGAGCCCGCGCCGACGTTCTCGGAATACCGCACGGCGGCCGCGCATTTCGGCGCGCAGCTCGCGCAATATCCGCTCCGCGCGCCGGATTTACTGCCGGACGAGGGGCTGCTCGCCTTTTTAAAGGAGCGGAAGCCGGACGTGCTGTTCTTGTGCACGCCCAACAACCCCACCGGCGTGCTTCTTCCGCGCGAGCTTCTGCAGGCCGCGCTGCGCATCTGCCGCGCGCAGGGCACGCGCGTGCTGCTCGATGAGTGCTTTCTGGACTTTACGGACGCGGCGAGCGCCAAGGACCTGCTGGAGGCATATCCGAACCTGCTGATCCTGAAGGCGTTCACCAAAAATTACGCCCTTGCGGGCGTGCGCGCGGGCTACTGCCTGACGGCGGACAGGCAGCTGCTCGAGAAAATGTCCGCCTGCTCGCAGCCGTGGAACGTCTCGGTCCCGGCGCAGGCGGCGGCGCTTGCCGCCCTGCGCGAGCCGGACTGGCCGGCAAAGGCCCGCCCGCTGATCGCGGCGCAAAGGGCCGTGCTCACCGCGGACCTCACGGCCCTCGGCCTGACGGTCTGCCCGTCGCAGGCCAATTATCTGCTGTTCCGCGGCCCAGCCGGGCTGGACACCGCGCTGCTGCGGCAGAAGATCGCCATCCGCAGCTGCGCGAATTACACCGGACTCGGCGAGGGCTGGTACCGCACGGCGGTGCGGCTGCCGGAAGAAAATGAAGCGCTGCTGGACGCTCTGCGGCGCGGGATGGAGGAACTGTCATGGCGCTGAATCTGATGCTGCAGGGGACGATGTCCAACGCGGGCAAGAGCCTGCTTGCCGCCGCCCTCTGCCGGATCTTTAAGCAGGACGGCTATCGTGTCGCGCCCTTCAAGAGCCAGAATATGGCCCTCAACTCGTTCATCACCGCCGCGGGCGGCGAGATGGGCCGTGCGCAGGTCGTGCAGGCCGAGGCCGCGGGCCTCGCGCCCGACGTGCGCATGAACCCGATCCTCCTGAAGCCGACGACCGACGTCGGCAGCCAGGTGATCGTGAACGGGCAGGTCGTGGGCAACATGCGCGCGATGGAGTATTACCGCCGCAAGCGTGAATTCCTCCCGGCCGTGCTGGATGCCTACGCGGGTCTGGACAGGGAATACGACGTGCTCGTCATCGAGGGCGCGGGCAGCCCGGCGGAGATCAACCTCAAGCAGGACGACTTCGTCAACATGGGCCTTGCGAAGCTGGTGGACGCGCCGGTGCTGCTGATCGGCGATATCGATCGCGGCGGCGTCTTCGCCCAGCTCTACGGCACCATCGCCCTGCTGGAATCGGACGAGCGTGCGCGGGTCAAGGGCACCATCATCAACAAATTCCGCGGCGACCGCGCGATCCTCGAGCCGGGCCTAAGGCAGCTCGAGGCGCTCTGCGGCGTGCCGGTGGCGGGCGTCGTGCCCTACACGCGGGTGGATATCGATGAGGAAGACAGCCTCACCGAGCGTTTTTCCCGAACCGCGGGGCGCAAGCTCCTGGACCTGGCCGTGATCCGCCTGCCGCGCATCTCCAATTTTACTGATTTTTCTCCCTTTGAGCGCTATGCGAACGTCTCGCTGCGCTATATCTCCTCCGTCGGCGAGCTCGGCACGCCGGATATGATCCTTCTGCCCGGCACCAAGAGCACCATCGCCGACCTCAGCTGGCTCCGCCAGTCTGGGCTCGAGGCTGCCATCTGCAAGGAGGCCGCGCGCGGCACGCCCGTTTTCGGCGTCTGCGGCGGCTATCAGATGCTGGGCCGCAGCGTTTCGGACCCGGACGGCGTGGAGGCCGCGGGCCTGACGCAGATCCGCGGGCTGGGGCTTCTGGACATGGACACTGTCTTCCACGGCGAAAAGGTCCAGCGGCAGACCGCCGGCACGTTTTCCAGCGTGCAGGGGCTGCTCTCCGGCCTCAACGGCCTCGGCTACGAGGGCTACGAGATCCACATGGGCCAGAGCGCGTCGGCCATGCCGCCGCTGGCCGGGTCCGGCAGCGTCTACGGCAGCTATATCCACGGCGTGTTCGACGCGCCGGGCGTCGCCGATGCCATCCTCCGCGCGCTCTGCGCGCGCCGCGGGATCGACGCGTCGGCCCTCGGCAGCTTCGATGCGCAGGCCTACAAGGAGCGGCAGTACGACCTGCTGGCGGACGCCGTCCGCCAGGGCCTCGATATGGACTACGTCTACCGCGTCCTGCACCGGAAGGCATAAAATAAGCGGCGCACCCGCCCGGGTGCGCCGCCTGCTTTTGCTATTCTAATGCCACGTTATCCCAGTGCCACGTCCAGCACCATCATCAGGCTGAAGCCGATGGCGAAGAAAATGGTGCCGACGTTGGTGTGCGTCCCCTGCGACATCTCGGGGATCAGCTCCTCGACCACAACGTAGAGCATCGCGCCCGCCGCAAAGCTCAGCAGATACGGCAGCGCCGGGATGACATGCCGCGCCGCGAGGATCGTGAGGACCGCCCCAATCGGCTCCACCACGCCGGAGAGCACGCCGTCCAGAAACGCTCTGGATTTTTTCATCCCCTCCGCGCGCAGCGGCAGGGAGATGATCGCGCCCTCCGGGAAGTTCTGGATGGCAATGCCGAGCGAGAGCGCCAGCGCGCCCGCCGCCGTGATCTGCGCCTGTCCGGACAGATATCCCGCGTACACCACGCCGACCGCCATGCCCTCCGGAATGTTGTGGAGCGTCACGGCCAGCACCATCATCGTCGTTCGCTGCAGGCGGCTCTTCGGCCCCTCGGCCTGCCCGCTTTTCGCGTGCAGATGCGGGATGATGTGGTCCAGCGCCAGCAAAAACAAAATGCCGACCCAGAACCCCAGCGCCGCCGGGAGAAACGACCACCGGCCCAGCGCCGCCGACTGCGCAATGGCCGGGATCAGCAGGCTCCATACGCTCGCCGCCACCATCACGCCCGCGGCAAAGCCGGTCAGGGCGCGCTGCACCGCGTCGCTGAGCGTTTTTTTCAGGAAGAACACGCACGCCGCCCCCAGCGACGTGCCGAGAAACGGGATCAGGATCCCATAGAAGGCTTCCATGACCATTGCCTCCTTTTTGGTTAAATATATTTAACCACAGTATAGCAGACGCCCGCCCGAAAGTCAAACCGCTGCGCCCCGGCGGAGCTCTGCATATTTGAGATAGCAATGCCCGCGCCGCTGCGCTATAATACAAAGGAAAGCGGCGATATGGTTTTTCTATCGAATTGGATTTCCGTTTTTGCAAAGCATTTCACAGAAAAGCATGATACAATGTAAAAACAGAGAGGCAGCGATCATGTACTTATGGATCCTCGCGGCGGTGGCCGCTTATTTTATCAAGGGCCTGTGCGGCTTTGCCAATACGCTGGTGTTTACGTCGATCCTGAGCTTCGGCGTAGCCAACGCCAATATTTCTCCGATCGACCTGCTGCTGGGCTATCCGACCAACCTGATCCTGA
>ERZ1026780.2005-NODE-2005-length-12324-cov-4.988915_pt1 | contig 12324 bp, 8 predicted proteins | sample MGYA00380126_ERZ1026780 | MGnify/ENA primary metagenome ERZ1026780 (study PRJEB33269, sample SAMEA4719762) | human gut metagenome | biome: human-associated habitat; feature: organic feature; material: feces | place: Cameroon | collected 2013-10 ... | reverse complement strand
CTTAAAGAACTGCCGCCCAAAGTGGAAAGCAAGCTTACCGTACTTCTGGAAGGCGAACAAAAATCGCTGTACACAGCCAATATGCAGGGAATCAGACATTCGCTGTCTGTTACCGACAATCTCAACCGGGTGGAAGTACTCAGCATGATAACGCGCCTGAGACAACTGTGCTGCCATCCCGCGCTCGTTTATCCCGATTACAACGGAAATTCGGCAAAACTGGAAAGCTGCATGGAGCTTATCTCGTCGGCGGTGGAAGGCGGACACAAAGTACTTTTGTTCTCGCAGTTTACGTCCATGCTGGACATAATCAAAAACCGACTTGCCGAAAACAACATTTCTTTCTATCTGCTCACCGGCGAAAACCCCAAAGCCGAACGACTCGAACTGGTCAAAAAATTCAATGTGGACGACACCAACGTATTTCTTATTTCGCTTAAAGCCGGCGGTACGGGGCTTAATCTTACCGGCGCGGACATTGTAATTCACTACGACCCGTGGTGGAACGAGTCGGTCATGAATCAGGCAACCGACCGCGCGTACCGCATAGGACAGAACAAGTCGGTACACGTCTACAAACTTGTCCTCGGAGGAACGCTGGAAGAGAGCATTTACGACTTGCAACAGAGAAAAAGCGCGCTCTCCGGCATGGTAGTAGGACAGGAAAACAACCTTAAAGACATCATAAAACTCATTAAAGAAGAATAACTTTTTTGCCGCGGAGCATAATAGGTTGCGTGCAAAAAACAGTCGAAAAACAGAATAACGTCGCACCGAAAGCCAATAAATTTTGGCTTAAAGCGGCGTTTTTCTTTGCCGTTTTGCCCGTTTATCCGATAAGGATTATAAGAAAAATAATAATAAAGCGGCGAAATAAAGGCATAAACATATCCGGATTTGTAAAAATCGGCGGAGTAAAACAGTATTTGCGGATACGAGGCAAAGACCTTGCCCGTCCGCTTATAATATTTCTGCACGGCGGTCCCGCTCTGCCCGTCCGCGGGATGGACGATGCGTTTATGAACCGGCTGGAGGACAAGTTTGTGTGCGTGCAGTGGGATCAGCGAGGAAGCGGCAGAAGCCAAGGCACGGAAGAGGATTTGCAAACTCTTCTTTGCGACCTCGACGAGGTGGTGAGCTTTGCGCTGAAACTTACCGGCAATCAAAAAGCCCTGATAGTCGGGCATTGCTGGGGCAGCGTGGTAGGGCTCGAATATGCCGCGCTCCATCCCGAAAAGACAGCGGGATATATAGGGATATGTCAGTTTGTTTCGGGCAGGCGTTCGTATTCGCGCATCAAGAAAATCGCCGTCGAAGCCGCCGCGGCAAGGGGAAATTTTTGCGACGCAGCCCAAATAAGCAAGCGATTTTCGGGACTGTTGTCGGCGCGCGACACAAGCGGGATGAGCATAGACGACTGGACGAAAATTCATTCTCTGTACGAGAAATATTGCGGATACGACGGCAGGAAAAACAATTTCTCGCTGATTTTCGGAGCATTATGCTCGCCCGATTTTTCTTTTGAGGATTTTTGCTATCTGTTGTCGTGGGCGAACGTAAAGGGCAGCATGAAAACGCATCGTAAAGTAATGGACGAGTGCATTTACAAAGTCGATTTTCTTGCTCATCCGCCAAAACTGCGCGTTCCCGTAAGGTTTATCGAAGCCGGGCGCGACGCCGTAACCGACAGCGGACTTGCGCTCGAACTGCTGGGCGAAATTTACGCAACCGATAAACGTGCGTATCTCGTAAAAAAGGCGGGGCACAACGTGATTTTCGATAAGCCGGGGCAGCTTGCGGAGCTTATTGCTGCCGCCGTAGAAGAGTAACGATAAAGTGAAAATTTATTCGGTCGAAAGTTGCGAAAACTCTGTTTTAAGAGCGAAAATATTATGTTTAACATAATTTTCATTGTTTAGTATGGGGAAACGACATAAAATTGCTTGTTAAAGTCGAACGTTTTTGTTATAATATTCGACAGGGAGATTTATACGCTCTCGGAGGTGCTAATTGAAAAGCAAAAACAAAATCTGGATATATATGGCGCTTGCACTGGTAGTTATACTCGCGGCAGGGCTGATTTTTAGAATGTCCACAAGTGCGGCGAAAGGTTCTCGCAGTCACTTTATCGAAAAAATAGAAGCCGGCGAAGTTTCCGACGTCAAGATAAGCGGCGATACCACCGAGTATTATGTAACAACCGAGACGGGGGCTTTCGGCGCAAAAGGAAAATGGTATAAGGTTACCGTTTACTACAATACGCAGGATTTTTATATCGAAGGTTCGACCACTCCGGTAGGAGTAACCGCGTTTGTCGGCGCAAATAAGTACAAGGCAGAAGACGGAACACTTCAGGCTATAAACGTTGTTCAGGTTGACAGAAACTCGGGCAATATATGGCAGTTTGTTATATACGGTTTGCTTGTCGTGATAGCGATTATTTTCATGATAGTCATGTTCCGCAGAATGAGCGACGTGGGCGGCGGAAAGAGCGCAATGAGCTTCGGAAAGTCGCGCGCCAATATGCAGGGAAACGTAAAGGTTCGTTTTTCCGACGTTGCTGGAGCCGAAGAAGAAAAGGAAGAGCTTAAAGAAATAGTCGAATTTCTGAAACATCCAAAAAAATACACCGAAGTGGGTGCGAAAATTCCGCGCGGCGTACTTCTCGTAGGCCCGCCCGGAACAGGTAAAACGTTGTTCGCAAAAGCGGTAGCAGGCGAAGCCAACGTTCCGTTTTTTTCCATTTCCGGTTCCGATTTTGTGGAAATGTATGTAGGCGTGGGCGCAAGCCGTGTTCGCGATTTGTTTGAAACGGCAAAGAAAAACATGCCGTGTATTATATTCATCGACGAAATAGACGCCGTGGGTCGTCAGAGAGGCGCAGGTCTGGGCGGCGGCAACGACGAGCGCGAACAAACGCTCAATCAGCTTCTGGTGCAGATGGACGGATTTGCCACCAACGACGGCATTATCGTCATGGCAGCCACCAACCGTTCGGACATTCTCGACCCGGCTCTTATGAGACCGGGCAGATTTGATCGTCAGGTGTACGTCAATCCCCCCGACGTTCGCGGAAGAGAAGCCATTTTCCGCGTTCACGCAAGAAACAAGCCTATTGCTTCCGACGTCGATTTTAAGGTGCTTGCTCGTATTACCGCAGGCTTTACGGGAGCGGATATAGCCAATGTTCTCAACGAAGCGGCAATTATCTGCGCGCGCGATAACCGCACTAAAATCAACATGGAAGATATAGACGAAGCTATAAACAAGGTGGGAATGGGTCCCGCCAAAAAGTCGCGTCTGGTTACGGAATACGACAAACGTATTACCGCTTATCACGAATCCGGTCACGCAATCGTACGTCAGCTTATGCCGTGCGGACGCAGCGTTCATCTTGTTACCATAATTCCGAGAGGCAACGCCGGCGGCTTTACATTCTATAAGCCCGACACCGATTCGTCGTATATTTCCAAAAAACAGTTTGAAGCGGACATTGCGGCAACCATGGGCGGAAGAGCTGCCGAAGAACTGGTCATCGGCGACGTCACTTACGGCGCAATGGGAGACATTCAGCAAGCAACGCAGGTTGCGAGAAACATGGTTACGCGTTACGGTATGAGCGAATTAGGACCGGTGTGCTACGATTCCTCGCAGGAAGTGTTTATCGGCAGAGATTATCAGCATACCGTAAACTATTCGGAGGAAACGGCTGCCAAAATCGATGAAATCGTTCGAGCTAAACTGGACGAGGGATATATAACGGCTAAAAAACTTCTCGAGGAAAACCGCGACAAGCTGGACGTTATGGTGCGCGTGCTTACCGAGTGCGAAACCATTTATTCCGAGGAAATCGAGCTTATTATGCAGGGCAAGTCCGCCGAGGAAGTCATCGCCGCAGCCAACGCGCATGCCGAAAAAAAGGCAGAAGAGAAAAAAGCCGAATAACCTACTTTTTTGTAAAAAAGAAGGCAAAAAACTTTTGAGTTATGTTAAAGTGAATAGTTAAACCAAGGTTGGTCTTTCTGCTTGTGCGGCGGAGAAACCGACCTTGTTTTTGTAAAAACGCACCGTACTTTTTTAAAAAATAGGCAAAAAACTTTTGAGTTATGTTAAAGTGAATAGAAAATCAAGGTTGGTCTTTCTGCTTGTGCGGCGGAGAAACCAACCTTGTTTTGTATTTGTGGGAACACTTTTGACTCAAAACAAGTCGTAAAAACCTACTTTTAATATGTAAAAACGGATGGACGAAAGCGCACTGCTGTGGTATAATGTGATAAAGCTCTCTCACCCGCAGACGCGGGAGCTCTCCCGGAGGGCGAGCCTTTAAACGGTGAGACAAGTTAACCCGTTTTTCAATTGATCTATTTGTGCGAAGGTTTTAAAGCCTCTCACTTCGGGAGAGGTGGCGGCGATAGCCGACGGAGAGGGGAAAAAGCTTTGCTTGAAATTAAATTATATAGGAGAACTTTGTGAAAAAATCTGTTTTTCGGGAAAACGAATTTACCGCAATATGGAGCGGCGACGTTAAAGCGCGTGATACGTACGTCGATTTTAAGGACTGTTTTGCGGCTGATTGCTGCGGCGAGCGAATATTTCTTGAAATTTCGTGCGACAGCAATTATTCGGCGAATGTTAACGGCAAACCGGTTGCGTTTTCGGCGTGTTCGGACTTCCCTTTTTCCCGCGAATACGATAAAATCGATATAACCGAATATTGCAAAGAAAACAACCAATTGTTTATTACCGTGTGGCATTACGGCGAGGACAGCCAGGTGTACATAAACGCCGACGCGTTTTTGGCGTACAAAGTTATTCAAGGCGTAAAAACGCTTGCCGAAAGCGGAAGAAACACGCTCTCCCGCATAAATCCGTTCTATAAAAGCGGATACCGCAAGAAAATTACCGTGCAACTGGGTTACAGCTTTCTTTTCGACGCGAACGGCGACAATAACGCGCCTTTTACTAACAGCGACGAAGCGGGCAAAATTTTCGCAACCGTAAGAAAACGTAAGCCGCTGAGCCTTATCGGTCGGGCAAAAGGAAAAGCTCGGAAAACCGACGGCGGATATCTTATCGATTTCGGGCGGGAAGTAGTGGGGTATCCCGATTTTTCGTTTATGAGCGACGTCAAACAGAAAATTACGGTGTCGTACGGCGAGCATCTTACCGCCGACGGCAAAGTCCCGCGGATTATCGGCGACCGAGATTTCAGCGCAGAATATGTGGCAAAACCGGGAAACAACGAGTATTTCAACTCTTTTCGTCGGTTTGCTTGTCGATATATGTTTATCGAAAGCGAAAAAGATATAGAAATCGATTATATCGGACTTAACGAAGTTGAGTATCCCGTCAAGCAGAAGGAATTTACGCTTTCCGACCGATTTTTGCAGGAAATTTACGACGCAGGAGTTCGCACTCTGCGCGCGTGCATGCACGAGCATTACGAGGACTGCCCGTGGCGCGAGCAGGCTTTGTACGCACTGGACAGCCGAAATCAGATGCTGTGCGGCTACTATGCGTTCGAGGGCAGCGAATATCAGCGGTATAATCTCACGCTACTCGCAAAAAGTCTGGACGGCGGCTTGCTGGCGATATGCGCTCCGAGCGGTGTTAAGCTGCCCATTCCTTTCTTTTCGCTGATGTTTTTCGTTCAGACGTACGAATATGTTGTTCACACGGGCGACCGCAGCATTCTCGATGAAGTCGGAGATACGCTCAAAGCTCTTTACGGGACTTTTTCGTCCCGGGTGAACGAGGACGGACTTATTCCCGTTTTCCCGTCGCCGTGCTGGAATTTTTACGAATGGAGCGACGGCAGCTGTGACTGCGTTAAGGACGAGTGGGGCAACGTTATCGAAAATCAATACGACCTTATTCTTAACTGCGCTTACGTGTACGCTATGCGCGCTTACGGGGAATTGTCCGGCGTTGAGATTGGCGTCGAAAAGATGGCTCGGGCTATCGAAAAGACTTTTTTCTCCGCGGAAAAAGGAATGTATAAACTGAACACGCTTACGGGAAATTATTCGCAGCTCGGAAACGCTTTTGCTCTTCTTATAGGATTGGGTGACGATAAGCTTGCCGAAAAAACAGTTTGCGGGAATGGAATGATTCCAATTACGCTGTCGATGAATACGTTTTTATACGACGCGCTTATTAAACGTGGCGAAAAATACCGTGATTTAATTGTCGAAGACATAAAAAACAAGTACGGGAAAATGCTGTCCGGCGAAACGGGGACTTTTTGGGAAACCGAACTCGGTGCGGCGGATTTCGGCGGAGCAGGCAGTCTTTGCCATGGCTGGTCGGCAATCCCCGCGTATTATTTGCAGTGGTTTTTCGGGAAAAAACCATACTTTTTTGAAAAAAGCAGGAGAGGTGATTTGCTTGACAAAACGAGATGATGCGCGGTATAATATTTACGATAATTACCCTGATTTGACGTTTTGGTAAAGGAGAATACGACATGAAAAAATCGGTAAAAATCGTTCTGATCACGATGTTATGCGTGCTGGCGTTTACGTCGCTTTTCGCATTATCGGCGTGCGAGTGCAAGCACGAGTGGAGCGAATGGACGACAAAGAAAGAAGCGACTTGCGAAACCGAAGGCGAGAAAACTCGTTCGTGCGGCAAGTGTGGAGAGAGCGAAAAGCAAGCGTTGCCGGCGCTCGGACACGCAGAAGTGATTGACGAAGCAGTAGAAGCAACATGCACAAAAACCGGCTTGACGGAAGGCAAACATTGTTCTCGTTGCAATGCAGTATTTGTAAAGCAGGAAATTGTAAAAGCACTCGGACATAAAAATAAAAACGGAATATGTTTAACTTGCAACGAGGATATTTCCACAAAGGGGTTGGAATATCTTGACGGAGAAGAAGATAACACGCTGATTTTGGCAGGAATGGGCGCTGCAACAGATAAAAATATTATAATTCCCTCTGTTTACAATGGTAAGAAGATTGTTTCGATTGATAAAAGTTGTTTTCGCGGAAACACCAATATTGTTTCCGTGGATATTCCCGACAGCGTAACGAGTATAGGAGATTGGGCGTTCGGGGAATGCAGCAGTCTTACAAGCATAACCATCCCGAACAGCGTAACGAGTATAGGGGATGAGGCGTTCTCCGGTTGCAGCAGTCTTACAAGCATAACCATCCCGGACAGTGTAATGGGCATAGGAGAATATGCGTTCTCCGAGTGCAGCAGTCTTACAAGCATAACCATCCCGAACAGTGTAACGAGTATCGGTAGGTATGCGTTCAGGGGCTGTGCCAAACTGAGACAGTATGAAAACGGAATATACTATGTGGACGGTTGGGCTGTCGATGCAAATAAGAGTATAGTAAAAGCCGTTATAAAAGAAGGAACGCGCGGTATTGCCGGTGCGGCGTTCAATGGCTGCAGCGGACTTACAAGCGTAACAATCGGAAACAGCGTAACTTCTATCGGTGATTATGCGTTCGAGCGTTGCATCAGTCTTACAAGCATAACCATTCCTGACAGTGTAACGAGTATAGGACAAGATGCGTTCTCCGGTTGCAGCAGACTTACGAGCATAACCATTCCTGACAGCGTAACGAGTATCGGCGATTCTGCGTTCTGGGGTTGCAGCGGACTTACGAGCGTAACAATCGGAAACAGCGTGACTTCTATCGGTAATTCTGCGTTCTATGGTTGCAGCGGTTTAACAAGCGTAACAATCGGAAACAGCGTAACTTCTATCGGTGATAGGGCGTTCTATGGTTGCAGCAGTCTTACGAGCATAACCATCCCGGACAGTGTAACGAGCATAGGGGAATGGGCGTTCTACGATTGCAGCAGTCTTACGAGCATAACCATCCCGGACAGCGTAACGAGTATAGGGGATGGGGCGTTCAGTGGCTGTAAAAAGCTTAAAGAAGTTAATTACAGGGGAACGGAGGAACAATGGATGAAAATAAAGATAGGCTCTTATAACGCCTATTTGACAGGCGCAGAGAGAAATTATATTTAACAAAACGGGTTATCGATAATTTGAAATAACGTAACGACAAAAAGCACGGCGGAAAAATCGTCGTGTTTTTGTGTTTAGCAAGAAGATAACCCTCTTCGTCGACTGACGCCGCCATCTCTCCCGAAGGACGAGGTTTTAAAACGCGGAAAATGCCGTGATAAACGATATTATTACGGTACTATAAAATCCCTTTTTCCGCTTTCCAAATCGTCAACTTTTGGACGTGTCGGCGACGTCGTCGGGAGCAATCATTGTGTATTTGGCGAGGTGGCGGTACACGGGCGCGCCGGGTTTGTTTCTCAGAACGTACTTTTTATTGTGTGATTTCATAAAAACCTCCTTGCCGTATTGTGTGCTTCCCGCTTGACAAATATAAGCGGAAATGGTATTATATTCGTAGCGACAATCACGAAAAAACGGAGAAAAACAGTATGATATACGTTCTCGGAAGCATAAATACGGATATGGTGGCAACAGTACCGTACATGCCGGTCAACGGCGAAACCATTTCGGCTACTAAATTTTTCACGACGGCAGGGGGAAAAGGCTCCAATCAGGCGGTCGCAATCGCAAAACTGGGCGGAAAAGTAAAAATGATAGGAAAGGTGGGCGATGACGCTCAGGGCAAAGACCTTATAGCAAATCTCCTCGCTTGCGGGGCGGACGCCTCAAACGTAACTCTTTCCTCTTGTCCCACCGGCGTTGCCATGATAGTGGTGGAAAACGGAGACAATCGCATTATTCTGTCCGCCGGAGCCAATCACGACTATTGCGAAGAGGACGTGGACGAAGGGCTGAAAGACGCCAAAGAGGGCGATTATCTTATAATGCAACTGGAAATTCCCATGGATACGGTGTGCTACGCTGCCGAACTTGCGCATAAAAAGAAAATGAAGGTCGTGCTTAATCCGGCACCCGCCGTCGCACTTCCCGAACGTCTGCTCGAAAACACGGATATTATCTGCCCCAACGAGAGCGAAACCGAAATTTTAACGGGCATAGCGGTCAAGGACGACGCGTCGCTTGCCGCAGCCGTGTCTGCGCTTTACCGCGCGGGTGTAAAAAACGTCGTGATAACCATGGGCGGCAAGGGAGCATACGTTACGAACGGCTCGGTAATAACGCACATTCCGCCCAGAAAAGTAAAAGTAGTGGATACGACGGGGGCGGGCGATACGTTTATCGGCGCGCTTATATTAAAACTCAGCGAAGGAATGCCGATTGAGCAGTCGGCCGAGTTTGCTTCCGTGGCAAGTTCGATAACCATTACGCGCGAAGGAGCGGCAAAAAGCATTCCCACGCTTGACGAAGTGGAAAAAATAATAAACGAAAAATCTTGACACCGCGTTTATTTTGTGATATAATAAACCAAGAAGCGTTGATTTTATCCGGGAAAACGACTTTTTTCCCGTTGCTTCGAGATTTTTCCGCATTGGAGACATTTATGGATATTTTGCAACAAATAAACGAAATCGTCAAGGAATTCCGCGGTGAGGATGTCAATCTTAAAATAGACGACAACTTCAACGAACTCGGATTCGACTCTCTGGACAGAGTTGAACTCGTAATGGAACTGGAATCGAGATTCGACATCTCTTTCCCCGACGATCTGCAAATAGAAACCGTTAAAGAATTGGTTGATACCATCGAGAAACTGACTAAAAAATAAAATGGAAATTGGCGAACATTCCGAAGACCCCGGCGTCGGGCGAAGACGGAAACAATTAAATATGAGATTTTTTGCCGTGCGGTATACCGTTCGGCAATTTTTGCTTACAAAAAATCAGGGAGTAAAGAAGTAATTTATGAATAATCCGAACGCGTTATTATCTGCGTCCACCACCGTGACAGCCATAATGTGGCTTGCGCTTGTTCTGTGCATAGTATTAAGCGGGATTTTTTCCGCTACGGAAACGGCGTATTCGACGGCAAGCAAAGTGCGCCTTACCACCATGTCGGACGAAGGCGACAAAAAAGCAGGCAAAGTACTGAAACTGCTGAACAATTACGAAAAAGTACTGTTTACCGTGCTTGTCGGCAACAATATCGTAAACATCACCGCAACCACGCTGGCAACTTTGTTGTTTATTGCGATGATGGGAGATATAGGCGCAACCGTTTCCACGATAGTAATTACAATTGTCGTGTTGCTTTTCGGCGAAATTTCGCCCAAAATGCTTGCAAAACAGCACCCCGAGGGCTTTGCCAAAAACGTTTACGGCTTTTTGCGCGCATGCATGTTCATTCTCACGCCTATTACGTTTATACTCGACGGGTGGAAGTGGCTGCTTTCCAAAATGTTCCGCTTTCCGCAAACCGCTTCGTTCAGCGAAGAAGAACTTATCACCATTGTCGAAACGGCGGAAAACGAAGGTCAGCTTGAAAAACACGAGTCCGAACTTATTCGTTCGGCAATCGAATTCGAAGACCTCGACGTCCGTGACATAATGGTGCCGCGCGTCAACGTCGAAGCTGTGCCCGAGGACGCAACAATGGAAGAAATTTACAAAGTTTTCGTCGAATCGGGGTATTCGCGTCTGCCCGTTTATCGCGACGATATCGACACTATTGTCGGTATTCTTCACGAAAAAGATTTTTCCGTGCTTCTTCACGACGGCGGAACGGATATTAAGCCGCTGATTAAAAAGTGCATATATTTAACGCAATCCATTAAAATTTCCACCGCACTCGGCATGCTACAGAAAGAAAAAATTCACATGGCGATAGTCGTGGACGAATTCGGCGGCACCGACGGCATAGTTACGCTCGAGGATATTCTCGAAGAGCTTGTGGGCGAAATTTATGACGAACACGACAGCGAAGAAGAACAGATAAAGAAAATCGACGACAATACTTATATAATCAAGGGCGACGAGAATTTCGAGGAGATGCTTGAAGAATTGGACGTTAAGTCTCCCGACGAGGAAACCGAAGCGACCACAGTCGGCGGCTTCGTGTCCGAACAATTGGATCGTATGCCTGCGCCCGGAGACAAGCTGACGGTTGACGGCATGGAAATGGAAGTTATCAAAGCCACGGATAAAACGGTGGACGAAATTAAAGTCACTGTGCTGCCGTCGCAGGACGAAGATGATGACTAACCTACTTTTTTGACTTACTTTTTTGTAAAAAAGTAAGCAAAAAACTTTTGATCTATGTTAAAGTGAATAGAAAATCAAGGTTGGTCTTTCTGCTTGTGCGGCGGAGAAACCAACCTTGTTTTTTGAAAAAAGTTAAGCAAAAAACTTTTGAGCTAAGGCTGATTATAATATTTAGGTTGTTTTTTCTGCTTAGACATAGTAGAAAAATCAACCTTTTTTGTTTGCTTGTCAAACGCGCTTTAAAGCCTCGCCCTTCGGGAGAGGTGGCACGGCTTGCCGTGACGGAGAGGGTTTTATGGACTTTCGTTCGCTTGGCAGTCCGTTTACTTTTTGAAAAAAGTTAAGCAAAAAACTTTTGAATTAGGTTAATAGTAAAAAAGGTTGTTTTTTCTGCTTGAACATTGCAGATTAGCCAGCCTTTTTTTTGTAGGGACTTTTGTTCTTGGCTATCCGACATAATTTTTACTGTAGGGACAGACGTTTGCATCCTCTCGCACCAAAAAAGCGTTGCGGGCGCGACGCGCTCCGCAAACAGTCCGGTGGACTGAATGCAAGCAAAGCGGGGAGCAATTTATAATTGCGACCCGGGGCTTTAAGCCCGGGACACAGTCGCGGTAGTAGTCGCCGGCGACTTTTTTGCGTCTTTTTTCTTCGCCTGAAAAAAGACGATACTTCACTCCTTGCTTTCGTAGATGCGGACAAACTCGTTTACGTCGGAGAGCAGTGGCTGCGGCGGAGTGGTTATCGGAGCGCGGCAGGCGACGCACAGCCACATACATGCGCCGAGAAGCGGACCGGCAAGACGGTGCAGACGGCACTTTTCCCCGCCGGACAAAAACAAAAACGGAATTCCGAGGGTTTCACGCAGTCGCACGGTGGTTTTGAGGTTGTCGGTAAGCTGTTCGTCGTCGTGTGAAAAAGTTACTATTTTTGCAATATCGGCGCCTCTGCGTTTTTGTTCGAACGCCATGCCGAGAACGTAGTCCTCGCTGCGAAAATCGGGAACATGCGAAGAAATAAGCAGTTCGCCGCCGAGATCGTGTACTTTTTGAGAAAACTCTACCTGTTTTCTTATAGCCTGCTCGTTGTAAGTGAGTTGATCGGGTGCGGGCGAAAACGAATCGCCGGGCATATCGATAAGAGTTGCGCCGCATTTAAGAGCGAGCAAAAGCTCGTCAAAATACTGTTCTTCGGGCTTGTCGCTGCCGCTCGCCCACTTGTAATTCGTGA
>ERZ1026780.2004-NODE-2004-length-12325-cov-3.954768_pt1 | contig 12325 bp, 7 predicted proteins | sample MGYA00380126_ERZ1026780 | MGnify/ENA primary metagenome ERZ1026780 (study PRJEB33269, sample SAMEA4719762) | human gut metagenome | biome: human-associated habitat; feature: organic feature; material: feces | place: Cameroon | collected 2013-10 ... | reverse complement strand
ATATTTATAGATTCGTCTTGCCGCAAAAACTTTTTGCACATACGCTTCCGTTTCGTGAAAGCGTATTTTTTTGTCTGTATCGAGCCAGCTTTTCACATTGCCTTCGCCTGCATTGAACGCTGCGACAGCCCACTTTTCACTTTCAAACTTATCTAAAAGATACCTTAAATATCTGCACCCGATCGATATGTTGTAAGCGGGCTCGGTAAGCATTTCCGCAGAAAAGTCCACTCCGTCCGTTTTTGCAAACCACTCTGCCGTTCGCGGCATAAGCTGCATAAGCCCGACTGCGCCGCGATAAGATCGTGCATTTTTATTAAATCCGCTCTCGGACAGTATTACCGCATAAACCAGACTTTCGTCAAGCCCGTATTCTGTACACGCACGCTTTATTTCGGGTTGATAACGAACGGGAAAGAAAACAATGACAAAAAGCCCGGTATAAGAAGCCGCGAAAGAAACTATCGCCGCAATAAGTGCGATTATTCTTATTTTAACCGGCAATTTTTCTTATTTCCGTCAAAAGTAGCAGCGTTTTTTTCTTCAAGTCGCTTATATCCCCGTCGTTTTCGATAATAAAATCCGCTTTTTTAATACGCTCTCCGTCTTCCCATTGCCTTTGCATCATATTTTCAGCCGTCTCCTCGTCGATATTATCCCGATTAAGCAAACGTTTTATTCTCGTTTTTTTGTCGGCGACGACCACGACTGTTGCGTCGCAAATTTTATCCATCCCGGTTTCAAACAAAAGCGGCACTACAAAAAGCACGATTCCGCGCGCCCCGGCTATTCTTCTTTTGCATTCGCCTATTATAGCGGGGTGGGTTATCGAATTGAGTTTGGTTGTTTTTTCGGGGTCGGCAAATACCGAGCGCAGTTTTCTGCGGTTTATCTCGCCGTTTTCCTCACACTCGGGAAATTCGCGCAATATTGCCGTTCCGACATCGGAGTTTTTATAAATTTCGCGGCTCACAACGTCGGCGTCGATAACCGTAACGCCCGGCTCCTCCCCGAGAAAACCGCTTACCGCGCTTTTTCCGCTTGCTATTCCGCCGGTAAGTCCGACTACAAATCTTTCACCCATACAGTCCTCCGATCAGCAGTCTATCCAACTTTTGCCCGATTCGACGTCCACGGTAAGCGGAACGGTCAGTTTTACTGCGTTTTCCATGCAATCTGTCAGAATTTTTTTTACGTTCTCGACTTCTTCATCCGGGCATTCGACAATTAGTTCGTCGTGAATTTGCAAAATCAACTTAACTTTCGTGTCTTTTAGCTTTTCGTAAACCGATATCATGGCTATTTTTATTATATCCGCGGCAGATCCCTGAAGCGGCGTGTTCATTGCAGCGCGTTCACCAAAACTTCTCGTCATGAAATTGGACGAGCTGAGTTCGCTTATTTTTCTTCTTCTTCCAAACAAAGTACGCACTTCGCCTGTCTTTTTGGCGTTTTCAACCGTTTTATCCACAAAATCTTTGACGCGCGGGAAGGACGCAAAATACGCTTCGATAAACTTTTTTGCCTCTTTAACCGAACAATGCACGCTTTCGCTTAACCCGTACTCGCTTATTCCGTAAATAATTCCGAAGTTTACCGCTTTCGCCTTTCTGCGCATTTCGGGAGTTACTTTGTCGAGCGGAACGCCGAACACGAGCGACGCAGTCATAGCATGGATATCTCCTCCGCGGTTATATATGTCAAGCATATTCGGGTCGGCAGAAAAATGCGCCATAAGACGCAATTCTATCTGCGAATAATCGGCGGAAACGAGCGTATTTCCCTCTCCCGCTATAAATATCGCACGAAGCTCCTTTCCTTCCTGCTCGCGCACCGGAATGTTCTGCAAATTAGGCTCGACGCTCGACAATCTTCCCGTTGCCGTCATCATCTGCTTATATTCGGTTCGCACCCTGCCATCGGAACAAATCAGCTTTCCTAATCCTTCGACATAAGTTCCGAGAAGTTTTGACACGGCCCGGTATTTCAGAATATAATCCACAATGGGATAATTATATCGCAGGCTTTCAAGTATCTCCGCGCTTGTGGAATACTTTTTTGTCTTTTTGGGGTAAGGAATACACATTTTTTCAAACAATACGGCGGCAAGCTGTTTGGGCGAATTTATATTAAATTTTTCGCCTGCTTCTTCGTAAATTTTTGCCGCATAATCGTTGGCTTCGGCAGAAAACTTCCTGCCCAGTTTTTCCAAGGTCGATTTGTCCACAAGTACGCCCGTCTTTTCCATGTCAAACAACACGTCAACAAGGGGCAGCTCTATTTTTTCGTACAACCCGGTCATACCGAGCAACGACAACTCTTCGGTTAGGTTTTTATCGAGTACAACAAGCGAACATGCGGGAAAATCCACCGGAAGTTTTTTCAGTTCGAGCAGATCTGCTTCGTTTTCGCGGTCGAGTGCCTGATCGGCAAGATATTGTTTCAATCGGACATCCTCATATCCGGAAATCCGGGCGCCGTAATCGGACGCTTTATGCAACGTTTTTTTTGCGTCGTAAAAGTATTTCGGCACCGATTTATCCGAAAAATAACAATTCAATTTTTCAAAAAATGTCCCGTCGGTTATTCCCGGGTCTAAAAGCGAATACTCCCCGGTTATCTCAAACTCTCTTTTACCGTCGAAAGTAAAATGTTTTTCGCCGTTTATCCCCTCGGCATATGCCAAAAATTCGGCATGCTCCGGCAAAACTTCTATAAGCTCCGCCTCGGTTTTAATCACGACTTTTTCAAAATCGTAATTTTTTTCTTCTTCATAGTTTTCTGCGCCGTCCGCCGAAAACAACTCATCTTTTTTGTACAGACTTTTAAACGCCATATCGATAAAAAAGCGTTTTACTTTCTCATCGAACGGAAAATCGAATTTACACTCTTCGAGAGAACATTCAACCGGTACGTTTACGTCGATTGTCGCAAGCTTTCTGCTAAGCTCGGCAAGTTCGCGGTTAAAGCTTAGTTTATCTTTCATTTTCGGAGTGCAATCGTCCAGATGTTCGTATACTCCGTCAAGGCTGCCGTACTTTTGCAGTAAATCGACCGCTGTTTTTTCCCCTATTCCCGGAACGCCGGGTATATTGTCGCTGCTATCACCGGCAAGCGACTTGAAATCGACTACCTGAGAAGCGTTGAAACCAAAGTTTTCCACGATATTTTCGTCGTTTACCGCGAGAATTTCCGACAATCCGCGCTTTGTAAGATACACGTCCACGTTGTCGTTTATAAGTTGCAGACTGTCGCGGTCGCCTGTTAAAATTATGCTTTTAACCGGGAACCGTCTCGACATCGTACCTATTATGTCGTCCGCCTCATACGTTTCCTTTTCGAGAATCTTGATATTCATAAGCCGCAGCATATCTTTAAGGATGGGTAGCTGCAACGCAAGTTCGTCGGGCATTTTGCGCCTACCCGCCTTGTATTCGGCATACATTTTATGCCGGAACGTAGGCGCGTGTAAATCGAACGCAACCGCAATATAATCGGGCTTATAATCGTTTATCGCCCTTATAAGCATATTGGCAAAGCCGTAAACGGCGTTTACAGGCTCGCCTTTAACGTTATTCAGTATCGGGAGCGCGTAAAACGCCCGGTTTATAAGACTGTTTCCGTCAATCAGAATGAGTTTTTCCATGTTATCCTCACATACGTCCGCCGCCTTAATCGGAAAACGCAGGTTTTCTTTTATTATTATACAATATTTTTCGCGAATATTCAATCATTTGCTTGCAAAAAAAAGGACGGTGTGTTATAATAATAACGTTAAGCCGATGTGGTGGAATTGGCAGACGCACCGGACTCAAAATCCGGCGGTAGTGATACCATGTGGGTTCAAGTCCCACCGTCGGCACCAGACGAAGAATACGAACCTTCTTTTTTAGAAGCGTTCGTATTTTTTACATTCGTTTAATCTTTTTTCTGGGAGATAAAATACATGGATTGGCAACAAATCTGGACAACGGTACAAAACTGGCTTACGAATACGGGAATTAAAATTCTGATAGCCATACTTTTACTTGTAATCTCCTTCCCCTTTATAAATTGGCTGGGGAAGAAAATCGCAAAGCGCGGAGAGAAACTAAAAGAGAAAAAACACATAGATACCACCGTTTACAGAACTCTTAGCTACATAGCAAAAGTCGGACTTAAAATTTTAGTGGTCATCTCGCTTATCGCCTATCTCGGAATAGATACAAGCGCGTTAACCGCTCTCATCGCTTCGCTCGGCGTGGGCGTCGGTCTTGCCGTGAACGGCACTCTGTCCAACTTCGCGGGCGGAGTTTTATTGCTGTTCACCCGCCCCTTCAAAGACGGCGATTATATTTCGGCAAACGGCTTTGAAGGCACCGTTGAAGACATTTTCATATGCAATACGAAAGTTCGCACTAACGACAACAAAGTGATATATCTTCCCAACGGCAAACTTTCTACAAGCGAAATTGTCAACTACACCGAAAACAACACTCGCAGAGTTGACCTGACGTACTCGATTTCCTACTCCGACGATTTCGATAAAGCCGCCGGGATAGTAAAAAAAGTTGCAGCGGAAAACCCGAAAGTTCTTTCCGACCCGGCGCCCATGGCAAGAGTAACCAAACATTCGGCAAGCAGCATAGATTTATTCTGCCCCGTTTGGTGCAAAACCGAAGACTATTGGACTGTCTTGTTCGATATGAACGAACAGGTTAAAAAAGCGTTTGACGAAAACGGCATAACAATACCGTTCGATCAGATGGACATTCACGTTAAAAACGACCGATAAGGAGAATTTCCCATGCAGGATCAGATATGCAAGCAGACAGCAAAGATAGACATGACGGTAAACGACGACTCCGATTTTTTGTCGCCGTATGCGGAAACGGGCAAACCGGTTATATCCTCGGAAGTAGCCGAATTTCTGGAAAACAGCGCAAACGCATTTCATCCGAAGGAAAAAATCACGCTTTCCGTTCACTCCGATTGCATTGACGACAACGAAAAAATCGTGTACGAAAAGGCTATCCGCAACTACTTCTCCCTTCAGCTGAACGAAATCGACAGGAGCATGCGCAGAAAAACCATAATAGCAACCTGGTTTTCCGTCGTGGGAATATTGGCACTTGCCTTTATGTTTTTGATAAGCAGGCTTGGAATAAACGATTTGTGGACGGAATGCGTCGATATTTTTGCATGGGTTTTTCTTTGGGAAGCAGTGAATCAGTTTTTTATCGAACGCAGCGGCTTGATGCTAAGAAAAAAGCGACTTGACAATTTTATCGACATGAAAATTATTTTCGACAACTAATTACAACCGGCGAACGGAAAAAATATACGCCTCTTCCGCTCGCCGGTTTTGTCTATTATTAACCGATATACAATAAACGGAAGCCTGTAGTTATCTACAGACTTCCGTTTTATGGTTTTTTATTAGGCTTTATAATAATATATCCCGGACGCACTGCCGGCTTTTCATAACATTAAAACCCGGGCGTAATTTCTGCGTTGTCCTTCCATTTAACAAAGACAGGCACTCCGGAGAGAGTATTACCGGACGTTGTAAAGGTCTTGCCCTCGGGCATACTCATGTTTGAGTCCAACAGCGAAATAAATGCTGTAGCGGTGGCGTTTACGGTATTACCGCTAATGTTGACGTCTCCGTTTATTTTATTTCCGAAGCACAGTGCGGTATTCTTTACTTTGTCGGCGGCATCGTTGGTATATAAATCGCCGGCAAGCATCGTGAAGGTATTTCCGCTAATGTTGACCGAGCCTATTCCGCCCTCGCCCACTTTCATAGGACGAGTAGAAGTAACCGTGCATCCGGTAATAGTCAGATTGGTAGCGGGCGCGTTCTTCCACCAAAGAGGATTGCTCCAATTGGGATTATCGTTCTTATAATCGTTGAACGTGCAATTTTCGATTTCAACGTTCTTTGCCACGTTGCCGTTTGCAAACCACTGACCGCTTATTGTGCAGCCGGACAACTTGATGTTGTCGATTACGAAAGGATATCCGTACCAAATGTTCGTGTATCCGTCGCTTGCGGTTCCTATATCGCCGTCGGGCGTATTATACTTATAAGTATAACTTCCGCTGATATTGAAAGAACCGCTGAGCGTCATGTTTTCCAGAATAACCGTGGATTTCTCGGGCAACTGGAAGCAAAGCGTCTGGAAGCCGACGAAATCACCGTTGTCATAGTTTTCGGTTGTCAGCGCCCCGAGAACGTGCAAAGTCACGCCTTCTTTTTCGGTTCTGTAAGCGGTTGCGTTATTCTGATAATTTCTGCGATCAGCAAAAAAGACGAGCCTGCGTATATGCGCAAACTCGTCTTTTATATTTTAATGTTTTACGCTTTGTGAACGCGTTTTTTTATTGCCTTATACAAAGCAGTCGCTTCCTGCCAGATAAGCGGCAACAACGAGCATATTGCGGTTATAAGCCATTCGAAACCGGAAAGATTTGCCGTGTTGAATATCATCTGAAGCGCAGGTATTTCGATTACCGCAAACTGCAGAGCAATTCCCACGAAGAACGCCACAAACATCATGACGTTTCCGCTTCCGAACACGGTAAACGAAGATTTTTCGGTGTTACGCATAGCGAACATGTGGAACAGTTCGCCGAACGCAAGAGTGGTAAACGCCATAGTCTGCGCCTGATGCAGAACATCCGGAGAAGCTTCGGCAATTGCCTTGATTTCCGCAAACGAATAAGCTCCGTTAAGCCAGAACGCCGCAATATAGGCAATAAGCACCGATACTGTAAGAATTGTGCCTCTCACGAGAATACACCTCATACCGCCGTGAGCAAACAGGCTTTCCTTGGGATTTCGCGGTTTTTCGTCAAGCACGTCGCCGGTCGTTTTATCCATACCGAGCGCAATAGCCGGCAAACTGTCGGTTATCAGATTTATCCACAGTAAATGAATGGCAATAAGGGGCGCGGGAAGTCCGGCACAAATTATCAAAAACATAGCCAGCACTTCCGCGATATTACTGGAAATAAGGAAGAATATCGTCTTCTTGATATTAGCAAAAATACCTCTGCCTTCTTCCACCGCTTTTTCTATCGAAGCGAAGTTATCGTCGGTAAGCACCATATCGGCGGCACCCTTGGCTACGTCGGTACCCGTGATGCCCATCGCAATACCGATATCGGCGGCTTTAAGGCTGGGCGCGTCGTTTACGCCGTCGCCGGTCATTGCGCAGATATTTCCGTTAGCTTTGAACGCTTTTACTATGCGAACCTTGTTTTCGGGCGAAACGCGGGCAAAAACTCTTGCTGTTTTACATTCTTCGCGCAATTGATCGTCGGTCATCGCGTCCACTTCGGCACCCGTGCGGCACTGAGTTTTTTCTTCGCAGATTCCAAGCTCTCTCGCAATCGCAAACGCCGTATCTTTGTGGTCGCCCGTAATCATAACCGTCACTATTCCGGCATGCTTGAACTTGGCTACGGCACCCTTGGCTTCGGGACGAGCGGGGTCTACCATTGCGGTTAAGCCGACAAACGTCATTTCGTCTTCGTCGGGCACTTCCGTATTCTTAACGGCAAGAGCCAGAACGCGCAACGCTCTGTCCGAAAACGCCGCGTTGACTTCGTAAATACGCGCAACGTCTTCATCGGTAATTTCCCGCTTTTCTCCGTTTATAAGAATATGCGAACATCTCGACAAAACCGAGTCGATTGCCCCTTTCGTAAAGCCGACCGAACATCCGTTTTCGGAATGCACCGTCGTCATCATTTTGCGTACGCTGTCAAACGGCAGTTCGTTTATACGGGGAGACCGGCTTTCGAGTGCAGCTTTTTTCATTCCGAAGTCGCCTGCGAAATTGACGAGCGCGATTTCCGTCGGGTCGCCGTAAACGCCTTCGTCCACGGTTGCGTTACAGCACAGGCACATGCCTTTTGCAAGCAGATTAAGCTCGGCGTTCTGTTCGGACGCAAAAGAGTCGCGGACAAATATTTTATCGTCGGCATAAGCTTCGACAACGGTCATCTTATTCTGAGTGAGCGTTCCGGTTTTATCCGAGCATACAACCGACACGGCGCCGAGCGTTTCTACCGACGGAAGTTTGCGGACAATTGTGTTTGCTTTTACCATCTTCTGAACGCCGATCGCAAGCACAATGGTGACTACGGCGGGCAATCCTTCCGGAATGGCGGCGACAGCAAGCGAAATTGCCGAAAGAACGGCTTCGACGTAAGCTTCTATCTGCGTCCCTTTGCCGTCAACGAATATCCACACGATATCGGCGACAAGCACGGCTACGACTACCGCAAGCGTAATAAGTCCGAGCGTTTTGGACAGTTTTGCAAGAACCTTCTGAAGCGGGGTAGCGTCCTCTTCTTCGTCGTCCAGGGCGGAAGCTATTTTTCCTATTTCGGTTTCCATTCCTATTCCGACCACTACGCCAAGTCCCCGTCCATAAGTAACGGGAGTGGACATATAAGCGCAGTTGGTCCGGTCGGCAACTCCGACTGCTTCGGAAAAGACCACGGACGCGTCTTTTTCCACCTGAGTGGATTCGCCGGTAAGGCTGGATTCGTCCGTTTTTAAGTTATAGGTTTCGATAAGGCGCAGATCGGCCCCTATCGTGTCGCCCTCTTCCAGAACGACTATATCGCCGTAAACAAGGTCTTCCGACTTGATTTTGCGGCGTTTTCCGTCGCGAATTACCGTAGTTTCGGGACTGGATAATTTTTTTAGCGCTTCCAACGACGATTGCGCCTTCATTTCTTGCACTGTTCCTATTATTGCGTTTATCACGACGACGCCAAATATTATTATGACATCGGGCCAGTCGCCCACTCCGAAGAAATCAAACGCATTTCCCTCTTTTAGCCAATTTACCGTTTCGTATATCGAAACAGCAACAGTGACGAGAATAGCCGCGAACAACACGAAAATCATCGGGTCGTTGAACTGCGCGAAAAATATTTTATACCACGGGTCTTTCGGCTTTTCGGCAAGTTTGTTTTTGCCGTTTTCGGTAAGCCTCTTCTGAGCTTCCTGCTCGGAAAGTCCCTTTTCCGGGTCGGTTCCGAGAAGAGAGCAAAGGCTTTCTTTGGTCAAAGTTTCGACTTTGCTTGGTTTTTGCATTTAATACTACACTCCTTTTGTTTTTCTCGTGCGCATTTAAGAGTTTTGACGTCAAAAAGCCCTCGCACACATATGCGAGGGCAAAAAATTCAAAATATGTATGACCTTCGCATAGCAAAAAATTGTTATGCTCAAGTCTCGCATTTTAAAGCAAGCCAGGGTCAGCCGCAAGCGGGCTAAGACGGGATTGTTGACTTGCTACGCAACCAATTTGCGCACGCTACTCCCTTAAGACCGACGATATCTCGTCTACGAATAAATGATAACACTAAAAACGTTTATTGTCAAGCGTTTTTTTGTCTGCACGGGACAAATTACAGCTTCTTCGCAACAAACGCCGCAAATCCGTATGGTGCGATTTCCGATAAACTTACTAAATTGCCGCAAAGTTTGCCGTCGCAATTTATAAATTCGATCTTATCGTAATTTTCGCCGAGTTCGACGACGGGCTGAAATATTGGGTCGGCGCAGAAGTTCCAAAGTCCGACCGCCAGAGTTTTTTCGTCCGCTTTGCACTGCATATACAAATGCGGATTGCCGTACGAATACGCAGGCGGATTTTTTCCTAAAAAAACAAGCACCGTTATTTGAAACGATGCTTTGTTATGGTCGGAGTAGCGAGACTTGAACTCACGACCTCTTGCCCCCCAGACAAGCGCGCTACCAACTGCGCTATACCCCGATACATAATATTGGTGCGAGTGACAGGACTTGAACCTGCACATGAGTAATCATATAAGTACCTGAAACTTACGCGTCTGCCAATTCCGCCACACTCGCACGGTGCCGATAGATGACTCACTCAAGCACAGCGCTAATTATAACTCATTTTTTGCGCGATGTCAAGCGTAAAAAGGGAAAATGACGAAAATTTTTTATTAACATTTTCGTTTTTCGGAAAATTAAAAGCCCCCGGCAAATTATCTTTACCGGGGAGCAAGGTATCGTTATCCGATTATCTTACGACTTTTTTAAGATGGAACACCGTGGTTGTAAAATCTCCGCGGGGATAGGACGGAACAAGTCCGGCATTCATTATCGTGGAGCCGAGAAGAACGGCGTTCATCTCCTCAACGAAATATTCGGCGTGCGGATCAAGCCCCTTGGGATAAACTCTTTTAACCGAATAGTTGGGCGTATAAAGGCGACGATAGCAGGTAATCACGCTTTCGGACTTATCTTTTGCGGTAAGTTCTTCGGTGAAGAAATTGCTTTCGTAAGGATTGTCAAGGCGGTACAAGTCACCGTGCAGCACGAGATTTTGCATTCTCTTATAGTCCTCCACTTGTCCCTTTACAAGCGAAAGATCCTCTTCGGTAATCTGCGTGGTGTCAAGCTCGTATCCTGTAGCTCCGAGATGAGCGATGTCCGCACGAGTCATAAACGAAGTGTTTCTGCCGGTCGCATGGTTGGGGCATATAGAAACATGGCAGGACATAAGCGACAACGGATAGCAAAGGCCTGTGCCGTATTGAATTTTTGTACGCTCGTTTGCGTCGGTGTCGTCGCTGGTCCATATCTGCGGAAAATAATAGCCCATTGCCGGATCGAATCTGCCGCCGCCGGATGAACAGCCCTCGAAGAAAATATCGGGATTGCCGTTTATTATGCGCTCGCAAATTTCGTACACTCCGAGAATATAGCGGTGCATGATTTCCTTCTGTCGGTCGCAGGGCAGTCCGTCCGAGAAAATTTCCGTAATGTTACGGTTCATGTCCCATTTTACATAGTCTATTTCATATGCGCCGAGTATTGCGTTTACGCTGTCAACCACATAATCGCGAACTTCCTGTTTCGTAAGATCAAAGACAAGCTGATCACGGGAAGGCGCGGCGTTGCGATACGGAATTTTGATTGCCCAGTCCGGATGAGCGCGGAAAACGTCGGAGTCCTCGTTTACCATTTCGGGCTCGAACCACAAACCGAATTTCATTCCGGATTCGTGCACATAATCTATAAGCGTTTTAAGGCTGCCTTTAAGTTTTTTCTCGTTGACCCACCAGTCGCCAAGTCCTTTGCGATCGTTGCTTCTTTCGCCGAACCAGCCGTCGTCAAGCACGAACATATCTATGCCGGTACCTTTGACTTTATCGATAATAGCTTCAAGCTTGGGTATGTCGAAATTGAAATAGGTTGCCTCCCAATTGTTGATGACTATCGGGCGAATGCTGTCGACGTAGCGTTTGTTTATCAGATATTGCCGGTACAAATCATGGAAAGTGCGGCTCATTTGTCCCAGTCCGCCGTCCGAATATACAAGAACGGCTTCCGGGGTGCAGAAAGTTTCGCCCTCTTCGAGTTTCCATGAAAAGTCGAAATCGTTTATTCCTCCGTTTACTCGGATCATGTCGTAAGGAGTCTGCTCGCAGTTGAGTCTGAAGCTTCCGCTGTATACAAGATTGAAGCCGTAAACCTCGCCGTTTTCTTCGCCGGCGTTGTCCTTCATAAGAGCCATAAAGCACGACGAATGCAAGGAAGTTGCGCCGCGTTTGCTGTCAACCGATATAACGCCGTGCATAACCGGCGTGATTTCGGGTTCGCGCTCACGGTAGTGCGCCCCGTGCTGGGTAAGCACTTTATAGTTCCCGGCGGGAAGATCGACGCTGAAGCTGTACGCTCTGTCAAGCACAAGCGCTCCCTTTCCCTCGTTTACTATTTCCGCCCTTCTTGCAATAACGTCGAGTTGTTCGTAAACCGAATAGAATAAATTAACTTTAACACCGCTTACTTGGTCTTTCAACATTATTTTTAGCGTTTCTCCGCCGGCATAAAGCGACGGCATGCCCGGAATTCCGGGTTTATCGCTCAAAATTTCGTATCCGATAAATTTACCCTCGAACACGCGTGAGCCGTCCTTACTTACCGGAATAAACGCGCATTCGCGGTAATCGCCTTTGCCGTAAGAGGGATATTCGTTGGTCATAACATTAGGCGAATATTTTCTTTCGGGCGCGCCGTATACAACTACTTCGCTTCCTCTGTCGTGCAGAACTTCGAGATAATTTACGTCGTCGCGACCTATTTTTTTACCATAATACATGTTGCTTACAAAACCGAACTGCGATACTTTCATAACATAGCTCGTGTTTTTGCTTTCGAGATAAAACATTCCTCGTTTTTCGTCAAAGATGATTGCCATTACGTTTTCTCCGTTTGTAAATATTAACTGCGATCGGCTCGCTTTTAGTATTATATCACTGTCTCTTATACACATCTGACGCTGCCGAC
>ERZ1026780.2002-NODE-2002-length-12328-cov-3.418724_pt1 | contig 12328 bp, 8 predicted proteins | sample MGYA00380126_ERZ1026780 | MGnify/ENA primary metagenome ERZ1026780 (study PRJEB33269, sample SAMEA4719762) | human gut metagenome | biome: human-associated habitat; feature: organic feature; material: feces | place: Cameroon | collected 2013-10 ... | reverse complement strand
ATACATTAGTTCAAAAAGTGCCTTATCCCGCGCGGCAAAATGTTTGCTGTGGGCCGCGGTGTATAACAAGCGGTCCGTTTCCGTTAAGGATAAAAATTTGGGCAACAGTTTTTGCCGTTTGGGCGCGGGCAGCAGTTTGAACGGGTTGCGCTCCAACTTATCCTGCGCCAATAAAAAGGCCGCAAAACTGCGCAGGGACGCAATCTTGCGCAAAACGGTATTGCGCGCAGGGTCCGCGTGTGTTTGTAATGCGGCTAAAAAAGAACGGATATTTGCGGAAGTAAAATATTTTAAGTCATTTTGCTCCCGCGCTTTAAAAAAGGCCAAAAACTCTTGCAAGTCCGCCTGGTACGCACGGATAGTGTGGAGCGAAAAATTTTTGTTTTCTAAGCGTTTTAAAAACGCATTAATCCACTCTTCCATAATATTGCTTACCTCATTACTTTGCTTGGGCCATTTTGGCCGCGTGAGCCTCTTTAATCTGTGCGATTTCCTCGGGTGTTACCGTTACAATGGTTTTGCATTTTGGGTAACCGGAGCAACCTAAAAATTCCCCGCGTTTGGAAGTGCGTAAAACCATCGGCTTGCCGCATTTTTCGCACAGGCGGTCCGTAACAATCGGGCCTGTGGAAGCCACCTTGTGGCCCTCGGCATCCAAGGAATATGTATTTTTGCACTTGGGGTAAGCCGAACAGGCCAAAAATTTGCCTCTTCTGCCCGTGCGGATAACCATTGGCGCCCCGCATTTGTCGCAGACTTCGTCTGTCTTTTCGGGTTGGACCTTTTCGCCGGAACTTGTTAAATTGATTTTACCCTTGCACTCCGGGTCGCTGCAAACCAGATATTCACCGAAGCGGCTTCTCTTTTTAAGCATCATTTTTCCGCAAATCGGGCATTTTTCATCCGTTTCTTTGGCGGCGGGGCGTTGCATCCCTTTGTCTGCCTCGGTCAGTTCCTGTTTAAAATTGCCGTAAAAATCAGACAGTAAATTTACCCATTTTTGGCTGCCTTCGGCTACTTTATCTAATTGTTCTTCTACTCCCGCGGTATAGGAAAGGTCCATAATTTCTTTAAAGAAATCTTTTAAACTGTCCGTAACCGTAATACCCAAGTCCGTGGCTACCAATTTACTGGTTTTGGGTTGGCGCGCAATGTATTTGCGGTCCAAAATCGTTTTAATAGTTGGCGCGTAGGTGGACGGACGGCCGATACCGTGCTTTTCAAGCGTTTTAATTAAACTGGCTTCGTTATAGCACGGCGGCGGGGTGGTTTTATGGTCTTTGGTTTTAAGGTCCAGCAGGTTGAGTTCGTCGCCCTCAGCAAGCACCGGCAGCAAAGCGCTGGTGCCGGTATCGTCGCCGGAGGATTCATCATCCTGGTCTTTATAAATGGATAAGTAACCCGGAAATTTGACCGTGCGGCCATTGGCGCGGAGCGTGCATTGTTTTTCTTCGCCGGAGGCGATATCAATGGAAACAGTATTAAAAACAGCATCGGCCATTTGGCTTGCCACAAAGCGCAGCCAAATCAGTTCGTACAGTTTGTACTGATCGGCGGTTAAATAAGGCTTCATGGCCTGCGGTGTGCGGCGCACATCGGTAGGGTGGATAGCCTCGTGGGCTTCCTGTGCGCCCATTACTTTGCTTTTGTAAACGGGTTGTTTGGCGGGAACAAAAGCCGGGCCGTATTTCTCGCCGATGAACTTTTTGGTTTGCTCCTGCAACAGTTTTGAGACGTTGAAGGAGTCCGTTCTCATATAGGTAATAAGACCGATAGTCTGGCCGGAAATTTCAATACCTTCGTAGAGATGTTGTGCCGTCATCATCGTTTTTTGGGAAGGGAAACCCAATTTATTGTAGGCATCCTGCTGCATAGAACTGGTGATAAAGGGCGGTTTCGGCTTTTGCTTAACCTCTTTCTTTTCCACTTTGGCAACCACATTGGGGCCTTTTCTTAACAGGTCCGAAAGCGGGGCCAGTTTTTCCGGCTTATCAAAAACGGTAGTTTTAACTTTATAATCTTCGGCGAAAAGTTTATAAGTGGTGGTTTGTTCCACATTTTTGCCCTGCCATTTGGTTACGCGCGCCCAAAAAGACGGAGCGGTGTTGGGCTTTTCAAACTGGGCGCCGATAGTCCAGTATTCCTGTTCTTTAAATTCGGCTATTTCCTTGGCTCGTTCAGCCAGCAAACGCACCGCCACAGACTGCACGCGTCCGGCGGATAAGCCGGAGGTGATTTTCTTCCACAGGAGGGGGGATAATTTGTATCCCACAATGCGGTCCAAAATGCGGCGCGCCTGTTGGGCATTGACGAGATTGTCATCAATTTTACGGGCGTGTGCAAAGGACTCTTTAATGGCTGACGGCGTAATTTCGTGAAAGAAAATACGTTGGTAACGGTCTTTGGGGAGTTTTAACAGTTCTACTAAGTGCCACGCGATGGCTTCGCCCTCGCGGTCAGGGTCAGTAGCGAGATAAATTTCGCTTGCATTTTTGGCGGCGGCGGTCAGTTCCGCAATCAGCCGTTTGGCGCGTTCCACCGGTACATAAGTGGGATTAAAGCCGTGTTCAATATCTACACCGATATCCTTGGAGGGCAAATCGCGCACGTGCCCAAAGGAACTGCGCACAATAAAATCGTTTCCTAGAATTTTGCTGATGGTTTTCTGTTTTGTGGGAGACTCCACAATAACCAACTTTTTACCTTTTACATTGGTGCTTGCCATAATTCACTTCCTTATAAAGTGTTAAAATTTGCTTTTGCTGTACAGGCCGTTTTCGCAGGCCAAGAATCCTTTTACTTCCAACTCAAATAATAATGAGGCCGCTTCCGGCACGTCGGCATTTATTGCTTCGGCGATTTGGTCCAAACTGGCCTGTCCGCCGCCTACGGCGGTCATTACCGCGCGCTGCCGGGGTGTTAAATCTTCTTCCGGCTTTTGGGGGGAGTCGTCTTTCTTTTCAAAGAAGCGGCTGTCTAGCCCGAAGCGCAGTTGCTGTGGTATATAGTCTAGTATATCTGCAACAGAGGTTACAACCCCTGCCCCGTCTTTTATTAGGTTATTTGGACCGCCGGACTGGGGGCTGTCTATGGGGCCGGGTACGGCTAAAACGTCCTTGCCCATTTCCAGGGCGAGTTTAGCGGTAATCAGCGCGCCGGACTTAATTTCGCCTTCTACCACTACAACCGGTTGCGACAGCGCGGCAATAATGCGGTTTCTGCGCGGGAAATGAAAGGCATTGGGCGGGCGGTTAAACGGCAGTTCGCTGATGACGGCCCCGCCGTGTTCCAAAATGGCTTTTTCCAAAGCACGGTTTTCGGGCGGATAACAACGCCCCACCCCGGTACCGATAACGGCCACGGTCGGCTTTTTAAGGCGCACGGCAGCGGCGTGGCACTCGCTGTCCACTCCCCGCGCCAGCCCGCTGATAACCGTTACCCCGCAAGCGGTCAAATCTCCCGCCAGTTTTGCGGCGGCGCGGCGGCCGTAAGGGGTAATTTTGCGCGTGCCCACCATCCCCACGCAGGCTTGTTCCGGCGGGGGAAGTTTGCCCAGTACATAGATAACGAGCGGGGCTTCTTTGATATTTTTTAAAGATTGCGGGTATTCTTCATCTTCCGGTACGAAAATATGTCCGCCCAAAGCGGCTGTTTTGTCCCACTCTTCTTGCGGGTCCAAGGCAAAGGCGGCCTGCAACAGATGGTTTGCGGTAGAAAGGTTTAAATTGGCTTCTTGGGATAAGGTTTGGGCATCTTGGCGCAAAATTTCCTCGGCTGAGCCGAAAATTTCAATCAGCCGTTCCAGCCAATCGGCACGGAAGAATAAAAAAGCATTTAGGCGGATTCTGGCCAGCCGTTCGGCGGCGGAAACGGACGGATTCATATTAAATATCGGCCACTCCTTTGCGGTCCAACGGTCGGTATTGCATTACTTCTACCAAATGTTTGACTTCAATATTTTCTTTGCCGTCTAAGTCGGCAATCGTGCGCGCGGTTTTTAAAATTTTATCTAAACTGCGTGCGCTTAGCCCAAACTTGCGCATAGCGGTTTCCAAGATGGCATCAGCACCGGCAGGAAGCAAACAAAATTCCTTAATTTCTTTGGGCGTCATAAAGGCATTAGCCGTTGTGGCGGAGTTTTTAAAGCGGTTTCGCTGGATTTCGCGCGCCTTTAATACGCGCTCGCGGATTTGGGCGGAGGTTTCTCCCTCACTCTTTTTATTCCAGTCGGAATATTTAACGGGATTTAAATTGACGGTTAAATCAATACGGTCTAACAGCGGCCCGGAAATGCGTGATTTATAACGGTTGACCTGCATTGGCGAACAGGTGCAAGGCTTTATCGGATCGCCCAAGTGCCCGCAGGGACAGGGATTCATCGCCGCAATTAACGTAAAGCGTGCCGGATAAGAAACGGTTTCCTTGGCGCGGGAAATGGTTACGCGGCCGTTTTCCAAAGGCTCGCGCAAGACTTCCAAGGACGAACGGGAAAATTCCGCAAATTCGTCCAAAAACAAAACGCCATTGTGCGCTAACGAAACTTCACCCGGGCGCGGAGTGGAGCCTCCGCCGATAAGAGCCACGTCCGAAATGGTGTGGTGCGGGTCCCGGAACGGGCGGCGGGTTAAAAGGCGGCTCTTGCCCATTAAGTTGCAAATGGAGTAAATTTTGGTAATTTCTAAGGATTCTTCTTGCGTTAGCGGCGGTAAAATACCCGGGAAGCGTTTGGCGAGCATACTTTTGCCTGTGCCCGGTAGGCCAATCATCAGCACATTATGACCGCCAGCGGCGGCGATTTCCAAGGCGCGTTTGGCAAGTGCCTGCCCCTTTACTTCACTGAAATCCAATTCCGCTACGGGGCTTTCTTCCTCTTGGGGAACATAGGACAATTTTACATCCTGTAAGGTCAGTTTCCCTTCCAAATATCCGGCTAATTCTTTTAGTGTGTGCGGTGTGATAAACGGCGCGCCGGATACTTGCCCTTCCAATACGTTTTGCGGGGGAATAACAGCGGTTTTACCCAGTTTCTTGCAAGAAATGAGCATTGGCAGTACACCCGCGCACGGCCGGAGGGAGCCGTCCAAGGCCAGTTCGCCCAATACAAGTAAGTCTTTTATTTTGGCGGAGGCATCGGGCGAAAGTTGTTCGCTGGCCGCCAGGATGCCCAAGGCAATAGGTAAATCAAATTGTGTGCCGCTTTTGCGCAATTCTGCGGGGCTCAAATTAACGGTAATGCGTTTGGTGGGGAAGTCAAACCCGCTGTTGCGCACGGCGGCTACCACGCGCTCCTTGCTTTCGCGCACTTCGGCATCAGGCAGACCGACCACGGCCAAGGTAGGCATACCGGGAGCGATATCCACTTCTACGGATACCGCAAAGCCTTCTATCCCCTTAATGGCTCCGGTGCATACATTGGCCAGCATAATCAGTTAAAACTCAGCACGATGGCATTGGGTGTAATGGTAACCACCGTAAAATTAATATTGTATTTGCGGATAATTTTGGCGGTTAATTCTTCCGGCGTGCCAATATTAGCCGATACTTCAAATTGCGCCGCCGAGTTGGCATAGCGTATCAAATTGTAATCCTCAATTTCGCGCAGGTCCTTTAAAATATCCTGTACCTGTTTTAATCGTTCAATATTCCCTACATCTTTGACGGTTAAATTAAATACTTTGGCGGAATTGATAGCCGCATTAATAGGTTCAACCAGGCGTTTGGCGGCGGCTTCGCACGCGGCGGAAATGGACTTTTGCGCCGCAATATCGTCCAGCGGGTCCAAACCGCTTAGTTGGTCGGCCCCTTCTGCCACTACGGCATAGTTATTGGTGGCAAAGGTTTTAATAGCCGCACGCGCGCGGTACGATTTAAAAGGCGAAGCGGTGCCGGGCAAGGCGGAGATAGGATTGGTTTCTACGTCTGCCACAATCACAAAGCGTGCGCCTTCGGTACGGGCTTTATCTATAACCGAGTTGGGGTTTTCAATATTGTTTTGGCTTAAATTGTCGCCGTTGATTAAGGCAAAGGGTTGATTCTTTAAGGCGCGGTAAACAGCCTGTTTGCAATCTTGTTTAAGGGAGATGTCGTCGCCCACCATTTCGCGGGAGGTAACCAAAATATTGGTTTTTTTGGCAAACGCATCGGCTTCGGATTGTTTTATAATATCGCCAATGTCTTTCACCAGCACCATGGCTTTAATTTTGGTGTAGTATTCATCGCCTTTGCGGTACGATTTGGTAACGTGGCTGCGGCGGATGAAACCGGCGGTTTTGGAGACGATTTTGTCCTCCACTAATTGCGCCTGGTCCACGGTAGTAGCCGACGAAATAAATACACCCGCCACCTTTTCCACGGCAGACTTTTGGGCGGCTAAAATACCGTCTTTTTTCATTTGTCTTAAATTGTTTTCATTATAAGGAACCAACGATTCGGCTTCCACATATTCCCCTTCTCCTTTGGGGCCGATACGAAGCGAGCCGCACGCCGATACAAAAAAAGTGCAGGCTAACAGCAGAAATAAAAGTTTCTTCATTATTTTTTGCCCTCCGGGTCCAACCCTGATGCTTTCAGGCGCGCTCTGTCCAAGCGCATAATGACGGCGCAGCCGCCGTCCTCCATATATTCGGTGGAAATAAGTTCCATTTGGCGGATAACGCCCTCGGCGGACGAGTCAATCGTGCTGCCTACGGACACGGCATCCACCACTTGCACATTGGATTCCAAATTGGCTCCGTACAATACTTCCGTAGCCCGCTGGTAGGCGTGGGCGATGGCGGCCTCGCGGCTCATAATGCGCCGCTGGGAGTCGCTTGTGTGATTGGGATTGGCGGCCCCAAATCCGCGCACCCACAGATAATTATTATCTAAAAGGGTATCGTTAAAGGCAGGGGCAATCGCACCGTTTTTGACGGCGGATTTCATTGTGCCTGCACAAGCGCACGCAAAAAGTGCGGCGGTGCAAAGCGTTAAAAGTTTCTTCATAAATTACCTCAACAATTCGGAAATTACCTTTACATAAGTGCTGGGGGCTTTGGTATCTTCGTAATTGATAATCCCACAGCGGATGAGCATAATTTCCAACATATGCGTAAGAATATCGTAGAAATTCTCGCGCACGGACGGGTCGCACACTTGGAGCGAGGGCCCTAAAATGACCGCCCCTTTTAATTTTTTGTTATCGCATAAGTTGGCGATTTTAAAGGCGGAGGAAATAATGTTTTCCGTAGCATAAGAGGAACGCACGGCAATATCAAATCCGCCGGAAATACCCAACTCTTTGGCGCGCTGTTCCAGGCAGAACACCATCCAATTCATCAAATGGGAACTGTTTTGCGGGTAGAAGAAGCCAATGCGGCCCCACTCGCCGTTGCCCACGGTGGATAAAGTGGTAATGCTTTCTATGTCGCGGGTTAAAATTTCGCTTGTGGCATCTTCGCCGTTGGTAGCCAGCAGTTTTTCAAAAATGGCGGCTTGGGACCGTTCCGATTCCGGCAGATTAGGAAAAATTAAATTTTCCAATACTTTTAAGCGGCGGATGCTGCGCGTAACGGTGCCTAATGTCATATGGGCTCCGCCAAAGAAATCGGTTACTTGGGCGTCGTTTAAATCTACTCCGTTTTCCAAGAGCATTTTTTTAACGATTTTTAAATGCGCGGAACCGCCCGCCGGCTTTAACTCCGAAATCCAACCGGAATCCAAGCGGAAGCGGATTAATTCTTCCAGTTTTTCCAAACTTTCCGGCGGGTATTTAGAAGTAATTACAATTTGCTTTTGCTCGCGCAGAAACTTGTTAAGTAAGTTGGAAATATGCACGCGGTTTTGCTCGTTAATGGCTAATAGATGGATATCGTCAATGAGGAGCACCTTTACGCTGCCCATAAACTTGTCAAATTTTTCAATGTTTCCTTCCATTACATAGCGTTGAATCCCGCGCGAAAGCCGCACGCCGTTGGTCAAAAAGATGTTCTCCTGTCCGAATTTTTTGGAGAACGCATATGCCATAGCGTTTAAAAAGTGCGTTTTGCCCGTACCCGTTGCACCGTGCAACACCAAGGGGTTGTAGAGTTTACCCGGGTTTTCAATGACGGAAATGGCCGTCGCGTGCGCAAAGCGGTTGACGGACATTACCATATTTTCAAGCGTGTAAGTGGGCACCAACGGTACTTCCAAGGGCCAATTATGCTTTTTGATTTCCGAGAGCGGAATTTCAATAGAGTGGTCAATGGTTTTGGTCTTTTCCAAAATAGTTTTGCCTGCTGCCGGTGCGGGCATAGCCGGTTTGGGCTGATGAACAGGCTGCTGTACCTGAGGCTGTTGCGGGCGCGGCTGCGGCATAGCCGGGGCCGGATGCACCGGGGCAACAGGCGCGTGCGGCACAGGCGTATGGGCCGGTGCGGGAGTTGCCTGTTCGGTATTTAATTTGCGTCTAATGCGAAAAGTGGTTTTTTCTGCGTTATGTTCTTCCATAATAGATTCCCCCGGTTTTACCGGAACAAAAGGTGTTTGTACAGCCGGCGCGGCGGTCTGTTGCGGGCGCGGAGCCTGCGGTTGGACGGGAGCCTCGGGGCGCGGTTTGGGCGCGGCGGGCGGAACGGTTTGGTGGAACGACTTTTCGTACTGGTTTTGCATTAGTTCGGTGTTAATGGTCGTTTCCAAATGGAACGTTTTGTCCAACGAGTCTATTTTTTGTCCACGGATAGTAATTTCTGGCAAATCCTCGCCGTCCTCTGGCGGAGTTGCCTGTTCAATCACAGGCGCGTGCGGCACGGTGTTAAGCAAATGTTCTTCTTCCGGAATTTGCCCGTGTATTGGTTCTGCCAGTTCCACCGAGGCCTCCTCCGGCGCAGGTCCTAAATTAAGGGGCTCGTCATCATCAGGGCGAACGGTGGATTTTTCTATATTTTCAAAGGGGTCTGCCACAGACGGATGGCCTGCGGGTTTGTTTAATAAATCAACTGGGTCCGGTGCTGTTTCTTCCTTAGCGGGAGAAATCTCGGACGCAACAGGTTCTGTCGGTGCTGGCTCTGCCGGAATTTCCGGGACAGGTTTAGCAACTATTTCCGGCAAGGGTTGCTCTTCGGCGGAGTTTTCCGTCTGAACATTTTGCGGTTCCTCCGGGCGCACGGCGGCTTGGAGCGGAATATCTATATCCGCATTTACCTCCGGCGCGGCAACCGTTTTGGCTTCTATACCCGGGGTAGGCGGCACGGTGTTAGCGTGCTTTACAAACCCTGTATCCTTTTGGGAAATTTGCCCGGTAACTTTGTTTAAATCGTCTAAATCAATAATGCAGGTTTGGTCCTTTATTTTCTGTTCAAAAACATTAAAAGATTCTTCCAAACTGTCTTTTCCGTCGGCCAGAATATTTATTTTTTGCTCGCGTTGCTGTTGGTTGTTTTTGACTAATTTTTGGTTTTCCAAGTCCAAAAACATATCATACTTGGTTTCCGCCGAAAAGATATCCTCCAAGGGCATATTGTCTAGCATAGTGCCCTCCATATCTTTAATGAGCATATCTTTGTCGTTAATTGTCAGCGGTTCTTGCTCCGCGGCAGGTTTTTCGTCTTTGGGCATAGCAACGGTGTGTTGTTCCAAATTATCCGGCACAGGTGCGGCGGGCGGATTGGGTTTAAAGAAACTGTCCTCCGAAGCCACCTGGCTGACGGACCCGGATAAGTCCGTTTTCCCGTTAAACAGCGGGTCGCCTAATGCGCCGTCCGGCGCAAATTGGTTTACTTTGTTTATTTGAGCCACCCCTTCTTCGGTTGCCGTACGGATTTTGGACAAGGTATCCTCGTTTAAATCCATAGGCAACTCAAAGGAAAAATTAAACGGCGGCAGAGCCGTGGCGGGTGCAGAAACATAACCCGCCAATTTTTTGGCGAGCAACTGCACATCACGCTCCGTACCGTCCGTTACCAAAGTGTAACGGATGTTTTGCGTGGCTGGGTCTATACGGGAAAGGATATCCCAGTTGGTAATCATTTGTCCTCTACAATTTTTACACCGCAACTGGCGCCGATACGGGTAGCCCCTGCGGCGACCATAGCATCAAAATCTTCGCGCGTGCGTACCCCGCCGGAAGCCTTTACCTGCATATGGGCGGGAATAGATTTCTTCATCAAAGCCACATCCGCCGCCGTAGCGCCGCCCCCTGTAAAACCCGTAGAGGTTTTGACAAAGTCGGCCCCGGCTTGGGCGGAAATTTCGCACGCTTTTACTTTTTCGGCATCCGTCAGTTGGGAGGTTTCAATAATTACCTTTAAAATGTGCCCTTTGCAGGCCCCGCGGACGGACTGGATATCTTGCAAAACGGTGTCGTAATCTTTATCTTTGAGCGCGCCGATATTGATAACCATATCAATTTCGTCGGCTCCGTTTTTGATAGCGTCTTGGGTTTCGTATGTCTTGACTGCGGTGGTATTCGCCCCCAACGGGAAACCGATGACCGTGCATACTTTTACGTCCGATCCGGCCAAGAGCTGTCTCTTATACACATCTCCGAGCCCAAAACGGGTTGATGCAAACGCTGCAAAAGCCGTGCTTGCGTGCTTCGTCGCAAACGCGGAGAATATCCTCTTTCCCGGCAATCGGTTTTAAAATAGTGTGGTCAATCAGTTTAGCCAAGTTCATACGAAACCCCTTTTAAATATTATTTATTGTAGTTGATAATGCGGGCGAATTTTTCCGCGACCAAAGACTGACCGCCTACCAAGGCGCCGTCCACATCTTGTTTAGCCATAATTTCGTCCACGTTAGTATCTTTTACGCTGCCGCCGTACAAAATGCGGGTGGCACCGGCAAACGCGGCAGAGTAGGCTTTGCCCAAATAGGCGCGGATGGCGGCGTGTACTTCTTGCGCTTGGTCCGGCGTGGCGGTTTTGCCCGTGCCGATAGCCCAAACGGGTTCATAGGCGATAATAAGACCTTTTAATTGTTCTTCGGTAAAGCCGTTTAAGCCGTTTTTGAGTTGTTCTTCAATGACGGAAAGAGTTTTGCCGGCTTCGCGTTGTTCTAGTGTTTCGCCTACGCAGAAGATAACGGTCAGGCCGTGGCGCAAGGCAGCGGCTACTTTTTTGTTCAAAATTTCGTCAGTATCGCCGAAAACGCTTCTGCGTTCGCTGTGGCCGATTAAGGTATGGGTAGCACCGGCATCTTTGGCTTGTACGGGGGAAACGGCACTCGTAAAGGCGCCTTTATCTTCCCAATGTACATCTTGTGCGGCTACTTTAATTTCGGACCCGTTGGCGAGTTCCGCCACTTTGGCGAGCGACGTATAAGACGGCGCAACGATAATTTCAACGTGGTTTTTATTCCCGGCTTTGGTAAGAGCAGTAATAAGGGCGGCAGATTCCGCGAGCGTATTGTGCATCTTCCAGTTTCCGGCAATGATAGGTGTTCTTTCGGTCATTTTAATTCCTCTTTAAATACAAAATAGAACGCTCTCCCGCGTTGGGAGAGAAACTTCCTATTAAATACTATCATAAAGAAAGCGAAATGAAAAGGGGCGGCGGAATTAGTTGCGGCTAAATTAATGGCCCGCCTGAATTGCGGTCCATACCGTTAGGCGGTACCCCGTAGAGTTTCTGTGAGGGAACTATTAATAGGTTTCAGGATCTACCGATTGTGTTGGGCTTTTGCTATTTGTCGTTTCGTTGGTTGCAACATTACAGAAAGCGTGTGGCTCCATTAATCAAAAGAGGGGAAAAAGGTAAGCCGTCCGCAGGGCAAGCCTTATACCGCCATTAAGCAGATTTTATATTTATCGGCCAGGGCAATAACGTCCTCTAAATCTAAAACAAGGGTTTTTTCGGCTTCAAAGGCCAATACGGAAATCCCCGCCTTGTGCATGCTTTCCAGCGTTCCTTTGCCGATAACGGGCAGGTCAAAGCGGTTGTCTTGGTTGGGGCGGGCCACTTTCACCACCGCTACGGACGATTTCTTTTCGGCTGACTCGCGGTACAGTTCTCCCGCGCGCAAAATACAGCGGTCCGTACCTTCCATCCCTTCCACGGCGATTACGGCATTTTGGCTGACCACGCAGGTAAGCCCAATGTCCAAGGCCGCAATGGCTTTGGCGGTTTTATAACCAAATTCCGCCGCCTGTTGTTCCTCCGCGGTCGGTTTTCTGGCGGACAAAACACCTTTTTGGGGCATAAAATCTTCTAAAAACAGGGCCGAGTGTTCAAATTCAATGCCGTCCTTTTTAAATTCGTCCATTACGCGGGAGAGGATATTTTTGGTTTGCATATTCTTTAAGGAAGCCAAAAACTTCGCCCCGCGTAAATCAGGCATTAAATTAGTAAAAATAGAGGTGTGCTGTACGCGG